>VOFJ01001583.1_pt1 | contig 30312 bp, 30 predicted proteins | sample 5384081 | NCBI WGS metagenome assembly VOFJ01 (sample SAMN12384729, study PRJNA508395) | human gut metagenome | isolation source: healthy gut I | host: Homo sapiens | reverse complement strand
TCAGTACTTTCGTTCAGTTACGTATTGCTGGTGATTACGGGTAATCGCATCGTCCGCGCGGGCGCGACGCTTCGGCTGATGGCGACGGTGCAGCCCGCGAACGCCACGGTGAAGCGTGTGACGTGGGCGGTCAACTGCCCCGCGAGCGTTGCGACGATTTCTGGCGACGGGAAGCTGCGCGTGTCCGCAAACGCGGAAACACAAATTGTCCTCGTCACCGCGACGGTGAATGACGGTCAGCGGGTGAGTGCGGCATACCCGGTGTACATTCAGGGCAAAGCCCCGGTGCTGCCCACGCCGACCACCCCGGATGCGCCGGAAAAGTAAGCAGAATAAAGGAAACAGACCAGCATGGTGTGATGCCGTGCTGGTCTGTTTTGATTGTGGATGTTTTTTGAATTTTGGTTACTGCCAGGAACGCTTCGCTGCCTGCGCCTTTGTTGATTTTTTTCCTTTGAGTTGAGCGCCCGCAGAACAGCTGGGGTATTGCCCCAACCCCGCAAGGGGGAAATGAAACGGGACGAAGTCCCCCCCTTGACCCCTTTTCGCGATTGAGTTGGCTTCTTCTCCTTACTTCTTCCGCGTGTTTATCCTCTTTTCAGCCCTCGAAGGCGAAGGGGGCGAGCGGAAGCCCATTCCGCCCAAACAAAGCGACCTTCCCCCAATTCACATATGCATACCTTACCTTCGTCGGGTGGAGCACTGCCACGCTCCGCAAGCGCATCTCCGTCCCATCCAGCGTCACCGACTGCACAGGGTGATACGCCCCGTCCTCCCCGGCAATCTCCAGCAGCAGTTCGCCCGTCTCCCGGCGCAGCACAGGTGCGCTCAGCGTGACAACGAGCGTATCTCCCTGCGTATACTTCCCCAGCGCGCGGGGGGATTCCGGCGCGTCCATGCCATAGACGACGCGCAGGGCAACGTCGCACAGGCGCTCACCGGGGGTACGCTTGTCGGTCGGGTGGATGTTGTCGAACTCGCCGCAGTCCAGCAGAATCGCCAGACCGCCGGGCTGGAGGGCGCTCGCCGCGCGTGCCTGTGCAAGACGCAGGCGCGCCCAGTCGTGCTTATCCTCGTCGCCGGCGGCAATCCACATCGGCAGCTGCACGTTGAGGAAGGGGAGCGAATCGTCGCGAAAGAGCTGACGCAGGCACATCACCATGGCGGTCAGCAGCACGTCGTAATGCTCGGTTTTCGCGGTGTCATCCTCACCCTGATAATACAGAATGCCGGTCAGCGTCGCGGGAACGACGCGCTTTGTCATCGTTTCAATCAGCCCGCCCGGACGATACGGCGAACCGGGACCAACCGGCGGATGCCAAGGGCAGGGGCCGACGGTTTCGTTGATTTCCGGCCACGAGATACCGGGATTGTCCTTCTTCAGCTGAGCGACATGCGCATTCCATGCGTTCATTTCAACCCAGAAAGCATCTTCCTCCTGCCGCCACTGATCGAAGGGCTTGTCGCCGCCCTGCTCACGGTAGCGGGTGATGTAGCGCTGCCCCTCGGCGGTTGCTTCCAGCGCTTCCTTGTCCATCCAGCAGGTCACGGATGTACCGCCCCAGTAGCAGTCAATAATGCCGATAGGGCAGTCAATCGTCCGCGCGAGTTTGCGGGCGAAGAAGTACGCCACGGCGGACATATCCCGCGCATAGCCGGGGCGGACACGCTCCCAATGAGACGCGGCTTCGGCTGCAATCGCGTCGTCATCCCAGACGCTCTTTTTCGGGACGTTGAAGTAGTGCACCAGCGGGTCGTCATGCGCCGCGATTAAATCTTGCCCCTCGTCGGCGTTTTGCAGTTCCAGCTCCATGTTGCTCTGCCCGGACGCGAGGTAGACTTCGCCAACCGAAATATCGGTGGATGTGCACGTTTCTGCCCCGCAGGTGACGGTCAGTGTGCAGCCGGTCGCCTGTTCCATCGGCGGAAGATGCAGGAGAAAGCGTCCGTCGCGCGCTGTGCAGACGCCTTCGGAGAGAATCAGCCCATCCGCCGTCGTCACGCGCCCGGTGATAGTTTGCCCATCCGCCGCCGTACCCCAGACGCGCACTTCCTTGCGGCGGCACAGGACAGCGCCATTGCCAAACAGGGGCGCAAGTTTGAATTCAATCGCCATTAGTCGTCCTTCTTTCCCATAAACGCGAGATTGTGCGAGATGAGCAGGCAGCGCTGGCGCACGCAGTCCGGCGAACGCAGCGGATCTTTGGGCGTGTGCAGCAGATAGTCGCACAGGCGGTCAATGTCCGTTTCGGCAACGTGCAGGCGCGTGTCCGACGAAGCATAGTAGATGTACACCTTGCCGTCGTCATCCGCAATCGCGCCGTTGGAGAACACGACATTGCTCACGTCGCCCACGCGCTCGTGCCCCATCGGGCCAAGCAACATCCCCGACGGCTCGGCAATCACGCGCGACGGGTCATCCAGCGCCGTCATGAAGGCGTACAGCACATAGCGCAAACCTGCCGCCGTGTTACGGACGCCGTGCGCGATGTGAATCCAGCCCTTGTCGGTGCGAATTGGCGTTGCGCCCGCGCCGTTTTTGCTTTCGGTGATGGTATGGTAGCGGCGCAGGGAAATGATTTTCTCCTCGTCAATGACGGGATGCTCGATATCCTTGCACAGCCCGAAGCCGATGCCGCCGCCCGAACCCGTCTCGATGAAATCATCCATCGGACGGGTGTAGAAGGCATATTGCCCGTCCACAAATTCGGGGTGGAGGACGACATTGCGCTGCTGCGGCGAACGGAGCGTCTTGAGGTTCGGCAGGCGCTCCCAGTTCTGCAAGTCCTTCGTGCGAACGATGCCCGCCGCCGCAACCGCCGCGGACAAATCGCTGCTGGTGCGGTCTTTGCTTTCGGAGCAGAATACGCCGTAAATCCAGCCGTCTTCATGCTGCGTCAGGCGCATATCGTAGACGTTCGTTTCCTCTGCGCAGGTATCGGGGAGGACGACAGGATAATCCCGGAAGCGGAAGCCCTCAGTGGGCTTGTCGGATTCCGCGACGGCGAAGAACGACTTGCGATCCATCCCTTCGACGCGCACGACAAGGCAGTACTTGCCGTTCAGCTTGATTGCGCCGCTGTTCATGGTGGCATTGACGCCCAGCCGCTGCATCATGAAGGGGTTCGACGCGGGGTCAGCGTCGTACATCCAGAAGGGCGGGATGTGCTCGCGGGTGAGGACGGGGTAGCGGTAGCGGGTATAAAGCCCGTTATAGAAGTGGTCATTGGCGGGGTTCGGGCGCGCGATGAGGCGCTCGTAGGACTCCATCAGGGAGGAAAAACTGCGGATTTGCATAGCAGTGGTCGCTCCTTTTTTCTTGTTTTGGATGCTGATTTTTAAGTTGCTTGTTTTTGATGTTGCAGGGGGAATCGCCTCTGCGGAGGCGACAAGGGGGCTTTGCGGTCGCCCCCTTGACCCCTTCGCAGTGCACACTCCTGTTTATTGATTTGTATTGCTGCTTAGGGACGAACGGCACACCAACTAAATTTGTTTCGATAAAGCTCAACAAACTTAGATGGGGACGCGAAGCAGTCCAGAGGGCGACCGCAAAGCCCTCTGGTCGCCTCCGCAGAGGCGAAATCTCTGCATAAAAATGGAGATGTACGCACTCGTACATCCCCGCAAAATCAGAAATCGTCCTGCGCGATGTCGTCGCCCCATTGGAGCTTGGAGTGCGCCTTGATGTAGGTGACAACCTCGTCCACCGTGGTGAACGCCAGACCGACGTTGGTGTCCGCCGCACCGTAGTAGATGGCGATGCGACCGGTATCGCCGTCCTGTAATGTAGCGCAGGGGAAAACGACGTTCGGCACGAAGCCGGTCGTTTCGTAAGGCTCTTCCGGCGTCAGTAGGTGGTTTTCGCAGCGGTACAGCACCTTTGACGGCTCGTTGATGTCCAGAATCGCGCCGCCCATGGAGTACACGAAGCCGTTGCAGGTGGTCGCGACGCCGTGGTAGAACAGCAGCCAGCCTTCGGTCGTTTCGATGGGGGCAGCGCCGCCGCCAATCTTGACGGACTCCCACCAGTTGCTGCCGCGGCCCATCACATGGCGATGGTGTCCCCAGTACTCCATGTCGGGCGATTCGGAGATGAAAATATCACCGAAGGGCGTGTGGCCGGAGTCAGACGGACGGGACAGGAGCTTAAACTTGCCGTTCACCTTGCGCGGGAACAGGACGGCGTTGCGGTTGAAGGGGATGAAGGGGTTCTCGATGCGCGTGAAGGTTTTGAAGTCCTTCGTCTTCGCCATGCCGATGGCAGCACCGTAGAAGTCGGTGCACCAAATGATGTAGTAGGTGTCATCCACCTTCACCAGACGCGGGTCATAGGCGTAGTGCGGCATTTTCGGGTTGCCGTTGTCATCCACAAAGGGCACTTTTTCGCGCTCGACGTCCCAGTGAATGCCGTCCTTGGAATGTCCGAGGTAGACATATGGGATGCCGTTGACCTGCTCGCCGCGCAGAACGGCAATGTAGCCATCCTCCCACGGCACAACGGCGGAGTTGAAGATGCGGGCAATTTCCGGCGTGGGATTGCGCCCCATGACGGGGTTCTCGCTGTAACGCCAGACGGGGGAGGAAAGCTTGTAGTCAGCCGGCTTCTCCTGCCACGGAATGTTGGGAAGAGAGGGGACGTTGAGCATCTTGACAGCCATGTGTGCATACCTCTTTCTTGGTTGTTTAACGGAAAGCAGTTGCTCTCCGGGATTAGTGAATGGCAGACACCGGCGCGGCGGAATCGCGGAAGACGCATTCGCCGCCAATCACCACGCGCCCGACGGTTTTGCGGTCGCCCGCGCAGCGCTCGCCAATCAGCTTGACCGCCATGCGGCACATCGCGGGGCAATTGACACGGAAGGTTGTCAGCGGCGGCGTGTTTCCAGCGGTCGGGCAGAAATCATCGAAGCCCACGACGGAAATGTCCTCCGGCACGCGGTAGCCGCGGCTTTGCAGGTCGGTAATCAGCGCCTGCGCGGACATATCGCAGTTCACGACGAACGCAGTCGGCATTTTCTCCGGCAACTGGAAGGTGTGGAACGTGTTCCCTTCTGGGCTGCGGTCGGAAAAAACGCATTCGGGGCGCACGGGCAAATCCTTCATCAGCATTGCGGAAAGGAAACCGAGGTAGCGTTCCATGATGGAGGACGTTGCCTTGATATCTCCGACGAAGCCGATGTCCCGATGCCCCTGCTCAATCAGCCAGTAGGTCAACTGCGCCGCGCCGAACGCGTTGTCGCTGACAATGGCGTCAGTGGTGACAAAGGGGTCGTGGAAGTCCAGACAGATGACGGGCATTTCCTGCCGCGTCAGCAGCTGCATATACGGGGAGGTTAGCCGCCCCAGACAGATGAGCGCATCGACGTGGCGCGAACGCAGGAGATTCGGCAGGGTCAGCGCGGTCTGCATGTCATGCGTGACCAGCTCCATGATGCCGAAATGCCCCGCGTCGGTCAGCGCCTGCACGAGCTGCTTGTAGAAAGTTGCATAAAAAGGACACGACGGAGAAAATTCTCCGGAATGAGGATACCGACATCCAAACCGGATGTGGGCGTGGTTTGCGGCGCGTTGGGGTTGACATAGCCGAGTTCGGATGCGCGGCGGATGATTTTCTGCCGCATTTCCTCACTCACGCCGGATTTTCCCGCGAGCGCCTTCGACACGGTGACGGCGCTGACCCCCAGCTGCCGCCCAATGTCACGCATGGTGATAGCGCTCATGGTGAAATAAAACCTCCAGATTTGTGGATGTTTGCGAGGGCAAAGTCCGTTTTTTTGTTGATTTTCGGATTTCTTGATGCTTTTGTGCTTGTTGACGCAGGGGTTTCGCCTCTGCGGAGGCGACCAAAGGGCTTTCCGATCGCCCTTTGGAAACCTTCGGTGCTCTCCTAAGTTAATTGAATTGTATCGGAAGTTTTTTAGTTAGTGTGCTTTTCGTTCCTAAGCAGCAATACAAACCAATAAACAGGAGTGTGCACTGCGAAGGGGTCAAGGGGGCGACCGCAAAGCCCCCTTGTCGCTCCCGCAGGAGCGAAATCCCTGCGCAAGGCGAAAGCACATTCAGAAAGGTAAAAACAGCATGAATGCAAGCATCAGCGCGATAGCCGATGGAACATTACGCCAGATGCTCCATCACCCGCAGGCACATGCGGCTGTTGTGGTACGGACACTTCCACTCTTCCACAATCGGCTTGTCCGTCGGGATGCCTGATTCGGTCAGCGACCAGAACCACTCGCTGTTCGGACGCGGGTCAACGAAGGCGCGGCGGATGTAGGCAAACTGCGCTTCCGCCTGCCTCAGCCAAGTGGATGCGCCTGTCAGCTCGTAGGCATTCAGGAAGCCCAGCACCGTCTCCGCCTGTACCCACCAGACACGCGTGTGGTCAACTTTGCCCTCGACGACTTCGTTCTCCAAGCCGTGGTCGGTGAATGCGCGTTCGCGGACAGCTTCCGCCAGCGTCAGGCACATGTGCAGATACGGCGCGCGGTTTGATTCGGGCAGCAGCGTCTCAGCCGCGTCCCAAATCAGCCACGAGGCCTCAATGTCGTGCCCGAAGGACTGCATGTCCAGCAAAGAGCGATAATTGCGGTCGTAGAAGACCTCCAAGCGGCGCTTGCCCGGATTGTACATCACGTTCAGGAAACGCTCTAAGCAGACTTCTCCGGCGCGGCGCACAGCTTCGTCCGGCATGGCGCGGTATAATTCCGCATAGCCCTCCAAAACGTGCAGCAGCGTGTTCATCGTGCGGGACGCCGTCTCGTGGCGCTCCATCAGCTTCGGGTTGTCGGACAGCTTTTCGTTGCCGACGGGGGTGAAATCCGGCTCGTAGGCCTCGCCGTAGCCGCCCGCGTCGCTGCATTTCGTCTCAATCAGGCGGAAAAGTGCCATCGCCTTGTCGCGCGCAGGGGCGTAATCCGGGTCGCTTTCGCCGATGGCGCGCATGTACGCCGCCAAGCCGTAAATCGCGAACGCCTGACAGTAGGTGTGCTTCGTCTTGTCCAGCGGCTCACCGTCCGCCGTCACCGACCAGTACACGCCGCCGCGCTCACTATCCTCAAAATGCGGCAGGAATGCGAACGCATGGCGCGCATAGCGCAGCAGGGACTTATCGCCCGTCACCCGCGCCGCCGTCGAGAACGTCCACAGAATGCGGCTGTTGAGGATGCAGCCCTTGTGTGCCCCGCGCTCCACGGACAGGTCATGATTCACATAGCCGAACCAGCCGCCGCGCTCCCAATCGGTCAGGTTCTCCCAGAAAGGCAGAATGGTCGTAAGCAGATGGTGCGAACAATCCTGACGAAACATGAAGCATTCCTCTCTTCCTGTGTTAGCTTAACAGTTAGGCATATGGGTATTATAACCCGGAAAAATGTCCTTGTCAAGCGGCAAAAGAAGAAAAAAGCTGATAAATATGGCGAAATTTTCACCGAAAGGAACAATGAAAGGAAACGACACAAGGCTAACGTGTAAACTAATCAGCCGGCAGGAAAAAAAAGCCGTGCAGGGGCTTGCTTTCACGGCGGAAATGTGGCACAATATAAGGTAGCATTGTGTGTAAACATGGTGCTGCTTTTGCAATTTGAAATTTGAAACTGGGAAAGAAATAGTGGAGGAAATCAATCAATGGCGGAAACACAGAAAATCGTCATTCTGAATTTCGGCGGACAGTACACGCAGCTGATTGCGCGGCGCGTGCGCGAATGCCATGTGTATTCCTGCGTCCTGCCCTATGACGCGAGTCTGGAGACGATTCGCGCGCAGAACCCCGTGGGCGTGATTCTCTCCGGCGGCCCGGCGAGCGTGCTGGAACAGGATGCACCCCGCTGCGACGAGGGCGTGTATCAGCTGGGCGTGCCGGTGCTGGGCATCTGCTACGGAATGCAGCTGACGGCGTATTTGCTGGGCGGCACGGTGGAAAAGGCGGCACAGCGCGAATATGGCCGAATCACCGTGACGATGGACGATAAGACGAGCCTGCTCTCCGGCATGTCGGATGCCTCCTCCTGCTGGCTGAGCCATACCTATCAGGTGAAGAAGTGCCCGGCTGGTTTCCACCCGATTGCGCACAGCACGAACTGCCCCGTTGCGGCGATGGCGAACGACGACCGGCGCATCTACGGCGTGCAGTTCCATCCGGAAGTGACCCACTCCGACGAGGGGCGCGCGGTTATCGAAAACTTCCTGTATATCTGCGGCTGCGTGGGCGACTGGTCGATGGAAACCTACGCGCAGACGGCGATTGCCAACATCCGCGAAATCGTGGGCGACAAGGGCACGGTGCTGCTGGGACTTTCCGGCGGCGTGGACTCCTCCGTCGCGGCGGCGCTGATTTATAAGGCCATCGGCGACCGCCTGACCTGCGTCTACGTTGACCACGGCTTCATGCGCAAGGGCGAAACCGAGCAGGTGGTGAATGTGTTCACGCACACTTTCCCCGTGCGTCTGGTTGCGTCCGACGCCAGCAAAATCTTCTATGAGGACTTGAAGGGCGTTTCCGACCCCGAAACGAAGCGCAAGATTATCGGCCGTGACTTCCTGAAAGTGTTCAAGGCGGAATCCGAAAAGCTCGGCAAGCTGGACTACTTCGCGCAGGGCACGATTTACCCGGACGTTATCGAGAGTGGTCAGGCGACGGGCGCGGCGGTCATCAAGAGCCACCACAACGTCGGCGGTCTGCCCAAGGAACTCGGCTTCACACAGCTGATTGAGCCGCTGCGGATGCTGTTCAAGGACGAAGTGCGCGCGCTGGGCGAAACGCTGGGTCTCCCGCACGATCTTGTCTGGCGTCAGCCGTTCCCCGGCCCCGGTCTGGCGATTCGTGTTATCGGTGACCTGACCCCGGAAAAGGTGGAGATTGTCCGCGAGAGCGACGCGGTGCTGCGCGAGGAAATCGCCAAGGCCGGTCTGGACGCCGACATCCACCAGTATTTCACCGTCCTGACGGGCATCCGCTCCGTGGGCGTCATGGGCGACGAGCGGACGTACGACTACACCGTCGCCATCCGCGCGGTCACGACGGACGACTTCATGACCGCCGACTGGGCGCGCATCCCGTACGACGTCGTGCGCACGATTTCCGCAAGGATTGTCAATGAGGTGCCGCATGTGAATCGCGTCGTGCTGGACGTGACGACCAAGCCGCCGGCGAGTATTGAGTGGGAGTGATGGTTTTGATTCGCATAGCGATTGTTGAAGACGAGCCAACCGAAAGAGATAGAATCAAAGTATACTTGGAAGAGATCGCGCAGGAAGATCAGACACAGTTTGATATCGAGCAATATTCATCCGGCATGGCATTTGTAATGAGAGGGATGAAGGATTACGATCTTGTGCTGATGGATATTGATATGCCAAACCTGAATGGCATTGAAACAGCAAAAGCGCTGAGAAAGGTCGACCAATCCGCGACTCTTATTTTTGTGACCAATATGGCGCAGTATGCGATTTCGGGGTATGAGGTAAATGCAATCGACTTTATTCTGAAGCCGGTGAATCGCTACAGCTTTGCCATCAAGATCAAACGGGCGATTTCCAGAACAGCAAAGAAAAATGATAATGCCATCCAGATCAAGATGGACGGTACCATTTTTCTGGTCCATATGTATCAAATCATGTATCTTGAAGTCGACGGGCATTATGTGATTTTCCATACAACACAGGGTGACTATAAGGAGTATACTACGCTCAAGCTGGCTCAGAAAAGGATTAACAGCAGCCATTTTGTCCAATGTAATCAAAGCTTTTTGATCAATATGAAGTATATTGAATCCGTATCCCGTGAATCAGTAACAGTGGGTGGAACGATCATTTACATTTCAAGAAAAAAATGAAAACAGAATTCATGAATGCGGTCCTGGACTTCTTGGGAGGGATGAATCCATGAGTTTAACACATCGTATCATTTTTTGCTTTTGAAATATTGCTGGCCGAACTGATCTTTCTGCTGCCTTGTGAAAAAAGAAAAAAAAAAAAAAAAAAAAAAAGAACGGGTTTGCTTTCCGACTTTTAGGAGGCACATTGATCACCACATTGGCATCATATCTGTTCATCTTCATGATACCTGGTGTGCCGGTGCCAGCTTTACAGTTTTTTCGGTTAATCCTGGTATTTTTTGTATCAATAGGGTCCATGTTTTTTTGCTTCAGGTTGCCGCTGCGTACAGTGGCTGCCGCTTGTGCTGCTGGATATGCACTGGAGCACATGACCTTCCATATGGTAAAGATATTGGCAATGACCACGCCGGTTATGCAGCAATCGTTATGGGGACTACCGCGCTGGGAAGCGATGGAGTATGTGTTTTTTCCGCCGCTTTACTTGTTATGGGCGGTGACGATCGGCGTATATTCGGCCCGAAATCAGTGCTTCCGTCAGACCGACCGTCGCCTCACGCTGATCTTTTTCAGCATCTTGCTGACCACCATCGGTTTTACACGCATTGCTGATGCACTTGGCGAAAATGCCTCTGTGACCGTTAGCCTGTATGCGGTGGCATGCTGTATCATGGCCTTGACGGTGCAGCTGATCCTGTTTCACGAAATGAATCTGAAGGTGGAAAACGATACGATCCATATGCTGTGGCGGGAGGATCATCGCCAATACGAGCTGAACAAAAAGACCATTGAGACCATGAACATCAAGCATCACGATTTGAAGCATCGCCTGTCGGAGATCAATGCCATGTTGAGTACAGAGGACATTCACTCCATCGAAGAAGCCGTGGGCATCTATGGCAGCAGGATCAAGGCAGGTCATGAAGCGCTGGATGTGCTGCTGACCCAGCGCAGCCTCATCTGCAATGCTGAAGGGATCATGCTGACCTATACGGGCAATGGTGCAGATTTTTCCTTCATGAGCACAACGGAGGCATACTCCCTCTTCGGCAATGCGATTGACAACGCAATCGAAGCCGTGCGCAAAGTGAACGATCCTCAGAAAAAAGTGATCGACATCGTGACCGAATGCAAAGGCGATATGCGGACGATCATGGTGACGAATTACTATGAGGAAAAACCACGTTTTTTCCAGGGCTTGCCCATGACCTCCAAGAAGGAGGAGGAAGGTTTTCATGGATTCGGTATGAAGAGCATGAAGACCCTGGCGGAGAAGTACCATGGCTCGATCAATGTCCGCCTGAAGGATGATCTGTTTGTGCTGTCAATCGTGCTGTTTGTGGATCATGCAAAGGAAGCGGGCTGACGCTAAGCAGTAAATAGCCACATATGCTGAAAAATGGACCTGATATGCTGTATCGGGTCTGTTTTTTTGTAGGTAATGGTATGCTTTTGCCAGCGCCCGCATAGATCGCGGGAGAAAGGATGGTTTTTCATGGTCAAAAAAACAGGGTTGTACAGGGTACTCACGTTTGTTACGGCATTCCTGGTCGCTGTTTCAGCGATTCTGGGTACGATGCTGGAAACATTCCGCGCCCAGGTGGACGAAACGCTGGGCACCAAGAGCCAGATGGTCGTTACCGCCGAGGACGGCCAGACCTGGTCAGCCTTCACGCCGCCTGCGGAGCTGCTGAAGGCCAACGGTCATCTGGATACGCACAAGACCATCGATCATTTCATCAGCTTTGGCCGCGAACTGGCTGCTTCCGGCACCGTGCTGCTGAAGAACAACAACGATGTGCTGCCTTTGAAGGAGGGCAGCAGCATCACGCTGCTGGGTATGCGCGGTACCTATCCCATCATGGCATCCGGCCAGGGCATGCCCATCGTGGGCCCGGTGATCACGCTGGAGGATGCGCTGAGCAAGAACCAGGCCGATTTCAGCGATCCTGACCGCAATGTATGGCGCAACAACATCAAGCCGGATTATTCCACGCTGGAAACCTTCACCTTTGATGGCGGCAATATGAAGGTCAATCCTACGCCCATCGCCGCCTATCTGGAATATAACAAGCAGTTCACCGGTTATGCTGCCTACAACTATATTCCTGCCATGATGGGCTTCCTGAACCACGACAGCCACTTCGATGATCCTTCCATCCAGGAACTGGAAGGCTACAAGCCTGATTTCGAGGAGAGCTTTGCCCAATATCAGGATGCTGCCATCGTCGTGGTGGGCCGTCCCAGCAGTGAGAACGGCGACTATCAGGTCGGCGGCGTAGTCGAAGGCCGTGGCAACAGCGAACCGTTGGAGCTGACCACCAACGAACGAGACATCATCCGCATGGCGACTGAAAACTTTGAGAAGGTCATCGTACTGGTGAACTGCGCCAATACGATGGAGATCAAGGAATTGCAGGATAACGAGAAGATCGACGCCATCGTGTGGATCGGCCATCCCGGCGCATTCGGCATGCTGGGCGTTGTGGACGTGGCTGACCGGTAAGGTCAATCCTTCCCGCCGGACTGCCGGATACCTATGTGGCCAAGAATCTCTCTGCGCCTGCCATGACCAACTTTGGCGACTATACCTTTGAAAACTTTGACACCAGCGAAGATCCTACCCAGTCGATCATCCGTAAGTCCAGCAAGGCTTATGTGATCGAGCCCGAAAGCATCTACGTTGGTTACCGCTATTATGAAACCCGCTACAATGACGTGGTGTTCGGCCAGGGCAATGCTGACAGCAAGGTCGGTGCGGTTGCCTCCACTGGCAACTGGCGCTACAACGAAGAAGTGGTCTATCCCTTCGGCTATGGCCTGAGCTATACCACCTTCACCCAGGAACTGGTCGGCGAGCCTGTCATCAACCGCGCCGGTCATAACTTCACCATGGATTTCACCGTGAAGGTGACCAACACCGGCAAGGTGGCCGGTAAGTCCAACATTCAGCTGTATGCGCAGGCCCCCTACATTCAGGGCGGTGTGGAGAAGTTCGGCTGTGCAGCTGGCTGCCTATGGTATCACCGGTGTGATTGCTCCCGGTGCTTCCCTGAAACCAAGGTCATCCATGTGGATATGCAGGATGTGGCCAGCTACGACATGAACCACAAGAATGCGGACGGTACGCAGGGCACCTGGATCCTGGATGCTGGTGAGTATTACTTCACCGTGGCCGGCAATGTGCATGCTGCCCTGAACAATATCCTGACCAAGCAAGGCAAGACAGTGGCCAACAGCAACGGCCTGATGGATGCTGACGGCAATGTGAAGGCTGTGTATCAGTATCACTACGCAGGCGTCAATGGCGGAGTGGACGATATCACCTTTGCTGTGACCAAGAGCAATGTCAGTGTGTCCAACCACCTCGAATATGCAGACTGGAACTACTATGAGCCCGGCAAGGTGACGCAGCTGTCCCGCAGCGACTGGTCCGGCACCTGGCCTGTGGAATACAAGAACATGAAGGCTCCCGCTTCTATGCTGGCTGATCTTGAATGGTCAGTATTACGAAGTGAAGAAGAACGACGATACCTCCAAGATCGTCTTCGGCGCGAAGAACGGTCTGAAGTTCTATGACCTGGCCTTCACGGAGTATGACGATCCGGCCTGGAAGGACCTGATCGACCAGATGACCATTGAAGAGTGCATGGGTCTGGTGGCTTACGGCGGCAATGAGTTCCGTGATATTCCCTCCATCGGCTTTGTCCGCGGTATGTTCACCGAGAACTCCGGCAACGGTATGCAGTCCGAGATTGGCGATTCCCGCGTGCAGTCTCCCTGGAAGGTCGAGGAGAACGACAACAATTACCACTACTACCTGGAGATCTATGCCACTGCTCCTACCATTGCTGCTTCCTTTGACCCGGATCTGCAATTCCGCATGGGCGAAGAGGTCGGTCTGCAGGCCCTGATCGTTGGTCTGCCCATCCTGTGGGGCCCCGGTCTGAATACCCATCGTTCTCCCTACAATGGCCGCAGCGGCGACTATTACTCCGAGGATCCTGTGCTGACCGGCTGCGTGGGTATGGAGTTTGCCATCGGCGCATTCAAGTATGGTCTGCTGGCTTCGCCCAAGCACTTCGCCTTTAACGACCAGGAAACCAACCGCAGCGGTATCGCACCTTTCATGACCGAACAGCGTGCTCGTGAGATTGAGCTGCGTGCCTTCCAGATCCCCATGGAAGCCAACAAGTACAATGACCATGCTCCGGATTACTGGACCGGCAACGCCGACCATGATTTCGGTATGCGCGGTATGATGACCTCCTTCAGCAAGATCGGTGCTGTGGAGTGCACTGCCAGCCGAGGGCTGATCAAGGACATCGCTAAGAACGAATGGGGCTTCCAGGGCTACATCGTGACGGATATCGGCGATGATACGGACCTGTTTGCCAGCGTGGTCAATGCTGGCGCGACCGGCTATGACCTGCGCGGTCGTTTCGCTGAGTCCGGTTTCCCGAACCATACCAATGACGGTGAAGCCATCTCCGTGGCCATGTTCTCCGGTGACGCCAATATCCTGACCGCTCTGAAGGAAGCTGCCCATAACACCATTTGGGCTTTCTGCCAGACTAACCTGATGAATGCCTTTAACGCATCCACCTCCTATAAGTCCCTGACCACCTGGTGGCGTGTGGCTTATACCGCAGCGATCTCCGTAACCAGCCTGCTGTTTGTGATCTCTGCCGCCATGTACACCCTTTCCGTCATCAAAAGCAAGAAGGAGAAGAATTGATATGTTGAAGAAACAGAAAGCTTCTTTCTATGTGTTCGCAGCAGCAGTGGTGAGTGCCTTGATTTCTCTGATCCTGTTCCTGGTAAGCAACAAGACCATGGGCTATCCGATCACAGGCAGTACCACAGCGATCATCTGCACGGCAGCAGCGATGGTGATCGGCGTTGGCGCTCTGTTCGCCCAGATGAAGAATATGAACGAACTGTTGGTGTCTGCACTGCGCATTGCGACCCTGGCCCTGATGGCCGTGTCATTAACGGTGACGCTGGCTGACCGTGCCGTAGTCGCCGGTGGTCTGTTTACCTGGAACAGTCTGGATACCTTTGCCTGGTCGGCCTTCTATACCGGCGTGGCTTGTATGGTGTTCCAGGTGCTGACCGTGTTGCTGACCGTCGTGTCCGGATGCATGAAGCAGAACAGCAGCAAGTAAGCCAAATCACTGTCTTTTATTCCGACCCTTTACTCCGAGACCTATGGAATCAGTAACCTCCTTCTCACCCTGATCATCAGGTGTTCATTGCTTTCATAGTTTTCATAGCCGGAGCCCCTGACACATAGCGCGATGTGTCAGGGGCATTTTCTTGTAAATGGCATCATCGGTAATTTTGTCATCCTGATCCAGCAGATGTGCAGGCACAGCACCTGCTGGATACGATGATTCCTCAGATGGCGAGGCTGGTGTGACTGAAGAGCTGAAAATGAAGGATCGGCTGCGGTGGGATGGGATGATGATTGCCATTACGGTGCAAGTCGAGGAGATTATCTGGAACGAGATTGTTTATTGGTAATATGAAGGCGGTTGGTGTATTATTCACCAGCCGCTTTCTTCAACTCTCGTGCATCAGATCTCTTCGTTTGCCCATTGCCTTTTGTTGTGATAACGTATCTATGTCTGAAAGACTATATTTCATATTTTGCAAAAAACCCTTGACATAGTTGCGCACTATGTCAAGGGACGGCTATCAGGACGGTTTCATACGACAGGTTGAGAAGGACACCTGCCCCATGACCCATAACTTACGCGATGGAAAAGCTAACAAAGGATGCAGTATCGTTCCCGATATAGGTGAAATACAGCGGCTTTATACCTGCTTCAATTTTCATACCAGTTTGTCCGTTGACCGGAACGACTGCTATTTGTTTTTCACCATCTGAAACCTCAAATGCACCAGTCCCCGTTCCCGTCAGGGAAATCGTGCACTCGCTGCCATCAAAGGCGAAATACTTGAAGCCTGCTGTTGCACCATGCCGCATATTGGCTATGTACTGGTCTCCATCTGATTCTCGATCCGCGCCAGTTTGAGTAAAATACGGATGCGCTGTAAGCCTCTTTTTTACATTGGCGCCATCAACCCGGTCTGTTGAGTGTCCCTCTGCCCAAAGATTGCAGGCTATACGCGCTTCATAAGTACCTTTTTCCGCACAAGGGGCCTCCATTCAGACCACAGGAAGTCACTTCGGCCTGAAGAAACCCGCCGTCCGCCGTTCTCTTCAGCTTCTCGGCGCAGGCCTGCCGGGCGTAGCTGCTGCGGTTGGTCTGACGATGATAGAAGATTTACCAGTCATCCCCGATGTTCAAAAAGGCCGCCATGGGTGTTGCCTAAATAATTGTTGGCGTGCTGCTCGTCAGTATTGCCGTTCATGTACAGGTCGCCCAAATCTACCAGCACCCCGCCATAGGTGAAACCGCCATCCGGTCGATCAGACATCGCATAGCACAGTTCATGGTTGTTTTCACCTGAGTACACAAAGCAATATCTGCCATCCACCTTGCGGATCGAGCTGGCTTCAAAAAACGCATGTCCCGGGAAAGCACCAGGTTTGCCCTTGGTGGGGAAAAGGACCTTGGGCTCCGTCCGAATCGTCACCATATCGGGCTCCAGCTCCATCACCACGCCGCCATCATTGCGCAGATCATGCCAACGGGATGCGACAAATGGCACTTTGGTGGCAAAGCCGGAATACAGCCAGACCTTACCATCATCGTCTGTCAACACACCAGGATCAAACGGGAACTGTTCTCCGCTCTTTTTTCCCCAGGTTTTTCCGTTTGCATGATGTACTTTGCCATAGAACTGATACTTGCCCGCAGGCGTATCGCACACGGCCACACCGATTTCACCGAGAAAATCGAAGGCATAATACAAGTAATAGCGGCCATCGGGCCCCTTTGTCACATCCGGCGCATAGAGACTGCGGATGCCCAGCTTGTTGCCTGGATCCTGCCTGCGTTGATAGATGACGCCTTCATATCGCCATGTACGCAGATCATCCACTGGTGCAGACCAGCATACGTAATCATTCACGCAGAAAATGGGCGCTCCAAAGGCATCGTGGCTGCCATACACATACACACGATCACCAAACACATGCGGTTCGCCATCGGGCACATATTCCCAACTGGGCAGATATGGATTGAATGCTTGCATGACGTTCTTCTCCTTCAATCGTAATATTGAAATAAACTTACGAAAAATGAAGTCAATATTAGGGTGCTTTTTGTATCTCTTTTTTACCAATCAATTTTATCACACGGTATGGCCTGATTCAAGCATATGATGGTTTGGTGACAAAATGCGGCCTGCCGGAGGAGCGTTTTCCGACAGGCCGCAAGGATCATTCCGACTTACTTGGCTGCACCCCAGAAAGCAGCTGCATCAGCCAGCCAGGCTTCTTCATTCTCGAAAGCAACAGCACCGTCATCCGTTACAGTCGTGGAGCGGACATACTGACCGCCGTCAGCGAAACCCAGGCAGAAGTTCAGGCCAAAGGTGAACGCGCCATCCTCCTCAACCAGGTCATAGGTGTAATCCACAGTACGCACATCGCCATGGGTCACAGTGCCTTCCACCGTTGCACCTTCATAGCTGTAGCAGGTGAAAGCCAGGAAGATCTCCTCATCATCCATGTTGGTCCAATAGCCATAGTAGTAGAAGCGGACACCGTCAGCATCGATGGACTGGGCCATACGGGCGAAGCCGTCCTCGTACAGGTCGATCTTCACAGACACATTCTGCTTGCTGGTCTCATCGCTGACACCGGCGAACTGGTAAGCGACGGTCTTGGTGGAAACATCCTCCTGGGCATACTGTTCAGGCGCATACTCCTGCCACACCTCATAGTCAACAGTGGGCGTCTTGTACTCAGCCAGAGCAGTCAGGCAGGTGCAGGTCAGGGTCAGAACAGTCACCAGAGCAATCAGGATACGGAACAGGTTTTTCATGAGATATTCCTCCTTTTCTTTATTCAACACGCTGATGGTGTTTGAACCAACGCTTTATTTGGCCTTTCTGCCGGAAGCTGCCATGGCGGCAATGCTCAGCACAAGAGCCAGGATGATCGTTGCACAATCCAACAAGAAGAAAACAGACAATCCGGTATTCATTACATCACCTGTGAGATAGAAAGCCACATAGCTGGCACGTCCCGCCGCAAATGCCGCAGAAGCAGAAGCCAATGCTGCAAAGGTCAGCAGTGTGGGAACATGGAAGATGTCTTTCCAGCATGATACTGCCCCCAATGCGATAGCTGCGATCAGCAAACCGGTAACCAGCGGGACATTTTCCGTGCTTTCAAAGGACGATGCCGTCAGCACTCTGAAAAAAGATCAGCGAAAGAACAGTCAGTACCAACGTGAACAGACTCAAGGCAGAGACTTTGTTTTTCATCATCTTACGCATGTTTCTTGTCTTCCTTTCTGTTAACGCTGATCAGGCACAGAGCACCAAACAAAAGTGCAGCCACACCGGATTACGATCTGCAAAGAAAGCAATGCCGGCTGCCACCAGGGCGTAATGATCTCGATCCGGTCATTCGCAGACTGGCCGTTCATGGCAGAGCTATTGACGAAGGCATACAGAATGTGATGGGCTGCCTCACGCATGGCAACACGCAGTACCGGGTCGCTCTGGAACATACTGAGGGACAGCGTTGTGTTGACATAGGAACCGCTGTCTGCATCAAAGGTACCGTTGTTCATCATGGTGGAAGTACCGGCAGCAATAATGGCATTGCCATCGTAGAGGCCAGCGGTGGGAGAATTCAGGTCCGTGATGACAAAGCAGTTGCTGCCCCATTCCTTGCGCAGCACAGTGGTCATCAGGTCATATTCCGCCGCAGTGCCGATAACACCCAGTCGATTGTAAGAACCCATCAAGCCCATTGCGCCGCCATAGGTCATAAGACCTTCAAAGCCACGCAGCATATTCTCGCGCAGATCCTGCTCGGTCACAAACGTTGCAACGCCTATGCGCGATTCTGTTCCTGATCGTTGGCAGCAAAATGCTTTACCACCATGACCAGGCCCTTCGTCCATCCGCCCTTGACCTGCTCTGCACCGATCAGGCTGTTCAGCACAGCATCAGCGGAATAATACTCCGTGGCACGGCCGCCATAGGGAACGCGGTGCATATTGGTACCGGGGCCATAGAGGAAGCTGGCGCCGCAGTACAGACTGTCTTCGCCCATCATGACGCCCTCTGCTGCATAGGCAAGTTCCTTATTGAAAGTGGCAGCCAAAGTAGGCTCCGAAGCATAGAAACTTGCATCCATAGGCACCAGGTCGACCTTCTCCTCAGTGATGCCATCGCTGACCATATAGGAAGAGCCAATGGGGGTACGTTCCGTATCGGACCGACTGTAAAGATACGGGATATTCAGGCCGGTCGGAGAGTCACCACCCAGGGAAGAAACAAAGGACAGAGACGGAACAGCGCTGATTGTATAGCGTCCATTGGCCACAACATGAACGATCTCTTTCCGCACTCATGTTGTCGAGCAGGACATCCCAGTATTCGTCGTCATAAGCGCGGCCGCGCATCATGACCGCGGAAAGGACCTTGCTTCCGTCACCCGTCTTGACATCGCGGACCTGGATTCGGGATGCTGAATCGTTATACACGCCATTTTCATACTTCTTTTTTGTCGTTGAGGGCGGCTTTCAGCATGTCAGAGGCAGTCAGCTCGATCGTCTTGGGCCAGGTACCTTCCCAATCGTTACGGGACAGATAGGTGATATGGTCCTTTTCATCCAGCCAGTAGTTGATATCTGCATCCGCAAAGCTGGCCTTGATCTCTTCACCGGTATACAGAGAATGGGCATAGGTCGTCACATCTGTCTGTTCCTGTTTCCAGGAGTAAGTCAGCGCAGCACTGCCGTCAGAGATTGCTCCTTTGGCGGTCAGGATGTTGCGGACAGCATCATGTGCATTCTCACCAACAGAGAGATAGTAGGTGCCTTCCTCCATGATGTAGGTGCCATACCCATGGGTATCAAAGGATGCCAACCACTGCATTGGCAGCGTGACCGTTACAGTCGCTGAAGCACCGGGAGCAAGCTCCGCAGTCTTTTCAAAACCCATCAGCTGTACGGAGGCTTTCTCAATCAGCTTTTCCTTGTCGTAATCGGTATATGGCGACTGTCCATATACCTGCACGACTTCTTTGCCTGCCACATCACCGGTATTGGTTACCTTGACCTGCACAGCAGCGGTATGCTCCCTGCTCATCAAAGGTTACGCCCAGCAGCTCCTGGGTGAAAGTGGTATAGCTAAGGCCAAAGCCAAAGGGATACAGGACATCCTTTTCCCAGGACCAGCCGCCGGCGGATGCATTGCCCTGATTGAGTACGCTGTCCTCATAGCGGGTCTCAAAATACTTGTAGTCCTTGTAGATGCTCTCTGCATAGACCACATAGGTCTTCGCCTGAGAGGCCATGATCTTGGACGCATTGGTATACGTATGATCGCCATAGTTCTTGGCTGGCAGCGGAAACATGGGACTCGGTCGCCACTGTTTCCACTGTGCGCCCGGAGGGAGATGCTTTTCCAGTGATCACATCCGCAAGGCCATAAGCACCGCGATAGCCTGCATTGCCCAGGTGGAGGATCGCATCGATCTCAGGGTCAGACTGCAAGGCAGCAACCCTCAGGATAGAAGTCACCGCTGAGCAGAACGATGACGCGTTCCGAGGCAGCCTTTGCCTGATCGATCAGTGCCAGTTCGTCAGAGGTCAGGATCAGTCCTCCCTCCGGCATATCTGCGCCTTCACCCGCAGAACGACCAATAACGACCAGCGCCGCATCGGCTGAGGAGCCTTCGGTCATGACCTGCAAGCCATCATAAGCCAGCGCCTGCTCAACCGTGGTAGCATTGGCCAGATCAGCCGCATTCATGCTGCCGCCGCCATGGGCAAGCGCATGCATGAACTTGCTGCCGCCCAGTACCAGGATGGAACCTTGCTTCATCGGCAGCGCCTGGATGCTCATTTTTCAGCAGGATCGTGCCTTCCCTGACCGATCTGCCGGATCAGGGCTGCCTTTGCCTGGTACTCTTCTTCAAGAGATCTGTATGCAGACTTGAAGTACTGCGTATCTTCATTTTCTGCACCGCTGACCTTGACCATTCTGCTGGTCTCAATGCCCAGGGGTGGCATTGATCAGCGCAGCGTAAGTGTTTGCCACGCTGCTACTTGCTACCGAAAATGCGGTCAGCAGGACAAACACGACTGTCAGTGTACGCCACAGACCAGTCTTCCTTCTCTTCATGTTCCTTCCTCCTCTTGCATGCCACTGATGGCTTGTGTGACACCATCATAGCCGAAAGATACAAAACCGCAAGAGAAAACGCCCAACCTTATCGGTTGAGCGCATAAATTGATGAGATTCATGCTGGGATAGGCAGCAGCAGCTTCAGCGAGAAAAACCTGCTGATCTGTGCTGATTGCCATTTCACCTTTATACTTTTTACAAGGTATTGCATACTTTTCACACCATAGCCGTGATAGATCCTGTCCTCCTTGGTGGTGACCGGCAAGCCATTCTCCAGCTGAAGCAGTTCTCCCTGATAATAATTTTCAACACAGATGGAGGCCATGCCCATTGCACCGACAACCGTCATCGTAATAATACGCATTTCCGGGTTCTCGACCTGACGTACTGCCTCAATTGCATTGTCCAGCGCATTTCCGAACAGCGAGTAAATGTCAGGCTTTTCCATAAAAGCCAACTGCTGTCCATCTGCCACGCAATTCAGGCGTATTCTTTCTTTCTGACAGATCAATCCTTTCTCCGACAGCAACAGATTCAGCACATCATTCCCGGTATCTACACGCGAATCGTACACATCAATCAGTTCCTTGATGCTGTCGATCTCGCGCCGGGTACTGTCATCCTGCTGAACCGAGATCAGACGAAGCAGATGCCGCATGTCGTGGCATTTCAGATTCAGCATTCTCACGGTCTCCTGGGAGAGTGCCAACTGCTTGCGTTCCTGATTCCACATTTCCTGAATGACCGCTGCATCGTGCTTCATCTCATCCATTTTGAAGATGTTCTGCAGGATCACAAGCGCGCCTGCACAAGCTGCCAGATCATAGAAATCAATAATTGCCTGTTGAATGGGAACAACGCTATCCTTGTTTACTCTCCACAAAGCAGTCAGCAGGATCGTACAGACCAGGATCATACCGCTGACCGTTAGTGTCTTGGGATTTGCCATGTGTTTTGCGGTTTCATGATCGATTCTGCGTGTGAAAAGAAATACCATGCAGGTAACAGCCGCTGCAATCACCAGAAGATACAGCATATGATCAGCTGCACCATCGTTGATGCCGGTCAGGAGCCTTGCTATATCAAGGATTCGATAAAAACTATGCTGTGCGGCATACGCGGCAGAACCACAGTAAAGGGCTGCCAGCGGTCCACAATCAAAGCACAGCCAAGCTCCTGCGATTCCAAAGCCGAACAGTACCAGATACCGTCAATATATACAATGGCACAACAGCAGCCAGCGCACTGTTCCATTGACAAGCGAAACCGAGACTGACAGCAACGAGCGGTATGACACGAACGATAAAGTTTTTCCGCTTTGGCAAGTGGATCAGCATAGGAATCAAAAACAAGAAATACTCTGCCAGAAACTCATACAGCGGAAAATGGTCGATCCACCAATTGATCATCGTCACAGGTTTTTTCCCTCCCCAAGCCAGATATTCATCTCCTGCATAAATGCTTTTTTCTTGGGATGACTGATCTGGATCGTCTCCCCCGTTGATCAAGCGAATATCATAACCAAATATCGCCTGAATGCCGCGAGGATTGACCAGATAGCAGCTGTTGCATCGCAGAAAACTGCTGCCTCGAAGATCGGCTTCCAGTTCCGACAGGGAACCTGTCGCTTGAAACACTTCCTTCGTAGTATGGTAAGTCAGCATATGACGATTCACTTCGATATACAGAATTGATCGGATCGGCAATCTGACAATCCCTTGTTTCATGTTCAATGTTACACATTCTTCCGTCCTGGTTTGCAGAATGCCGATGCATTTCCTGATCCGCAGCAAAAAGTCATAATAGCTGACTGGCTTCAGAATGAATCCGGCCGCATTCACATCATAGCCCTTTACTGCGTATTGCGCCATGTTGGTCACAAACACCAGCAACACACTGCTGTCCTTTTTTCGCAGTGCCGCAGCTGCATCCATACCGTTCATCCCAGGCATTTGGATATCCAGAAGGATCAAATCAAAATCCGCTCTGTAATGTTCAACGAACACACCGGCATTGTTGAATACGGTCACCTGGTAACGGTTTTCTGAAGCTTCTTCTGAAAAATAACGAGCAATATAGTTCTCTAACAGGTCACTATCCTTCTTTTCATCTTCCACAATAGCAATCCGAAAGAGCATAAGTTTCACCTCTGTGATCAGGAAATCAAGACAGTAGAATAGTACAATAGACAGATTTGCTTGTCAACTCAATATCCGCCGCCACAAATTCGGTATCTCCCGGACAATACACATCTGACCTCCATAGGTTCCTCCTTCTCCTTATTTCAGCAGCGCCATCTGTTTGCGGTAGCAAGGGACAAAGTAGGCAATCTCCGCAATCGCAGTAATGGTCCAGGAAAAGATATAAAGCAGATACAGCGACATGATGGTTTGGAAGTGGGCAAACACAGTGAAGATCCAAATCAGACGGAAAACGCACGAGCCCAGGATGACCAGGATCGTAGGCACGACGCTGCGGCCCAGGCCGCGGGAGGCGGCAATGGTGCAGTCCATAAAGGCAGAGAAGCCATAGCTCAAGCCCATGATCGTCAGGCGAACCAGGCCCTTTTGGGCAACCTGCGGGTCGGTGGTAAACAGCGACAGGAATTGAGGACCAAAGGCCACCAGCGCCACGCCTATCATCAGACCAGCGCCAAAGGAGTATGCGAGACTGACATAGTAGCTCTTCAGCACGCGTTCCTTTTTCCCAGCGCCATAGTTCTGGCTCATAAAGCTGGAGCATGCGGTGTAGAAGGCGGCCATCACGTCATAGACCAGGCCATCAGCATTGGCTGCGGCAGCATTGCCCTCTACCATGACCGCATCAAACGAATTGACACCTGTCTGCACGAACAGATTGGCCAGCTGAAAGATGGCATTCTGCGCGCCGGAAAACAGGCCCAGCGGCAGGATCATCCGCACCTTGCTGCCAGTAAGTCTCAGTTCGCTCAGTCGCACAGAGGTGATGCTGTCGCTGCGCATCATGAATCGCAGGATCAGCGCCGCCGACAGGTACTGTGACACGACGCTTGCGATCGCCACCCCGGTCACACCCAGCTGGCACACCACCACAAAAACAGATTCAGCACCACATTCAGCACACCGGCGGCGGACAGGAAAATCAAGGGATGCCGCGTATCACCGTCTGCGCTGAGCACTGCATTGCCGAAGTTGTATGCGCCCAATGCGGGCATGCCGAGAAAATAGATATGCAGGTATCGTTCGGCGCCGCCGATCAGCTCCGGCTTGGTATGCATGGCGGTCATGATGGCATGCGTGCCGCCCACGCCGACCGCAGCCAATGCCAGGCCGACCAGCAGACACAGAATCAGCGACGTGTGAACCGATTCGCACACATCCTTCTCCTGCCCGGCACCCAGAAAACGTGCCACCGTCACGTTCACACCGCTGCCCATACCGATCACGATGCCGATGAATAATGTGACCAGGATCGTGGTGGAACCCACCGCGCCGAGTGCTTCAGGGCCTGCGAACCTGCCCGCCACTGCAATGTCTGCCATATTGAACAGCACCTGCAGCACATTTGAGATCATCAGCGGGATGCTGAAGGCCATGATCTGCCGGGCCAGCGGTCCATCGGTCATGGTCATCTGTTTTGATGCCATGTAATCCCATCCTTTTCGGTCCGATTTGGCGAACCCTATGCATTATAGCACATTCTGCGCAGAATTGAAGCGATCTTCATATCGTTTTGCATGCTTATTCCTCCACTTTGAAGTACTTCATGCGGTTACTTCTTCGCGCATAATTGTCTTTATGACCAGCAGAAAGTATGCCAGATGGCACACCCACACCACGCCCTGCACAATACGTCCAGCGTTTGCCTTATTCATCATAATGAAGCCACAGTCATCCGCTCCGTTCTGACGAACCAATGGTTTATCTTCCGTACCGATCCGGCATTATCTTCTTATTCTCTTTGATATACTCCCTTTTCACAACCTCCAGCCTACGGACATCCTCCTTCATTTCGCGCAGATCGATATCCAGCACCATGCGTTCCGTGTTCAGATACTTCAACGCTTTCTGCCAGCCCTTGTAGTCAATGGTTTCACCGCTGTCCTGCCATCGCTGTAATGCTTCCTCTGCCTCGCGATACTTTGCGCAGTTCAAACGCATACTGCTTTTCAAAGGCGGGACGCTTCTGCTCCGGCAGCTTCTCCCATGCCTTGTAATAGCGCTGATACTTCTTTCGCTCTTCATAGGCAGTGATCCGAGCGCTCAGCTCGATGGACAGATCATAGTTTTCCTTTCGCTTGCTGCGCAGCTCATAAAAACCTGGTGTTGACCTTCTTCACTGCGGCAGCATAGAGGCAGCATCGGTGATTTCGTACTGCTTCATGATCACCAGCAGGCCAGAAGCGTCACGCAGGCGATGATCGTGCTTGTTCTCCGGCTTGCCTGCATTGAAGATTTGACTGGCCAGTATGAAGCGCAGATTCGGATCGGACACGTCCTTGCCCTGGGCAATCAGCTCCTCGTCCAACTTCTTTTCATACATCGCGTAGGTGTTCAGTTTCGTCAGACGAGCTTCCAACTGATCCAGCAGCTTGTTCTGTGCGCGAATGTCTCGGTTCAGATCGCCTACTTCTGTGCGGATGCCTCGCTTCTCCATGGCACGGGCATCGGGGCCTTCGTGCTTCATAGGGATGCGTTCAACACCCTGACGGGCATAACTCCCGGTGATCGACAAAGCCCTGCGTAAAACCAGCTTCACGCAGGGCATCATTGATATGATCGGCAATGGCAGCACGCCACAGTTCGGCGTTTCCGCGATTGTCCCAGTCCACATAGTTTTCTTTGTGAGTTTTCCAACGGCCTTTCTGCTTTGCCGGGATGCGATTGCCGTCAGCATCCAGATTGTACACCAGCTTGCTTTTGGGTGCCCACCGTCCATCCTCCTGGATAGCACGCATGGTGAGCATGATATGCACATGAGGATTGCCGTCCTTCTTGTCATGGACGCCAAAGTCGGCGCACATCCCCTTGCTCACAAACAGGTCTTGCACGATCTTTCGGGCCAGAGCAATGTTCTGCTCATGACTCAGTTCCGCCGGTAAGGCAATCTCGAATACGCGGGCAAGCTGAGCGTTGCGATCCGTCTCGTTCCATTCAACGCTGTTCCAGAGCGTAGCTCTGTCCATGTACTGCGGCGGTGCGTTGGCAGGCAGCATGATCTCCGAGTGGATGATGTGCTGCTTGCGGGTGTAATCGTGTGTGGTTCCATCCCATGTGTTTTCAAGACGTGTGCCGCTGATATAGGCTGCGGATGCTACGGCGCTGCGGCCTTTGTTGCGCGACACGATCTTGATGGGACAATGGAAGAAATTCATTGGACCTCCTATTTATGGCTCCCGCAGGAGCATCGTTACCTGGGGTATGGGGCTTGCCCCCATCGCGGACGAAGTCCGCAACAGGCCCCGCAGGGCGCACGACATACGTTGCCCATGGCAATGTATGTATAAGTGCGCATTTCTCCCCGAAATGAACCCAGGGACGCCCCAGGTTGCCCCGTAACGCCCCGGCGTAGTCACCGGCCAGCAGCCAGTTCCTGCATGAATGTAGAGAACTGTGCGCTGTCCATCTCAATGGTCTGCGGAAAGTATGCTTCCATGATGGCCCCATGTTCGCAGAGCCGGTGATTGCGTGCCTTCCGCTTCTTCTCATTCTCACGGTTCTCCTGAAGGATCTTCCGGTGCTTGGCCTGCACTTCCTTCAAGGTTTCTTCGTCCTTTGGCATGTTTGCCAGCAGGGCGTCAAGATCAAGTTTCATATATTCTCCTGTTACTGCACCAAAATGATGAGAAAGGCGCTGTTTTCGCACCATTTTGGTGTAATATGTTCTTGGTGTTGTAAATGAAAATCACCATTTTGGTGCGCAAATGGGGTATTCCGCACCAAAATGGTGATAGTTGTTAGCTGCCCATGAAGTCAAAATCCATGACGCTGCTGCTGAAATCGGGTATGTCGTCATCGGTGGGAGGTGCCGCCTTCAGGGGTGGATCAATTGGGACAGGCCTGGCAGTAGGTACGACAGTAGGAACAGTAGCCCCGGCTGCATACCCGGCGAGATAGGCAGGCAGCATCTGCTGGAGCTTATCAGCTACTGCATCTGCGGTGTGTGTTGCCAACCTTTCCTCATCTTGGGCAGAAAGGTGCAGCTGATCGCGTTCATAAGCGTTGATCACATCCACAACGATGCGATTGAAGGACAGATGCGTCCGACGCTGAATGTCGTTCAGCTTCGCCCAGGCTGATCGTTCATCAGCAAACTGCTCATCAAGCCGCATAGTAAAGCGATGCTCACTCATCGATTTGTACGCTCCTTACTCCACAGCATGCCGAGGGTCATATACTCATAGCCCTTGGCAGAGGCATGAAGGTCATCAATGAAGATGACAGATTCCTTGTCATAAACACCAAAGTTCTTCACCAGACATCCGCCGCCGCCCATGATGTACAGCGGCATCATACGGGAATCGTAGCCATGCGCACGCAGGGAATCAAACAGCCCGGTCACATAACCACACACAATACTGCGGAGCTGATCCAGGTATTCCTGACGGAGACGAGCCTGTCCGGTGCGCAGGAAGTTCTCAATGGTCTGCTCCGGCAAGTCGATGCCGTACTTGTCCATCATCTGCTTTTTGGCGGTCAGCACGCACTGATTGACACCCAGCACTTCCGTCCAGCAATGCTTTTCATCAGGCCTGCCGTTCTGCAGCTGCATGATGTTCATGGTGCCGTTGCCAATATCGGCCATCATGACAGTACCGGCGAAACCAGCGAAGCCGTTGTTCCTCTTGTCATCATCAATGATGCGCACCATGGCAGCATAGCCCTGCGGGAAGATGCTGCAATCCACAAAGGAAATGCGGTAGAGGATGTCGTTGAAGACATAGGCGACTTCGCGCTTGCGCATCATGTACTGACGATAGTCTTCACGCTGCCGACCCGTCCAGGTGGTGGGCAGGCCGAGAGCAAGATGCACCTTTGCCTCAGTCAGCCCGTTGTACTTCAGCTCACTGGCGATAGATGCCAGGGTGAGGATATAGAACTCCTCATCGGAGGTCTTGTCGGGGTTGTAGGCCTTGTGGCCTTCACCGATGCGGTACCAGGTACCGTTCATTTCAAGGATGTCACCTTCAAAGATCGGCTTGTGATCCATAGCGGTCAGGCCGGTGGGGAAAATGGTGGATGCCGACTTCATGTTTCCAAAGCCTGCATCCACCCCAATGATCTTGTAATCCAGATAGTTTCGCATAGATAGTCTCCTTCAAATATGTATTTGCCTTCGTGACCTCCGGGGCGGGATGTAATGTATATGATCAGGCAGCGCTATTATCGTCGGATGCAGTATGGTTGTGATCATCTGCATCTTCTGCCAGCAGATTGTTACGGATCAGTTCAATCAGCCGATCCTCATAAGTAACCTTCGCATCGGGATCGCAGTAGACGTCCACGTCATAATGCGTATAGCCGAGGCGGCGGGGAAAAAGAATAATTCGGGGTCTTCTGGTTAGGCATAGGGAATCCTTTCTCTATCAGTTTGGTATCAGCAGCGCATACCAAAGCGCTTTATGGGAAACGAGGGAATCAAAAAACGATCCCTGGTCGGCATATGAACCGATAGGAATCGTCATCAACGATATTCAGTTGTCATTTCGCTTCTTTCCCTTTTTTCACACTCCTTTGCCAGACGGGCTTCCTTCCGTTTGTTGCGTTCATGGATACGCCGATGCTTCAAGGCAGCCTCCCTTGCTTCTTCCTCCGGCGTAAGCTGGATAGGATTGACGGGACAGAGAAAGAACCGATGAAGTTGAAATGCACTTCGATCTTTCGGGTGCGTTCACCATCTTTGTCCCGAACGGTTTCATGCACGATGACACGATCAATGAAGGCAAGCAGGTCTTGATCTGAAAACTCTGTCTGGTTTCGGTATTGATGTACCAGCTGTAGAAAACGATCGGCATGATTGCTTTCCGTCTGTAGAAGCTCCAGCTGTCGTTCGTACTCGCTATGCTGTGCTTCAAACTGGGCAAGCTCGTTTTCATATTCAGTTGAAAGAGCGTCGTATCTGCTTTCCGGGATTCGCTCCAGCGCATAATCCTCATACAGCTTTTTCAGCAGCCGATTCAGTTCACCCTTCCGGCGCTCTGTGGCTGCGATATGCTTCTTCAGCTGCTTGGCAGCATCCGAGGGCTTATCCGTCTGATGCAGATGGTGGAGAAACGCAGCTTCATCCTCTGTGGCGTACTGAATGATCGCATGAACAGCATCGGAGGCCAGCGCTCGGAGTGCAATGCCGCTGAATCCGTTCTTGACACACTCGACCTTACCAGAGTTCATTGCATTGTTATGGGTGGAGCATGAGAAGCTATCATACTGCTTTGTGCCGTTCTTCAGCTTGGTTGTCTGATAAACGCAATGCATCGGCGCTCCACATTCGGCGCAAAACAGCTTATCCTTCCAGGGTGATGCTATCGGTGCAGGCCGTGACACCTTTCTGCGACTCAAGGTCTCATGTGCCTTTTCCCATGTGACAGGATCAATAATTGCTTCATGAGTGCCGACAAAGGTCACGCGCTGATCTTCGGCGGTTTCACGGCGCTTGCCTTTGTATGAATCCTTGCTCGTTTTGAAATTCACCGTCTCACCGAGGTACTCTCTTGCGCTGAGCAAAGACATGACAGAGCCCCGTGACCAGTCATAAGGCGTGGACTTCTTGCTGATCCCCATGGTACGATTACCCTTGCCCTGCTGGGCGAAGTACCATGCCGGAGTAACACGCTTTTCCTCGCGCAGGGTGGCCGCGATCCTGTGAGGATTCATGCCATCTGCCGCCAGCTGGAAGATACGGCGAACAGTATCGGCAGGGATCGGATCAATGAACCAGTTCTGCGGGTCATTGGGATCATGGGTATAGCCGAAATTCGGCGTAACACTCAAATGCTTTCCGGATTTACCTTTGGCATGAAAACCGATCTTCACCTTGCGTGACTGATCGTGCAGATACATCTCGTTGAACACGTTGAGGATCGGCGCAAACTCATTGCTGTCGCTGCGCTGATTATCCACATTGCTGTCAATGGCGATAAAGTGAACCCCCTGTTTGCCGAAGTACACCTCAGAGTAGAAACCGGTTTGCAGATAGTCGCGTCCGACGCGGCTCATGT
>VOFJ01002686.1_pt1 | contig 30338 bp, 32 predicted proteins | sample 5384081 | NCBI WGS metagenome assembly VOFJ01 (sample SAMN12384729, study PRJNA508395) | human gut metagenome | isolation source: healthy gut I | host: Homo sapiens | reverse complement strand
TGATGTATTGCTCATTTTAAGCGACCTGCAAATTTTGTACCGACTTCCACTTTAAATGATTCTCTCCTGCTCGCTTTCATGATAACTCAACAATTTTATGGCAGAGTATTTGGCACAAAAACTGACGTCGCCTGGCTACAAATTTTGCAAGCTATAATTCAAAGTTGTCTTATTTCCAGCTGGCGGCCCGTGCTTTATTCTGTCTTCTTGGTTACTTTTTTGAGAGAAGTCTGCGGTGTCGATGTTCAACCCGCAAGTACCCAAGCCTCCCGCCAGGTCTTCTCCATAATAAAGCTGAAACGCCTTGGCGCGGACTTTTTCCTGTTCGCCTTTCTCCAGGGAACTAGACAAGTGTTCATCATCAGCCTGCTCGCCGTTCAATAAAAGCCCTTTCGGCAGATCCCAGCAACCATGTCCCCCACCCCGATCTCTGCTTGCACAAGCACCCCGACTGCAGTAATAGATCCCTGTCCTTGAACCTTCCATCCCATCTGTTCCTATATTAATTTGCATTTGGAAAAACCAGCTACTCGTTATCCGTCAGGACGACTGAAACAGCTTCCTCTAAAACTCCTGCCCCTCCTGTTTGGTGGTACAGTTCATCATAAATAATATTCAATGTGTCTGCCTCCTGCAAACCCAAAGTATTACATTTACAAAAACAGGACGTCAGCAGGACTCCTCCCCAAGCCGCCAACCCTAGCAGTTTTGTCCGTGTTTCAGGACCGGAGCTGGACCGGCGTCCTGGACATCGGCGGCGACCCCATCGGCGCCCGGGTTCTGGCTCGCTTTGCCCCCCCCCCAGATTCAGGGGGAGGAATTTGAACTTCTGTACGTCCTCAATGCCAACCGGCCGGAGACCCGGAATGTAGACCGGGCCCTGGCCTACATGCAGGGCATCGAGGCCGAATGCCGCCAAAGGTCACAGGCATTGTAAACAACACCCATCTTTGTGGCGAGACCACCGCCGCAGAAATCCTGAAGGGCGCGGACCTGGCCGGCCAGCTGTCCCGGCAGACGGGCCTTCCCGTCGTCTGCCACGCTGTGGAGCGTCGGCTCGTGCCTCAGGTTGAGAACACCTTGATAGAACCCATTTTGCCAATGGATCTCTATATGAAAAAACCCTGGGAAATCACCACTTGTGAGGAGGAACATCTACTATGGCCGGAACCGTAACCTTCCGTCGGGACAGGTGCAAGGGCTGCGAGCTGTGCACCCTGGTCTGTCCGGAAGCACATCATCGTCATGGACGAATCCACCACCAATCGCAAGGGATATCATCCCGCCACGGTGCGCCCCGAAGACATGGAGAAATGCGTGGGCTGCGCCAGCTGCGCCAAAATCTGTCCCGATTCTATCATCACCGTAGAACGCACATAAGGAGGATCCTATGGAGAAAGAACTGTGGAAAGGCAATGAGGCCGTTGCCGAGGCCGCCATTCGTGCCGGCTGCAAATACTTCTTCGGCTATCCCATCACCCCGCAAAACGAAATTCCCTGAATATCTGTCCCTCCACCTGCCCAGTGCTAAGTCAATCTGTTGAGTTTGAGTGCCAAGCCGCGAGCATCAATATGGCCTCAGCGAAAGTGCTGCTGGCTGCGTCCGGGGTTATGAATTCCTCCTCCTCCTCCTGCATCTAGAGTACTTTCTATATGTGCGCGGAGCTGTTTGCTGGTTATCGTGAATATGATGCAGTCCGCCCGGGCAACATCCAGCCTTGCCTGTGGGCGATTATTACTGTGTTACCAAGCAAGTGGGTACTATGACTACTGCTCCCCGCCAACATTCAGAGGCTGCGGATTTTCATGTCCAGATTGCCGACGGCCGATTAATACTGTAAATTTTGTCATGATCCTGGCTGATGCGATCGGTCAGGATGATGGAGTGCTAAGTTGAGGGTAGGATTCCTTAAGCGAGCTGCCCCAAGCACTGGCCACCACTGGCAAGCGAAAGCCTAACGATCAATAACTCCCGAAAATATTTATCCCAATCTCAAATGACCATGAACGCCTGGCCGGCATCAGCCATGGGAAGGAGAATTTATAATTCACAAAGAAGCGCTTAAACACGGAAATCTGTGGAATCTCCTGCTCAAGGCTTGGTGGCACCCTCCGACACCTGGGCCGCCAATCCGCCTTCTGAAAGAGGCCTAACACCTTCCCAAGCAAGAAGAATATTGGCATGAAGCGCTGGTATGTGAAAGCTCAGTATGTAGCTGTATTTACTCTATTTTAAAATTGCCCTTGAGGCCGCTGTCCTGTGCCCTGTGCCGGGTAAGTATTCTGATGGCCGCGAAACAGTACTGGGAGGAAAGCGGCAACCGCTCTAGCCAACTGAATGTTTAGCTGACCGGGAGAATCACCCGTCCTATTTTTCAGCTTCCCCATTTTATGCTATCTTTGCCCGGAGCGACCCTGAACGATGAGAAAATTCCCAAAGCGGATAAGATCAGACGTATTCTAGCCGGTTGGCTGCTCGTACTTTTGTCGGGTACCTGGCCGGGGCGACTCTTTTATCACACGCACATTGTCAACGGGATACGAATCACCCACTCTCATCCCTATTCCCAAACTCCCGATACGGGAAATCACACCCACACCACGACAGGTTTCGCAACGATCGCCCAGCTGACGCTGATTCTGATGCTGGCCGCATCGTTTTATGCGTTGCTCCGACCTTCGCTCTCCGGGCAGCCCGGATGAAACCGTGCCACACCCCGATCCATTTCGTACGGGCCGTCTCCGTCCCGTCAATGCGGGCCCCTCCCGTCCATTAGACATCCCGACATTCTCCAATGTCCAAATTTATGCCCCCAGCCCATCGCTACGGGGGTTAGCATATCCATGTCTAACGATAACGGGATCGATCCCACCTTATCCATATGAAAACACAACATATTGTAGCTGCAGTCGCTATCACGCTGCTGCACCTCCCGTCGTTGGCAGCGGCCGACGGCTCGCCCGACCACACTTCGCACCCACCCAAACCGGTAACCGATGCCAACATCACCGGCCATGTCCGGAACGCAACCACCCAAGAACATTTACCCTATATCAGCATCACTGTAAAAGGGACGACCTTGGGCACCACGACCGACGCAACAGGGCACTATATGCTCAAGAACCTGCCCGCCGGCGATTTGGTATTGGAAGCCTCCATGCTCGGATATAAAACCGAAGAAAAAAAAGTCACTACACAAGCCGATAAATTGCTCGAGGTCAATTTCGACCTGGAAGAAGACGCCGTAGCACTCGACGAAGTAGTCGTATCGGCCACCCGGAACGAAACCAGTAAAAAAGAGGCTCCCATCATCGTCAACGTTTCGTCGACCAAACTCTTCGAAGGGACTTCATCTGCCACACTGGCCGAAGGAATGAATTTCCAGCCGGGCCTGCGCGTCGAAAACAATTGCGGGAACTGCGGCACGACCCAACTGCGTATTAACGGACTGGAAGGCCAATACTCCCAAATCCTGATCGACAGCCGTCCCGTTTTCAGTTCCCTGGCCGGAGTGTACGGGCTCGAACAGCTGCCCGTCAGCATGATCGAGCGGGTCGAGGTGATCCGCGGCGGGGGATCGGCCCTGTACGGATCGAGCGCCATCGGCGGCGTAATGAACATCATTACGAAAGAACCGCTGCGCAACTTCGCCTCGCTGGCCAACACGACCGGTGTGCTGCCCGGCGGAAAAACCGACATCAACACATCGCTCAACGCCTCGCTCGTTTCGGATGATCGTAAAGCAGGCGTCTACCTCTTCGGCATGCTGAAAAACCGCGACTGGTACGACCGTAACGGGGACGGATTTTCGGACATTCCGGAAATTAACGCCCAAACCCTCGGATTCCGGGGTTATTACCGGACCGGCGACCGATCGCGCCTCAGTGCTGAATACCACCATATCCACGACGTTCCGCCGCGGCGGCAACCTGTTCGACCGTCCTCCCCACGAAGCCGACATCGCCGAGCAACTCGACCACGAGATCGACGGCGGCGGCCTGCGCTTCAATACCTTCTCCCCGAACTACAAACACCGCTGGGAGATTTTCGCTTCGGGACAGGGCATCCGCCGCGCCAGCTATTACGGCGCCCAGAAAAATCCGGATGCCTACGGCCACACCAACGACAAAACCTTTGCAATCGGTACTCAATACACCTACACGATGGACCGGCTGTGGTTCATGCCTGCGGAACTGACCGCCGGGATCGAATACAACTACAACGACCTGCACGATTACTACATGAGCCTCGACCGCGATTTTACGCAGCAAACCCATGTCACCGGCGGTTACCTGCAGAACGAGTGGAAAACCGAAAAACTGAGTCTGCTCGTCGGGGCACGCCTCGACAAGCACAACCTCATGGAGCACGTGGTGCTTTGCCCCCGGGCAAACATCCGTTACAGTCCCAGCGAGCAGGTCGGACTGCGGGTCAGTTATTCGAGCGGCTACCGCGCCCCGCAGGCCTACAACGAAGACCTGCACATCGAAGCCGTGGGGGAGCGCTCGCGCTGATACGGTTGGCCAAAGGGCTCAAGCCCGAATATTCGCACAGTGTCAGTGCATCGGCCGACCTCTACCACAGTTTCGGACGCCTCCAGGCCAACCTGCTCGTCGAAGGATTCTACACAATGCTCAACAATGTATTCACGTTGGTGCGGATCGGTGAAAACGAAGACGGCAGCATCGTCTACTGGGAGCGCCGCAACGGATCGGGCGCAACCGTGGCCGGCGTCAACTTCGAAGGAAAAATCGGCATTCCGCACCGATTCGAACTTCAGTTAGGGTATACGTTACAATCCAGTCGCTACGACACCCCCGAACGATGGTCCGACCAACTGGCTCCACAACGAAAAATGTTCCGTGCGCCCGACCACTACGGCTACCTCACCTCGCTGTTCGATATCACGCCCAGGTTCAAAGCCTCGCTATTCGGCACCTACACGGGTTCGATGCTTGTCAAACATATCCTCAGCGACGGAACAAACGAAACGGATTTGGAACAAAACACGCCATCGTTCTGGGATATGGGTATCAAACTGGCCTATACGTTCCGGATCGGGAAAGCTGTCAACCTGGAGGTCAACACCGGAGTCAAAAACATTTTCGATGCCTACCAGAAAGACCTCGATTACGGAGCGTTCAAAGACGCCGACTACGTCTACGGCCCTTCCCTGCCGAGGATGTATTTCGTCGGTATAAAATTCTCCATTTAAGCCACATCCCGGAATACAGTTCCGCCCCTCATACGGAAATCCGTCCTGTTTCAAAAAATACTTTCAGCTATTTCCCGAGACAACGGAACCGTAACGACACCCAAATACAAACAGCCCCGGAACTTTCAAGTTCCGGGGCTGTTGTTTGCATAACCCTCCGCTTTATTTAGTCTGCGTAGTGGCTTTGATATAAGTGTGGTGTGCTCCGTAGCGCTCGAAAGCAGCCTTATCGAGCTCTTCCTGATGATCGGGGTGAGCCACCGAAATGATCAGGCGGGCACGCTCCTGCAACGATTTGCCGTACAGGTTCACCGCACCGTACTCGGTCACGAACCAATGAGCGTGTGCACGGGTCGTCACGACACCGGCGCCCAGCGTCAGCGTCGAAGCGATCTTACTCACCCCCTGTTCGTTACCGAAGGCATCGCGAGAATCGCCTTGCCGCCCTCGGAACGCGAAGCGCCGTAGATGAAGTCGATCTGGCCGCCGACACCCGAATAGAACTTCGTCCCGAGCGAATCGGCACAAATCTGTCCGGTCAGGTCGACCTGCAACGCCGAGTTGATCGCGGTCACTTTCGGGTTCTTGGCGATGATAAACGGATCGTTCGTATAGCCGACATCCATCATCGCTACGCCCGGGTTGTTGTCGATAAAGTCATACACTTTCTGCGATCCCATCAGGAAGGTGGAAACCATCTTTCCTTTGTCGATAGCCTTGTTACGGCCGTTGATCACCCCGCTCTCCACCAGCGGCAACACGCCATCGGCAAACATTTCGGTGTGGATACCCAGGTCTTTGTGGTTACCCAGCTGCGCCAGTACGGCGTTCGGAATGGCACCGATACCCATCTGCAAGCAGGCACCGTCCTCGATCAGCGCCGCGCAGTTCTTACCGATAGCGGTTTCGATTTCGTTGGGCACCGAAAAATGAGCCTCTTCGAGCGGCTTGTCGTCCTGCACGAAAATGTCGATATCGTCGACATGAATGAAGGCATCGCCGAACGAACGGGGAACATATTTATTGATCACGGCGATCACATGCTCGGCGCACTCGACGGCGGCCAGCGTAGCATCGACCGAAGTACCCAGCGACACGTAACCGTGCGCATCAGGTTCCGACACCTGGATCATCGCCACATTACAGGGCAGTACGCCGCTGCGGTAAAGTTTCTGCGTTTCGCTCAGGAAAACAGGAATGTAATCGGCGTAACCGGACTGCGTCACCTTGCGGACGTTGCCGCCAACGAAAAACGAATCGAGCTGGAACACGCCCTCGAATTCGGGATCGGCATAAGGCGCGGGGCCTTCGGTGTGCAAGTGATGGATATGTACATCCTTCAGCTCATGGTTGCGGCCACGGTCGCACATGGCCTGGATCAGGCACTGCGGCGCACTGGCCACGCTGCTCAAATGGACATGGTCTCCCGATTTGATCACCCTGACCGCCTCGGCAGCCGATACATATTTAATTTGTTTCTTCATGGTGGTTATTTTTGAGTTAGATTTGACGATTCTTAAACGGAAATGCAAATTTAAACATTTTTTTCACATCCAAAACCGATTTTCCGGCAAATAATCGTCGGATCGGGCATATTCATACCACTGCACACCGGATGGCATACGCAAATACGCATGCCATCCGACAGCGGGGCTTTCAGGCCATGCCCGGTCAATACCGGTTGATTGTCTCGAATAATTTGGCTTTGCTGAGCGGTTTGGTCAGGAAATCATCGACTCCCGCCTCGAATGCGCGCCTGCGGTCTTCGTCGAACGCATTCGCCGTAACCGCGATGATCGGAATAGCCGGACAGAATTCCCGGATTCGCCGCGTAGCTTCCGCGCCGTCCATCTCCGGCATCCGGATATCCATCAGGATAATATCGAACTTCTCGCGTCCGGCCAGCTCGACCGCTTCACGTCCGTTGCAGGCCCGCGTAAGGTTATACCCTTTCAACAATACTTTGACCAGCATATAATTGCTGTCGTTGTCCTCGGCAACGAGAATCCGTACCGTAGCACAATCGCGGTCGCTCACTTTCTGACCGGACACGTTCTCTCGCCCATGTCCGGCCCCGTCGTCCGCAGCATGGTCGTCCGTTCCGGTATTCAACGGAAGAATCGCCCAGAAAGTGCTGCCTTTGCCGGGTGAGGACACCGCGCCGATCTCCCCGTGGTAAATCTCTACGATCGCCTTGGCAATCGTGGTGCCCTGGGCGGTACCCTCTTCGAACATATTGAATTTTTCAAACCGGTTGAACACGCGGTTGACCTCATTTTCGGTCATTCCGCAACCGGTATCCCCTGCATAAAGTCTTACACCCTGAGGTACGATCTGGAATCCCATTTTTATATATCCCTGTTTGGTAAACTTAATTGCGCCGGTCATGAAATTCGAGAGGATTTGCGCTACCCTGAAAACAATAATCCCCGACCTGTTTCATGACACGTAAAAAAACAAAGCATAAAACACCCCTACGATTAACTGAAAACCAAAATTACAAATAAAACCAGACGAAGATAGGCTTTTTTCCCTTTCCACGAAACGAACGGACTCATTGTGTTTAGAAATGTTTATTTCACAAAACCACAGGCGGGAGAAAGCAACCTTTCTCCCGCCCGACAGACATTACACCTTCGGATACACATTCCGGACGTACCGAATCCTATTTATTTTTTAAATGCTGCGAAGAAATCGTTGCCCTTGTCGTCCACCAGCAGGAATGCGGGGAAATTCTCGACATAAATCTTACGGACAGCCTCCATGCCCAGTTCCGGGAAATCGACCACTTCGACCGACTTGATGCTATCCTTGGCCAGCACAGCGGCCGGACCGCCGATCGAACCGAGGTAGAAACCGCCATGCTTCTTGCAGGCATCGGTTACGGCCTGCGAACGGTTACCCTTGGCCACCATCACCAACGAACCGCCGAGGCTCTGGAAAAGGTCCACGTAGGGGTCCATACGGCCTGCGGTCGTCGGGGCCGAAACTGCCCGAAGCCATGCCCTGCGGAGTCTTCGCGGGACCGGCGTAATAGATAGGATGTTTCTTGAAATATTCCGGCATCGGTTTCCCTTCATCGATCATCTGCTTGATGCGGGCATGGGCAATGTCGCGCGCCACGACCAGCGTGCCCTTGACATTGAAACGGGTCTTGACCGGATACTTCGACAACGTCTCGCGTACTTTGTCCATACCCTCGTCGAGATCGAGCTCGACGGCGGGCTGCATATTCGGAGCTTCCTTAGGCAGGAAGCGGGCAGGATTTTTCTCAAGTTGTTCGAGGAAAATACCGTCTGCGGTAATTTTCGCCTTGATGTTGCGGTCGGCGCTGCAACTCACGCCGATACCGACCGGGCAGGACGCCGCATGGCGCGGGAGACGAACGACGCGCACGTCGTGCACGAGGTATTTGCCGCCGAACTGGGCACCCACGCCGCTCTCCTGGCAAATTTTCAGGACCTTCTGCTCCCACTCCAGGTCGCGGAACGCGCGACCGCCCTCATTGCCGCTGGTAGGCAAGTGATCGAGGTAACCAGCCGAAGCCTTCTTTACGGTCGAGAGATTCGCCTCGGCCGACGTACCGCCGATCACGATGGCCAAGTGGTACGGAGGACAAGCCGCCGTGCCGAGGTCCATGATATGCGATTTGATGAAATTAGTCAGGTTCTCCTCGGTGAGCAGCGCTTTGGTCTGCTGGTAGAGGAACGTTTTGTTGGCCGATCCCCCGCCCTTGGTGATAAACAGGAACTTGTATTCGTCGCCAGGAGTGGCGTAAAGGTCGATCTGGGCCGGCAGGTTAGTCCCGCTGTTCTTCTCCTCGGTCATCGAGAACGGCACCACCTGCGAATAGCGCAGGTTCCGGTCGCGGTAAGTCTCGTAAACGCCTTTCGACAGCATCTCGGCGTCATCGGCACCGGTGTACACGTTCTCGCCCTTCTTGCCGATCACGATCGCCGTACCGGTATCCTGGCAGGTGGGCAGTTCGCCTTGGGCCGATACGACCTGGTTGATCAGCATCGTGTAAGCGACAAACTTATCGTTGTCAGTGGCTTCGGGATCCTTGAGGATATCCGACAGTTTCTGCAGGTGTGCAGCACGCAGGTAGAACGATACGTCGGCAAAAGCCTCTTTGGAAAGCAGTTCCAAACCTTTGGGGTCGACCTTAAGCACTTTGCGTCCGTCGCATTCGACCACCTTCACGTAATCCTTCGTGAGCAGGCGATACTCCGTTGTGTCGGCCGACAACGGAAACGGCTCCTGATACTTGAACTCTGACATATCTTCGTTATTGATTTGTGTTGGATGAAATTCGGATATGCAAAGGTAAAAATATTTGGTTGTTTTTCGTTACTTTTGCCGGAACAAAAGCGCTTCGTAACGATGACTGGAACCATAGCCAACGCCGCCGCGATCATACTGGGTACGCTCGCGGGCGTACTGATCCGCTCGCGGCTTCCGCAAAAAAGCGTGGAGATCGTATTCCAGGGAATCGGCCTCTTTACGCTGGCGATCGGTATCTCGATGTCGCTCAAGTCGGCGAACCTGCTGCTTGCCGTGCTCAGCCTCGTGATCGGCGGACTGATCGGCCAGGCACTAAAGCTCGACCGACACCTGCGCCAGCTCACGGAGCGGCTGCAGCGAATCGCAAAAAAAGAGACCGCAGAAACTCAATCATCCTCACGCTTCACCGAGGGACTGATAACCGCTACGATGTTATTTTGCGTCGGCTCGCTGTCGATTCTAGGAGCGATTGAAGAGGGTTCGGGCGAGACTCCCCGTCTGCTGCTGACCAAATCGATCATGGACGGGATCTCTTCCATAGCATTGGCCTCGTCGTTCGGCATCTGCATTCTTTTCTCGTCCGTACCGCTGCTGATCTACCAGGGCGGCCTGACGCTCTTCGCCGGGGCGATGATGCGGTTCATGTCCGGGAGCATGATCGCCGAATTGACCGGGGTAGGCGGTATCCTGCTGATCGGGTTAGGGATCAACATTCTCAAGATCAAAGAGATCAACATCATCAATTTGTTGCCGGCACTGATCGTGGCTGTCATACTCGCCTACCTTTGGCCGTCAGGTATTTAATGAATAGGAACGCCGCGCCTTCAACTTCGCAAAGCTCCCGGACAACAGTAGCGGGAAGGAAATCAGCAGAAGCTTATCGAAATATTTGATTTTCCCGGAGAAATCACTACCTTTGTGGCTCATTTTTACCAAACACTTTTAAAAATCGCATTATGAACCATTACGAAACCGTTTTCATTGCCACGCCGGTTCTGTCCGATGTACAGGTCAAAGAGGCTGTGAGCAAATTCCGCGGTGTTATCACCGAAAACGGCGGTCAGATCATCAGCGAAGAGGATTGGGGCCTGCGCAAGCTCGCCTACCCGATTCAGAAAAAAGACCACCGGCTTCTATTACCTCATGGAGTTCACGGGTGAGGGCGACATCATCGAAAAGCTCGAAAACCCAGTACCGCCGCGACGAACGCGTGATCCGTTTCCTGACTTTCAAAATGGACAAGTACGCCGTTGAGTACGCCGAAAAACGCAGAAACAAAAACACCGCTAAACAAGAGTAAGAGCCATGGCACAGAATCAATCAGAGATCAGATACCTGAATCCTCCCACCGTCGAGGTCAAAAAGAAAAAATATTGCCGCTTCAAAAAAGCCGGTATCAAGTATGTCGATTACAAGGACGCTGAATTCCTCAAGAAGTTCCTCAACGAGCAGGGTAAAATTCTGCCCCGCCGCCTGACCGGTACTTCGCAGAAGTTCCAGAAGAAAGTAGCTACCGCCGTTAAGCGTGCCCGCCACTTGGCCATTCTGCCGTTCGTAACCGATATGTTCAAATAATCAAAACCGGAGGACCCATCATGCAAGTAATTCTTAAGAAAGACATTGAGAAACTGGGCTACGCCGATGATATCGTGGATGTTCGGCCCGGTTATGCCAATAATTTTCTCATTCCGCAGGGCTATGCCATCAGCGCCACCGAGTCTGCCAAGAAAGTGCTGGCCGAAACGTTGAAACAGCGTGCCCACAAAGAGGCCAAATTCGTTGCCGACGCAGAAGCGCTCGCAGCCAAACTCGCCGAAGTAACGCTGACCATCACCGCCAAGGCAGAGGAAGGCCGCATCTTCGGTTCGGTGACCGCAGCCAACCTGGCAGAGGCCCTCGAGAAACAAGGCATCTCGGTAGACCGCAAAAATATCGCTCTGGACGCAGTGAAGACGGTCGGACAGTACGAAGCGACCGTAAAAATCTACAAGGGTATCCAGGGCACCGTAAAGTTCGGTGTTGTGGCAGAAGAGTAATCTTATATCCCGCTTCATACAATACAGGCGGCTCATACGAGCCGCCTGTCTGATTTCAGAGAGATTCTCGCATTATCCAGTCCATCCAATTCAATTATCCTGTCGACCCGATTCAACAAGCTGTCCTGAAATCCGAGGTACGGTTCTATTCCATTTTGAAGAAAATCTGCCATCCGGCCAATCGGATCCAAGCCCCCCTCCGGAGATCACTACACTGACCCCAAAACATTCCCCTCCAAACAGTCAATAAATAAAAAGGCAGGCCTGCGGGCCTGCCTTTTTTATTTCGGACAGCAATTTGATTATTTCGCAGCTGCAGGTTTGTCCACAATGCCGAGTTCCTTTTTAACTAACGGGAGAATATTGGTTACGGTAGCCTCATTGTAGTAAGCCATTGCACCGGCCGCAACATCGAATACGATCGTATAGCCGGCAGCCTGGGCCACTTTCTTGATCGCATCCTGGGCCTTCGTGATTACGGGCCCCATCAGTTGCTGCTGCATTTTCTGCGCATCCTGTTCGGCAACCTGCTGGAAGTCGTCGAAACGTTTCTGGAGATCCTGCAGTTCGCGCTCTTTGAGCTGTTTGGCCGATTCGCTCAGCGTCTCGGCATTCTTTTGATAATCCAGATACTTGTTGTTGAATTCGACCTGGATCGTCTCCAACTGGCTCTGCTGGTCTTGTGCGAACTTCTGGTATTTGGACAGGGCCGAATCACGTTCAGGCATGGCAGTGATCAACTCCTGCGAGTTAACATAGCCGAATTTCTGCGCATAAGTCGTACTACCGCACAACAACAGCGCTGCAAGCAAGGTTAGTTTTACAAGGTTTTTCATAAAGAAAATACGTTAAAAAGTGGTTTATTTTAAAAGGTTGATTATATCTTGGGTTTTATCCAACGAAGGCGAGTAGTACAGCAGGGTCTGGTTGTTCACCACGTCAAGCACCATCGTGTACTTGTTCGCTTCGGCATATTGGTTTATCGCAGCAAAAACCTTGTCCTGGATCGGTTTGATCAGCTCAGTGCGCTTCTTCATCAAATCGCCTTGGGGACCCAACACATCCTGCTGGTACTTCTGCACCTCTTTCTCCAACTCCACAATCTCCTGCTCTTTGGCGGCGCGTTTCGTCTCGGAAAGGTAATTCTTCTGGGCCTGATAATTGCTATAAGCCTCCTCCAGCGTCTGATACGCGTCGTCCACATTCTTCTGATACTGTTTGGCCAGATCGTCAAGTTGCTGGATCGCGGTATTGTAATCGTTCTGCGATTTAAACACCTTCTCCGAATTGACAAAGATATAACTTTGGGCGTAAGCTCCGCCTACAGCGAGGAACAATACGGCACATGACAACAGAAACTTTTTCATAATCGTTCGGTTTATAGGATTTAGAACTCTTGCCCCATCATGAAGTGCAGCTCGCCTCCGTGACGTTTGGACGAACCGACCTGGTTGTCGAAACCATACCCCCAGTCGAAACCGAGCATGCCCACGATCGGAAGATAAAGACGGATGCCGACGCCGACGGAACGTTTGATCGAGAAGGGATCGAAGTCCTTCCACGTCGCAAAACCGTTACCACCTTCCGCAAATACCAGACCATAGATCGTAGAGCTGGGCTGCATGATGAACGGATAGCGGACCTCCACGGTATACTTGTTATACACTCGCGCATAGGTATTCGAGTTAGTCGAATAAGGAGTCAAACCTCCGTTCTCGTAACCACGTACCTTGATGATGTCCACACCGTAAACATTGTAGCCGGTCATACCGTCACCGCCGACGTCGAAGCCTTCGAACGGCGAGGGTTTGTTTTTGTTATACGACCCCAGGTAACCGAATTCGACGCCTGTCATCAGGACCAGCTTGCGGTTCGCACTCAGCGGGTAATACCATTTACCCTTGAGCAACCATTTGTTGAACTCGATCCAACGGTAACGGTCCTCGTTCGACATATTCGGGTCGGCGTAATTCTTTCCGTCGAACAACGAATAAGGGGGAGTCAGCGACAGTGAGATCGAGAAATCGGAACCCTGGCGCGGATAGATCGGCTGGTCTACGGAGTTACGGCCAAATACCGTCTTGAACTGGATAATATTAGAAGTACCGTTTTGCACCAGAAAGTTGTCCCAGTCTTTCAGGTTATAGGCCTGGTACGAGATTTCGTTATAGAGCGTAAAATAACGGTCGGGCCACGAAAGTCGGCGTCCGATACCGGCCGACACGCCGATCGTACGGAAGTGTTTGGTACCTTTTGCGTGAAATAGTAAGCATTGGTTTCATCCGAATAATAGAGGCCGATGGTCAGCGAATTGGGCTTGCGGCCGCCGAGCCACGGCTCGGTGAAGTTCAGCGAGATCGCTTTATAATAAGTACCGTTGGTCTGTCCCTTGATCGCCAGCTGCTGGTTCTGTCCCGAAGGATAGGGACGCCATTCGTTGCCTTTAAACAGGTTACGGATCGAGAAGTTGTTCAACTGGACGCCGACCGAACCGACGAACATACCGGAACCCCAACCGCCCGAAACCTCGAATTTGTCGCTCGCCTTCTCTTCCAGCGGGAACGAAAGGTCGACCAGTTCGTTGGATACGGGAACGATATTGGGCTGCAACTTCTCCGGATCGAAGTGTTGCATCTGGCTCAACTGGCGCAGCGTGGCCATCAGCATCGAACGGTCGTACAATTCGCCGGGGCGAACATACAGTTCACGGCGAATCACTTTGTCGTCCACCCGGTAGTTACCCGTAAAGTTCACATCGTTGACCCGCGCCTGCTTACCTTCGTACACTTTGATGATCAAATCCACGGAATCTTCCCCCGACGACCACCTCCTGGGGTTCGATCTGCGAGAAAGAGGTAGCCCGAATTCTGGTAAAGCGACGAAACGGACATCTCCTCCGGATTCGTCTCCCGGCCGATACCCAACTGTTTATGCAGCGACTTGCGGTCATAGGCAGTACCCTTGACCACCCCCAGCATGTCGTTGAGTGTTTTGGTGTCATACACGCTGTTACCGAGCCACGAGACATTCCGGTAGTAGAATTTGCGTCCTTCGTCCACCGTCAGCGAAATCCCGATACGCTTATCGTTGATCGGATAGATCGAATCCTTGACGATGACCGCATTGCGGTAGCCGCGCGAATTGTAGTAATCGAGCAGGTTTTCCTTATCCTCTTCGTACTCCTTGCGCTTGAGTTTCGTAGCCCTGAAAATATTAATACCCTTCTGGTGGGTCTTTTGAAGGTCTTGCGCAGGCGTTTGTCGGAAAAGACCTCATTTCCCTCGAAACTGATCTTGCCGATCTTAACGCGGCTCTTCTTGTTTACGACAAAAGTAACGTTGACGGCATTGTGCACCGTGGTATCGTTGACCTGCTCGACGGAAACTTCCGCATTCTGGAAGCCTTTTTCGTCGAAATATTTCTTGATCGCGTCACTGTTGGTATTGATCACGAACTCAGAAAGTTCGCTACCCCGCTTCAGCTTAAGTTTTTTGTCGATCAACTCGGACTTTTCGCTTTTGTTCACACCCACGATATTCCATTTGAATACACGGGGGCGCTCCTGCAGGTAAATTTCGAAATTGACGCTGTCACCCACAGGCTCGGCCAGAATCCGTACATCGGAAAAATACCGCTGGCTCCACATTTTACGCATCGCCGAGGAGATGTAGTCGCTCGGGAGCATGATCGTATCGCCTTTGTGCAGCCCCGAGGTGTTCGCGATAATCTCGGGATCGAGGAACTTGACACCGGAGACGGTCACCTTGTTCACGATATAGCGTTTCGGGGCATTGTAGTCGGCTATCGGTGCATCGGGCACCCCTGCCTTTTTTGTCGTATCGACGGCTGTTGCCGGGCCTTGCGCCACGGCGGCCGACCCCGAGCCCACTCCTATCGCCAAGAACATCAGGGCCCTCAATCTTTTTCTCATATGCCTTTCGGTAATCTTCAAACCTATTCCGTTAGTAGTCCGTATCTGCGCTGACGTTGCTGGTAATCTTCAATCGCCCGGGCAAACTCTTGCTCGTCGAAATCCGGCCAGTAAACATCGGTAAAATAGAGCTCGCTGTATGACAATTGCCACAACAAAAAATTACTCAGCCGGCGCTCCCCGCTCGTCCGGATCAACAGATCGGGATCGGGCACACCGGCCGTAACCAAATGGCCGGAAATCACTTCCGGCGTAATATCCTCGACTTTAAGGCCGCCCCGTACCGCTTCGGCAGCCACCCGCTGAGCCATACGGGTGATCTCCCCCAACGCGAACTGTAATTGACCGCGATCTGCAACGTCAGTCCCGTATTGTCCGCCGTGGTTTTTTTCGCTGCGGCGGATAGCCTCCTGCACATCGGCAGAGAGAGCCTCCGTGTCGCCGATGAACCGCATCCGGATCCCTCCGACAGCAGCGCGGGGGTCTCTTTTCGGTACTTTCGCACAACAGTTTCATCAACGCTTCGACCTCGCGCGAGGGACGCCCCCAGTTTTCGGTCGAAAAAGCATAAATTGTCAAATACTCGACCCCGCAATCGGCTGCGGCACGCACCACTTTACGAACGCTCTCGACACCCTGGATATGGCCGCAAATACGATCCAACCCGCGTTGGCGGGCCCATCTGCCGTTGCCATCCATAATGATAGCGATATGCCGGGGGATCCTCTTCTGGTCCATATGCTCCATACTGCGACTGATACTGAATTAAAGTGCAAATATAACATTTATACCGTTAATCGTCCCAAATGGCCGGCTATCTTTCGTTTTTCTTTTGCCGCTCGCGGGAGTCGATCCCCCACATCATTTTATTTCTTAACGTATCATAAAACGATATATTTTGGAGATGCACCAAAAAATCGATTTTTCGGCTTTCCTGACTCTCAGCTCCGTTCCGTCTCCGGCCAGATAATTGCGGTTGTCGAGCGAGACGAAGAACTTTTCGCCGCGCGTATGCACCCGGAAAGTAACCTGCGAAGTATCGGGAACGACCACCGGACGCATCGTCAGGTTGTGCGGAGCAATGGGCGAAACGATGAAACAGCGGCAATCGGGCGCCACCACCGGTCCCCCGACACTCAGCGAGTAGGCCGTCGAACCCGACGGGGTCGAAACCAGCATTCCGTCGCCGTGGCAGGTGGCGATCATCTCGCCGTCGACGAATACTTCGGCCGCGATCATGCTCGTATCGTGGCGCTGGATGGTTACCTCGTTAAACGCATAAGGATAACAGGTCCGGTCGATGAAGTCGCCTTCGGCCGAAAGCAGGGTCCGCTCTTCGACCGCATAATTGCCGTGGCGAATGTCGCAGAGCGCTGCATCGAGCCCTTCCATCGTGATATTGGCCAAAAATCCGAGCCGCCCGGAATTGATGCCGATCATCGGAATCGGCCGCAGATCGAGCACCCGGACCGCTTCGAGGAAAGTGCCGTCCCCCCCCGTAGCTGATCAGGACACGTACCTCGTCGCCGATCTCGCCGGGACCGCAGTAAAGCTGTTCGGGAGCGAAAAGCCGTCCGGTAAGTTCCGTCACCTGTCCGGCAAATTCGCCGTTGACCTGAAAGGAAAAGCCATGCCCGGCAAGCGCACCGAACAGTCGGTCAAGTTCACCGGCCCGGTGCGAAGCCTGGGCACGGCTGTAGAGGGCAATTTTCATACGGCAGCGGATTAGAATATGAATGAAACCGCCCGCCCGCAAATTCCCGGGCGCCGGGTTCGTGATTTTCGTTCGTAATGTGTACCTTTACCCCGCAAAAATAAAGAAAAATATGACAAAGCTGAGTGTTAACATCAACAAGATCGCCACACTGCGCAATTCGCGCGGAGGGGATATTCCCAACGTGGTGGAGGCAGCGCTCAATGCGGAACGGTTCGGTGCACAGGGCATCACCGTGCATCCGCGTCCCGACCAGCGGCACATCCGCTACCAGGATGTCCGCGACCTGAAGCAAGTAATCACCACCGAACTGAATATGGAAGGCAACCCCATCGACAGTTTTCATCGACCTGGCGCTCGAGGTCCTGCCGGCACAGGTGACGCTCGTACCCGACGCACACGACGCGCTGACTTCCAATCGGGCTGGGACACCAAAGCGCACCAAAAATTCCTCAGCGAAGTCATTGCCACCTTCAAAGCCAAAGGCATCCGTACTTCGATCTTCGTCGATCCCGATCCGGAAATGATCCGTTATGCCGCCGAAACCGGTGCAGACCGGGTCGAGCTCTATACCGAATCCTATGCTTCGGGCTACGCAGCCGGACGTGAAAAAGCGATCGCCCCGTTCGTTGCGACGGCTGAAGAGGCGGTCAAATACGGACTGGGAGTCAACGGAGGCCACGACCTGAGCCTCGAAAATCTGCACTATTTCGCCAGGACGATACCCAACCTGCTCGAAGTGTCGATCGGGCATGCGCTGATTTCTGACGCGATCTACCTGGGCTTGGAGAATACGATTCAACTCTACCTGCGCCAATTGAAGGAATAATCCGGCCCACGCACCTTTGTCCATACTTTATGCATTAGATAACCGCAACACTCCATAGTTTAATTATGAACGACGCCCTGAGCGCCCCGCTTTTCCGACGGATCGGCCGCATTGCCGACGAAAAAGGCCTGCGCGCCTTCGTAATCGGCGGCTATGTCCGCGACCATTTCCTGCACCGTCCCTGCACCGATATCGACATCGTGGTGGTGGGAAGCGGCATCGAAGTGGCCGAAGCACTCGGACGGGAATTGAAAACCAAAGTTTCGGTGTTCAAGAACTTCGGCACGGCGATGCTGCGCTGTGACGGATGGGAAGTAGAGTTCGTCGGGGCACGCAAAGAGTCCTACCGGGCCGACTCGCGCAAACCGATCGTCGTCGAGGACGGAACGATCGAAGACGACCAGCGGCGGCGTGACTTCACGATCAACGCCATGGCGTGGTCGCTGAACGGGGCCACGTTCGGCGAGCTGGTCGATCCTTTCGACGGGATGTCGGACCTCGAGGAGTGTATCATCCGCACGCCGTGCGACAGCGACACCACCTTTTCAGACGATCCGTTACGCATGATCCGCGCGATCCGCTTCGCCACACAACTCGGTTTCGACATCGAAGACGAGACGTTCGAGGCGATCCGCCGCAACCGCGAACGGATCGAAATCATCTCGCAGGAGCGCATCATCACCGAAATGAACAAGATTATGCTCTCTCCCGTCCCGTCTATCGGATTCCAACTGTTCGACAACAGCGGACTGCTGGAACTGATCTTTCCGGAATTGAGCGCACTGAAAGGGGTCGAGACCCGTAACGGCAAGGCGCACAAAGATAACTTCCTGCACACGCTCAAGGTGCTCGACAATGTGGCCCTCAAAAGCGACAACCTCTACCTGCGCTGGGCTGCACTGCTGCACGACATCGGCAAACCCCGCACCAAAGCTTTCGATCCGCGTACCGGTTGGAGTTTCCACGGACACGAAGTGGTCGGGTCGAAAATGATCCGGCCATTGTTCCGCAAATTGAAACTGCCACTGGGCGAACAGATGAAATATGTGCAGAAACTCGTCTTTTTGCACCTGCGGCCGATCGTACTCTCGGAAGAGGAGGTAACCGACTCGGCGGTTAGGAGACTGCTTTTCGAGGCCGGAGACGACATCGACGAGCTGATGACATTGTGTGAAGCCGATATCACCTCGGCCAACGATGCGAAAGTAAAACGCTTCCTGCACAACTTCGAACTGGTCCGGCGTAAACTGCGCGAAATCGAGGAAAAGGACCGCATTCGCAACTTCCAGCCACCGATCGACGGCGAACTGATCATGCAGACCTACGGACTGGCTCCCTGCCGCGAGGTGGGCATGATCAAGGAGGTAATCAAAGACGCCATCCTCGACGGCACGATCCAAAACGATTACGACCAGGCATATGCCCTGATGGAGCAAGTGGCCGCACAATACGGCCTGGAGAAAAAAGAATAACGGCCAATCAGCCTGCACCCAACAACGGCGTCCCTTTTACGAGGGGCGCCGTGTCATATTATAGCGTCCGGTTTCTCCGGAAAGCTTTTCCGGAGAAACCGGAATCGTTTACGGATAAAGTGGTTTCCGGATCAAATCGGGTAAGCCGTGGCGCTCATACCCGTTATTTTTTATTGAAAATCCTGTTTTGGCCCAGATTTACCGTGAAAATGATCTTCTGCTGCCAACCCCATTTGTGCCCGTCGTAATGGTGCACCGACGAAACGCGCAGGTTCATCAGGCTGGTACGGACAGGCTGCCAGTAGATTTCCAGCCGGTCATAAATATTGTCGGTACGATAGAACGGCTCTCCCCAGTAGAGCCCCGGACCGTAATCGAGGTTGTCGAAAGGAGCCACGTAGTAGGGCATCAGGTTATCGCCCGCATAGAACGTATTGTGGATACCGAAATTCCATTTCTGCACGTGCGCTTCGATCTGCACGCCACCCGGCGTCACATAATCGCCCACATACTTGCGGTCGTTCTGGAAACCGTTGATCCAGCCCGCCCGCAACGACAACTCCTGCATGCAGGGCACGATCCGGGTGAAATCGACCCCGACGAACGGCTCGACCAACACGTTGTCCACCACCCCGTCGCCTACGGTCGGATCCGGTTCTTCACTGCTGTCCCAACCCGCATGGTGGTACATCGTCAGGTTATAGCCGACAAAGAACATCTGCCGTGCACCGAGCCCGAGTCGTCCGGCCGAAAAGAGCAGGAACTTCTCACGGGTGGTTTTCGAAAACATGCTGTTCCAGTCGCAGCCGAACTCCACATAACCGCGGCCGCCCATATATTGCAGCAACAGGCCGGTCAGGTTCGGATCGTAATACTTGACCGAATCGCTGAAAAAAGCGCCCGAATACTCGCCGATCATCCGGCTGCGCGGCACGACACCGGCATAAGCCCGGAATTTCGGGGAGATGAACTGGTAATACCCGAAAATCTCATTATCGACCTCGAAAGGTTTGGCCCCGAAATTGGCCAGCAGGCTCACACCGATCATCAGCGAATGGCGACCGTCCCAGGTAACGCCCACCTCGGGATTGATCCGCGCGCCGAAAAGCGTCTGCGACCAGTTGGTCGTCAGGTTTTTGTATTCGCGGTTATCGAAAAAGAAGTCGAACGACGCACCCCAGACAAGCTGCGGTAACGCTGAACTGACCTTAGGTTCAGGAGTTGCCGATACCTCCGCAGCCGAAAGCTGTGACGTCACGCCCGGTACGGCGGCGGGTGCCCCCTGAACCGAAATCGCAGGGGTAAGTTCAGCGGCCGGTTGTGCCATAGGCGTCACCGGGGTCGTCCCGGACACCGGAAGGGAATCCCGCTGTTGGACCGGAGACTCCAAACCGGACTCCCGGGCCTGTACCGGAACATCAGTTCCTTCGGGCAGTACCGCGAAGGCGTCCGCTTGCGGAAAAGCCGCAAAAAGAACGGCTGCAATAAAGGAAAAACGGGTAAAGATTTTGCCAGTCATATGATCCTAAATGATGTATTTGATCGTAAACGTATTTTTGCGAACCGACACGAACAGGAAAATTCCAAGGGGGGATCCGCCCGGAACGTTTCAGGAAGTTGCAAACAGTCTGACCCGGAACGCCAAAAACGCTTCAAAGGTAAAGATAATTTCGCACAAAGATCACCTTGCGGGCTACATATGCCGAAATCAGCCAAAAAAGGGGCGGTCGAGACGACCGCCCCCTACAACATTGGGTCCGTAACATAGATCAGGGCGGCCCGATGGGCCGCCCTGAGGCTTCGATAACCCAGCGGTAAACCGCCCGGGCTATTTCACCATTTTTCCGATCGCGCCTTTCATCGCGACGATGTCGTCCTGGAACGAAACGATATCGTTCTCGTGTTCGAGCTCGTCCTCGAGAATATCCACCGCCATTTTCGCCGTCGTGTAATCCACGCCGCTGGTGTAATCGGCGATGTCCTGGTAACGTTTGATCGCGCAACGCTCGCTGCGCAGGTTCTGCTCGAGAATCGTCTCGATGTAGGGATCGGTCGGGGTTTCGTACTTGCAGCGGGCCATCTCCTGCCATTGCAACGGATTGAGCACCGGAGTGCCTCCCAGCTGGATGATGCGTTCGATCAGCATTTCGGCGTGTTTCAACTCCTCGTTGGCATGCTCGAGCAACTCGGCCTCAATCGGAATGCGCATCGGGCCCTCCATGATCCGGGCGCCCACCCAGTACTGGTAGTAGGCTAGCCACTCTTCGCACAATGCGGCGTTCAACATCTCAATCAGTTTCTCAACGTCGAGGTTCAGTACCTCTGCACTCACTTTTTTCATAATTTGTATCTTTTAAAGTATAGTTGAAAATCCCTTTGTCCCATACTTGTGCAAATACTGTGCTAATGAGCCTCACCGCCAAAGAAAAAAGCGGCACGGCCACCACCTTTCACGCATGATACCATGCGAAATGTCCCCGCCGTGCTCGCTTTGCGCATGCTTTTTGCAAACCGGAATATTATTGTATATTTGTTCTGTATCTTGAGTTTAACTATCAGGCACGAACATGCTGAAAGAGAATCTGATCGAGCTCTACCAAAAGAGCTTCCGGGAAAACAAGGAACTACCGGCTCTCTCCGACTATTTCAAGAAGGAGAGTTTCTCATATTTTGAAATGGCCAAGGAGATCGCCAAGCTGCACCTGCTTTTCGAAGAGGCCGGACTGCAACGTGGCGACAAGGTAGCGCTGATCGGCCGCAACAACCCGCGCTGGTGCATCGTCTATATCGCCACGATCACTTACGGCGCCGTCATCGTCCCGATCCTGCAGGACTTCAGCCCGAACGATGTGCACCACATCATCAACCACTCGGATTCGGTGCTGCTGTTCGCCGGGGATATCTATTGGGACACGATCGAGACGGACAACATAGAACAGGTCCGGGCGGCCTTTTCGCTCACCGACTTCCATTGCCTCTACGAACGGCACGGCGATTCGCTGGCCCGCTTCCAGCGCGAGATCGGCAAACGCTACCGCTGCCGTTATCCGCGGGGATTCACCTCCAAAGAGATCGCCTACCCGAAAATCGATAACGACAGCGTGGCGGTCATCAGCTACACTTCGGGTACGACCGGATTCAGCAAGGGAGTCATGCTCACGATAAACAACCTGACCGGAAACGTACTCTTCGGCGTGCAGTCCAAACTGCACTTCAAAGGAAGCCGGATCGTCTCGTTCCTCCCGTTGGCCCACGCATTCGGCTGTGCGTTCGACTTCCTGGCCGCACTGGCCGCCGGTACCCACATCACCCTGTTGGGTAAAATACCCTCGCCGAAGATATTGATCGAAGCGATGGGCGAAGTCAAACCGCACCTGATCTGCATCGTACCGCTGATCCTCGAAAAAATCTACCGCAAACAGATCAAACCGTCGCTCGAAAAGGGAGTGGTCAAACTGGCCATGCGCGTGCCGCTGCTCGATACGCAGGTATATGCATCGGTATGCAACCGGCTGACGGAGTCTTTCGGCGGTGAGTTTACACAGGTGATCGCAGGCGGGGCACCGCTCAACAGCGAAGTCGAGGAGTTCCTCCACAAGATCAAATTCCGCTTCACGGTCGGTTACGGCCTCACTGAATGCGCACCGCTGATCAGCTATACTTATTACAAGGATTTTATCCCCACCTCATGCGGACGCGTGCTCGACGGCCTGATGGAAGCGAAAATCGACTCTCCCGATCCGCAGCGTATTCCGGGCGAAATCTGCGTCCGGGGCGAGCATGTGATGAAAGGATACTACAAAAACCCGGAAGCAACCAGGCAAGTCATCGACGAAGAGGGCTGGCTACACACCGGCGACATCGGTACGATGAACGAGGACAACACGCTGTTTATCAAAGGTAGGAGCAAAAGCATGATACTCAGTGCGAACGGACAAAACATATATCCGGAAGAGATCGAAAGCAAACTCAACAACATGAGTTGCGTGCTGGAATCGCTGGTCGTCGAACGGGACGGGAAGCTCGTGGCATTGGTCTATCCCGACTACGAACAGGCCGACGAGGCGGGCATTTCGTACAGTGACATCCAACGGGTCATGGACGAGAACAAGGAGGTACTCAACACGCTGGTCGCCCCTTACGAACAGGTCACGAAAATCATGCTGTGGCCCAACGAGTTCGAGAAAACCCCGAAAAAAAGCATCAAACGGTTCCTTTACAACCGTTAAACCGGTCATAACGCATATACCGGCACCCGTCAATACCGGGACAACGGGACATGCAATTATTACACACAACGCACAATCCGCAGGCAGGCCGATGCGGAATTATTGACGCATTTTATAGGTTTGCATCGGTCAGGTCAGCCGTTCCCGGCAGCGGCCACGGACGGGGTTCGTACTTCTGGTTGCGCAGCCGGGGGATGAATCCTGCCTCACGAATCGCCTGTTGAATGCCTTCGGCGTCGAAGCTATTGTGCGCACCGGCCGATGAAACGACATTTTCCTCGATCATAATCGACCCCATATCGTTGGCCCCCCCGTGCAGCGCGATCTGCGCGGTAGTCTTGCCTACCGTCAACCAGGAAGCCTGGATATTCCGGATATTGTTCAGAACGAGACGGCTCATCGCAATGATGCGCAGGTATTCGGCCGCCGATGTATCCGGAACGACACCCTCCCGCTCCAACCGCGTACCGCTGCTGCGGAATACCCACGGAATAAAAGCGATGAATCCGTAATTCCCGGATGGGCATTCGGCTTGTAAGTCCCTGATTTTAATCAGGTGTTCGATCCGTTGCCGCGGGGTTTCGAGATGGCCGTACATCATCGTCGCCGAGGTAGGCAGGTTCAGTCTGTGCGCAATGCGCATCACTGCGAGCCACGTATCGGCATCGGGCTTACCCGGCGAGATGGCGCGACGCACCCCGTTGTCGAGAATTTCGGCGCCCGCCCCCGGCAGGGAATCGAGCCCGGCAGCGATCAGCCGGAGCAGAACCGTTTCAGGATCGAGCCGGCTGATGCGTGCGATATGCGCCACTTCGGGCGCCCCGAGTGCATGGAGCCGAAGCTGCGGAAAACGGCGTTTCAGTTCCCGGAACAGCTCTTCGTAAAAAACGATGTCGAGCTTCGGGTGCAACCCGCCCTGCAACAAGAGCTGGTCGCCACCCAAAGCGAGCGTCTCCCGAATCTTGGCGTCGTACTCTTCGATCGTCGTGATATACGCCTTGTCGCTCTGATGGGGTTTACAATGGAAGTTACAGAACTTGCATCCCGAAATACAAACGTTGGTAATGTTGACGTTACGGTCGATCTGCCAGGTTACCACCTGCGGATCGCCGGCCTGTTCGCGGCGCAGCGCGTCGGCCGCGAGCATCAGTTCGGCCAGCGGAGCGGAACGGTATATCTGCAGCGCCTCCCCTTCCGTGAGCGGATCGAGGGCGAGCGCCTTGCGGTAAATATCGCTGTTGTTCATGCGTGCAAAGATAACATTTCGGCGTGAAAACGGACACACAAGAATCACCCGCAGTCATTCCTGAAAGGGAAACGGGACGGAGACCGGACAATGAAAAACCGCCTCCCCTCTCGGGAAGGCGGTTATGCTAAACCTGTCCGGGATTACTCGATCGAAATCGATTCAGTCGGGCAAACATCGGCGCAAGAGCCGCATTCGGTGCAAGCCGAAGCGTCGATCACGTAAACATCGCCCGGAGAGATAGCCCCTACAGGACATTCGTCAATACAAGTTCCGCAAGCGGTACAGGTATCTTCACTAATTTTGTAAGCCATTGTTGTAATATTTTTAAAAGTGGTTTTAAAAATCTTCCAATGCAAATGTAAAACTATTATTTGTTTCGGACAATATTAAAACGTTTTTTCTATCGTTGAAGTATTGCGGAAATGAGCCAAAAGTTCCCCGATTATCGTATATTTGTCTGCCGCCGACCGAACGGGGCGCCTACAAACCTGACTAACGATGAAAATCCGAAACCTTCCGGTCCTGTTGCTTTGCTGCACATTGCTCGCAGCCATTCCCCCAACCGTACAGGGCGCCATGCCGAAATCCGGCGAAATAAAACCTTACCGGGGACGACCCACGATCCACGTAAACGGCACCCCGATGACTCCGGACATCTATGCGCTGACACATGCCACCGGCGCACGCTGGAGTTGGGAAGAGGTACCGCAGCATAACGTCCGCAACTTCTACGACATCGGTTTCCGGCTGTTCCAACTCGATTTCTGGCTGTCGGATATCTGGCCCAAGGACGGCTCGCCGCTCGACGTTTCGCTCGCTCAAAAACAGATTCGCGGCGTACTGGACGTAGCCCCCGACGCCTGCATCATCCTCAGGGTGCACACCGACGCCCCCTACTGGTGGAACGAGGCGAACCGCGACCAGTGCACCGAATATGCGGACGGTCCCATACAGGAATACTACAAACCGGGGCCGCCGCACAACAACGAGGATTTCAGCATCATGCGTTCGCTCAGGGCCAGCCTCGCGTCACAAAAATGGAAACAAGAGGCAGGAGAGAAACTGGTCGAATTCTGCAAGAAACTCTCACAAACCGAAGAAGGCGACGCCGTAATCGGCATGCACATTTCGGGTGGCATCTACGGCGAATGGCACTACTGGGGCTTCGTCGACCACGATCCGGATACGGGAAAAGCGATGACCGCCTATTTCCGCAACTGGCTCCGCAACAAGTACGGTACGGATAAAAAGCTGCAACAGGCATGGAATTCGGCACAATGGACGTTGGAAACCGCAACGGTGCCGGGTGTGGAAGAGCGCACGAAGACGCAGTTCGGCCAGTTCAAGGACCCCAAAGCTGAGCGCCGCGTGATCGACTACATCGCCGCGCAGCAGGAGACTGTGGTCGAAGACATCGAATACTTCTGCCGGTTGGCCAAAGAGAGTTGGCCCCGCCCGCTGATCACGGGCGTCTTTTACGGCTACCTGCACATGACCTTCAACCGGCAGTCGGTCGGCGGCCACCTGCTCGTGGAGCGCATCCTCGACTGCCCCTGGATCGACTACCTGGCCGCACCGCAAACCTATTATAAGTTTTCGCGCAAACTGGGCGGCAGCGGCATGCCCCGCGGAATCGTCGAATCGGCCGCGCTGCACGGCAAACTCTGGTTCGACGAGATGGACAACGGAGAGTTGGCCCGGCGCGTCTGCCACGATGCGGTACGTTACCTGGAACGTTATGACGCCGACTATGCGCCGGTCCTGCGCCGCAGCGTCGTATTGCCACTGATGCGCGGCGGGGTATGGTATTATGACTTCGGCATCCGCGAAAGCCTCGGCTGGTTCGACGATCCGGTTTACCTGCAATCGATCGCCGACGAAAAAGCGCTGTTCGACAAGCAACTGAACGTACCCCACAAATCCGAGGCGGACGTACTCTACGTCTGGAGCCAGGAGAGTTACTATTACCTCAAGCCCCAAAGTACGCCCATCTCGTCGAACGTGATCGACCACTCGATCGAAGAGGCGCTGCGCAGCGGCACCGTGGGCGACCATATTTACGATTTCGATCTCGACAAGGTGAATCTCGACCAATACAAGGCGGTGATATTCATGAACAGTTATGTGCTGTCGCCCGAACAGCGGAAATTTATCCGGGAGAAAGTAGCACAAAACGGCAGGACCTTGATATATAACTACCTGACGGGCGTGACCGACGGCGAAACGATCGGTCTGCCGCTGACCGAGAAACTTTCGGGCGTAAAACTTGCGTTGCAAAACGCAACCGAACCGCAAACGCTCCATTTCACCGACCCGGAATCGGAGTTTACCTTCAAAGGCGTCGTAGAGCCCTTTGCGGTCATTACCGATCCGCAGGCCGAACCGTTGGCGACACTCGGGGGACGCCTGGACGTGGTCGTGGCCCGCAAAAATTTTCCGACCCACACGGCGGTATACGCCACGCTACCGGTCAACGGCACCGACGTATTCCGTAAACTGCTGCGCGATGCAGGCTGCCATGTTTACAACGACCGGAACGACTTCACTTACGTCAACAGCGGCATCATGCTGATCCACTCGCTCGACGGCGGACAGCGCACGATCCGCCTCCGCAACGGAAAAGAGTTGAACCTGACGCTGCCCGAAAAGTCGAACACGGTACTGGATGCCAATACGGGTGAAGTCCTGCTCAAAGAGATTCCGAAAACCTACCCCAAGGTAAAATAAAGCGGGACGCATCGAAACACGCCGCAAAAAATGAAAATATAGCGGATTAAAACTTCATCCGCGTCATCCATTACAAGCAGCCACCTTGATAAGAGGTGGCTGCTTTCATCGATGCATGACAATCCGCCGAAAGGAATTTAGTATAATATTTTACTAATATCCTGCGAAATGATTACCTTTGCGGCGTTCAATACGAAACAATATGACACCGAACGGAGAAATGGCCCGCGAACTGAACCTGCAACTGCTGAAGACCCGGATGGCCTTCCGGCAGGCAGTCCAGCGCCTGCTGCGGAAATACGAAATCGGCATGACTTTCGAGATGCTCCAAATCCTGTACCAGCTCAGGACCCTGCAAGGTGTGAGCCAACAGCAACTGGCCGAAGCGACTGCACGGGACAAAGCGTGCATCACCAGCCTGATCAACAACCTCGAAAAAAAAGGATGGGTGCAACGGAAACAGTCCCCCGACGACCGCCGCGCACGGCAGATCTTCCTGACCGACGAAGGTGTCCGCATGTCGGAACAAACCAAACCGCTGCTCAAGGAGATATACGACCGTATCGGAGCGGCAACGCCCCCCAGGCAGATGCAGGAGTGCCGGAAACAATTGGGAAAACTGAATGCGATACTGGATGGGATTTAAGCTACGACACATGTTCCTGAAGGCATCGCTCTCCTTGTTGCTGGTGCCGCTCACAACCACCGCACAACCTCAGGTGCGGACGCTGAGTATCGACGAACTGTTCCGGCTCGGCATAGAAAACAGCCTGCGTATGCAGGCATCCCGTATCGGGGAGACCCTGGCCGGAGAACGCGCAAAAAGCGCCCGCAGCGAAAGGCTGCCCGGCCTGAATGTAGGATTGTCCGGCGGCTATCTCGGGCAGCCCGTCGTTTTCCAGCAAGGATTGACCCAAGCCACGCGCCCCGACACCCCGAACTGGTCGAACAACTACAACATCGACCTTTCCCAACCTCTTTACGAAGGAGGGAAAATCCGGTACAGCATCCGGCAGGCAGATCTGGAACGGCAGATCGCCTCGCTCAGCACAGAAAACGACCGGGCGGAGATCAAAATGCTGCTGTTGCAACAATATGTCGCGCTGTACAACCTTTACAAGCAGACTGAGGTCTTGCAACAAAACATCGATGAATCGACGCGCCGGCTCGAGGACATCCGCCGGATGCGCAACGAGGGGCTCGTCACGCGCAACGACGAAATCCGCAGCGAACTGCAACTGACCAACGACCGGCTCGCCCTGCGCGAGGCCCGGAACGACATCTGTATCGTCTCACAGCAGTTGGACGTAGTGCTCGGCCTCGACGAAACGCTCCTGATCGCCCCCGACACCGCATTGCTGTACACAGCAGCTCCGGTGGAGAGCTACCAGAGGTACGTCGAACGGGCCTATGCGAACTATCCGGAATTGAAAATCGCGCGGGAAAATACCTCATTGGCCCGGAATGATATCCGGATCGCACGGGCGAACTACCTCCCCACCCTGTCGCTGCACGGCGCCAACACGCTGGCACGCCCGATCACAAGGACGATGCAGGACACGTATGCGAACAACTGGAATATCGGACTCGCGCTGTCGTACAACCTCTCGTCGCTGTACCGCAACCGGCATCGCGTCGAAGAGGCGCGTCACGCGGTTTCGCTGCGTGAAAACGCAGAACAGCAGGTGATGCAGGCGATCCGGGTCAATGTGCGGCGCGCCTGCACGAAACACCAGGAAGCGCTCGAGCGCGTACAGGCACTGATGCTGGCCGTCCGCCAGGCGGACGAAAACTACCGCATCGTGCATAACCGCTACCTGAACCAACTCTCGATCCTCACCGACCTGCTCGATGCGAGCCGCGTCCGGCTCGAGGCACAAATGCAGCTGACGGTCGCACGCGCCGAAGTGATCTATACCTATTATCAACTGCTGCAAACATGCGGCAGCCTGTAAGCCACGCAAAACACAACGAAACACATATGTCGGAACTACTCAACAGGCGCCAGAGGCTCAGAAAGCGCAAAAAGCGCAACATCATCCTCAACACGGTCTGCATCCTGCTCGTGCTCTGCGCGATCGTGTGGACGGTCGATTACTTCTGGCGCTATTTCAAATACGAAACGACAAACGACGCGGTCATCGACCAGTATATCTCCCCGGTAGGCATCCGCGTGTCGGGTTACATCAAGGAGGTACGCTTTACCGAGCACCAACCGGTCAAGGCCGGGGATACGCTGCTCGTGCTCGACGACCGCGAATACCGGATCCGGCTGAAAGACGCCGAGGCGGCACTGATGGATGCCAGGGCTTCGGAAACGGTGCTCGGGTCGGGTATAGCCGCATCGGAAGCCAACGTATCGGTGCAGGAAGCCAACATAGCCGAAACCCGGGCGCGGTTGTGGCAATTGGAACAGGACTACCGGCGCTATGAAAACCTGCTGCGCGAAGAATCGGTTTCCCGGCAACAGTACGAACAGGCCAAAGCCAACTACGAAGCGATGAAAGCGCGCCTCGATGCCCTCCTTCGCCAAAAGAACACGGCCGAATCGCAATATGCCGAAACGACGAACAAACGGGCCGGGATTGAAGCCGGCATACTGCGCAAAGAGGCGGAACTGGAAATACGCAACCGGAACGAAGTACAATTGA
>VOFJ01001954.1_pt1 | contig 30388 bp, 53 predicted proteins | sample 5384081 | NCBI WGS metagenome assembly VOFJ01 (sample SAMN12384729, study PRJNA508395) | human gut metagenome | isolation source: healthy gut I | host: Homo sapiens | reverse complement strand
AACATTAGCTATACCCGCAGCAATTGCTGCAGCAGCAGCGGCTGCACCTAAAGCTGGACCAACAATTGGAATTCCTGCCATTGCAGAATAAGCACTGTTAGCTGCACTATATGTATCAATTAAAGCTTGAGCTGTTGCAAATCCTTTACCTACCTACTTTACTTTCCTCTCCCCATATAGTTGCCATACTTCCTGCAACCTTTGATGCTAGATCAAGACGAGCTTTTATAGATTCTTGATATTGTTTATTAACATTTTCTCTAACTTTGTTTTTTCTTATTTTCTCTGTCTATTTCATTTTCAGTTAATTGCTCATCAATAGAATCTAATTCTAGTTTAATAAGTTTTCTCTGATCAGCTGTTAAAGTCTCATTTTCTAATTGTTTTTTAATAGAAAAGACTTCTGCTCCTCCAATCTTGTTTTTTTATTTGATTATTATATTTATCTATAGAACCTTCTTCAGTATCTGTTCCTAATAAACGATCTTTATATCCCTCTATGTCTTTTTTGCTTGAATAAGAGAACTCACCGCTTAATCCAAATATTTTGGCAAATCCTTGTGTATATTGAGTTTTAGGAATTTCTAAAGATGGATCTTTTATATCATACCTTGCCTCGCGCATTCTTTTTAATTCAGTCTGAAGATCATCTCAAGCTTTATCTGCAGCACTTTTTCTTGCATTTTCTTCATCTTCTCTAGCCTTATCTCTAATTTTCTTCAGCTCTTCTTGATGCCAAGCCTCAACTTCTTCAAGACTTCTATTATTTTTAATAGCTAGCGCTAATAGTCTAATATATTCATCTTCAAGTTCATCTACTGGGTCTTTATCCTCTAATCTCTTTTGAAGCCATTCATCAAATTCATTTATTACCTTCTTAGCTTCAGTAGTGTTCTTTGTAATAGTTGGAATATTAAAGAACCCACCATACTTTTTATTAGTATCTGCTACATCCTCAAATAGCTTTTTAAGCCTTTTCTCAATGTCTTTATTTAAATCATCCAACTGTTTATAAGTATTCTCTTTTTATTTTGCTTTGTGTACTCATAAATTGTATTTGAATAATCTTTTCAGAACATTGCTGTAGCTTTAAAAGCCTGCCAAGCAGATGCCTCTCCAAAACTTGTATCAGAAATTTGATTCTCCAGTTCAGTACGTTTATTTAAATACTCCTCATAAAGCTTAATTGCAGCCTGTTCAATAGCCTGAGCTTTTTGCTCTTGCAGTTAATGCTTCTACATAATTACCAGTATTATTTACAAACGCATCTTCTGCAGTCTTTACATCAGTGATATTTAGACCAGTCTCTTTAATCTTATCTGCATATTTATTAAGGAACTCTTGTTTAGCATCAGCTGAATCTCCGACTCTTTCATATGCTATTTGTAGTTCTTTAAATACACCTATAGATTTAGAAGCAATCTGATTAGTAGTATCTGTAATAGACTTTCTAAATTCAGCAGCCTCCTTTTCAGCTGATTTTATTGAGGATATATACTCTATTATCTTATTAATAGCTACTCCAATAGCTGTAGCTAATGCAATTCATACAGTTACATTACCAATAGTTTTAAGTGTAGTTTTAACTTTACTTACGCCAGAAGCTAATTCTGCAGCACCTTTAGCAGCTGCATTAGATGCTTCAGCTTGCTTATTAAGAGCAGCAGCTATCCCAGGAGAATTTCTTTTTAGTCTTTCTAATTGCTCATTGGTTACAGCTATACTATTACGAACTTCTTTAGTACTATCATTTAATTTACCTATAATCGGAATCGTATTAGATACACTCTTATTAGAAGCAGATATTTCAGCAGGAGTTCCAAGCATACCCTGAACCATTCCACCTCTGAGATTAATATTGGTGCCTTCTAGATCCTTGACTACTTTTAGAGATATTACCTAATTCAGTTCCAACATTACCAACAGATGTGCCAATGCCATTAAGCTTAGATGTATCAATCTGATTAAGGTTTTTGGCAGCATTATTCAATCCTGTATTAAATGGGGAAATAAAATCAGTTAATTTCTTAAACCAATTACCTAAAGTGGGTAATTCTTCTAATAAATCTTTTATACCTCCAACACCTTGTACTAATGCAATAGATGACTGTAACTTAACCATTACTTTATTTAAATCCTCAGATTCTTTCCCAAATAAAGTAATGGCAGCTGTTGCAGCTCCATATCCACTGGCCAACCCAGTGGATATTTTAGCTACACTTTCAAACCTTTGAGCAGTAGTTCTTGAAGATCTTGCTATCTGCTCATTAATCTTATTGAACTCTGATTGTCTTTTACCTAGTAATGCAAGAGTTTCATTATATTCCTTAGTACCAATCTCTAAATCATTCAGAGAACTAGATAACGCATCAATATCCTTCTTTTTAAAGAGTTTATTGACTTATTACTTGACTTAGTATCAATACTAATAACCTTTTTTTAATTTCTGTTTGTGCCATTAGATTGTAATATTTTTAATAGTATCTGCATTTAAAGTAAGTTCTTCCTCATATTTAACAACACTTGATAATTGTACTTCAAAATGGAATGGAACTCCTTTTTTGAACATATAAATAGTACTCTCCAGTTGTTGCATCACAATATGTACTATCTACAAAGTTGTCATTATCTACATAGATATAAGGTTGTACATCTAATACTTTACCATCTGCATCTGTTACTTTTCCAGAAAGCTTTACTGATTTAGATGGATCAGGAGTTTGATAAAAAATATACTTGTCCTAATCTTTCATAAATATCAGATTGAGCTACTAAACTTAAATAGAAGTTATCTTCAATATATTTAGGATTTTCATTATATTCAATAGTCATAGTACTAATTCCAGGTAATCCTTCCATTGGTGAAATATTTGTAATCTTCAAATTTATTATACCAACTAACTTTCCAAGGAACATTAGATTCTATAGTTACAACTTTACTTCCAGCTTCATACCCTACAGTAACTTCTGGGTCACTTACTTCTATGTATTTACCTAAAGTAGATACTCCTCCTATATAATTATTAATGTCTTGAACTCTTATAAATTCACATCTGGTAGTTGCATCAGAATTAACATCATAAGCATCTATTTTATTTAATACCCAATAACTATCTTCAAAATAATAAAATTGTCTTAACATATCAAAGTTTACTTGTAAATCATTTAATTTTACAAAACAAGTAACTTTCTTAGTATTAACATCAAATTGATCAGTATAGAACTCTTTCCAGAATTGAGAATAAATAACACTTTGTTCTGGATATGCAATTTTATCTATATAAATTTCTCTTGGTAATCCAAAATCCCAACTAGATATTACATAATTACTTGATATATTATATCTTATGAATTGTGGTAAAGAAGTTCTTTTTAATTGCAATCTTAAAGCACCAGCTTCATTAGTTTCTCTAGTAGTATATAAATAGCAAGGTTCAGAATCATTTAATACAGACATTTCTGTAACATCATCAGTAATTCAATACGTAATAGGATTGCCATCAATATCTTTCATCTCTACATTGCCGTTATAAAATAGTAATGTCGATTTAATTTCTTCTAAACTTTGCTCATCATTATCTAATGAATAGAAACAAGTCTTTGCAAATATATCATTACCAGGAACATCCCACCACTCTGTAGTCTTAGATGAATCAATGAAATTTACTCCATAAAGATCCTGATCGTTTGTTTTTTTTTCAGTAGATGTAGAATGGAATAATTGATAAGTAATATTATCATTTAAGAAGCAAGGAACAGGTGAACTTGAACTATTAAAATAGTTTCTATAATACTTATCTACATCTCTTGCAGATATTACATTTTTCATATAAGTTATCTGAGTATAAATCTGTATTATCACTATTAAAATTATATCCTGTATCTAATCTCCTTCTGTTGCCCATAAGTTATATCATACTGTTTATTATATTTCTTTGCATAATACGTCTCAGGAGCTTCTTGTTTCATAGTATATCACTTCTTATCAAATAATAATGGATTAACTGAAAAATCTTTTGAATAATCAATTCGTTTAGACCAATCTGTTATCTTATTTTTTTAAAGAAGTTGTTTCTGGTAAATATTCTAATAGTTTTGGAATCTATATCTTTAATAAAATATAATCCAAACATTTTAGCATAGCTAAGTAAATAATCAGCAGGAGTAGATTCTGTCTTTAAAAGCTTCTGCTTAGTAATAAGAGCATCAGATGTTACAGCCGATGGCCAACTTGCAATTAATGTATATTGATCTGAATCATATAAAAATTCAGATCATCCTGCTACTCTTGATGCAGTAACATTATTTGGGTTCATATTATCTGAAATCCATAAAGCATCTTGATTATAGAGACTTTCTGTTCTTCTGGCAAATTGAATTGACACCCTTATCTTATTTACTTTTGGCATATCTTTAACCACAAATCTAAAGGTATTGCTTCCCGTATCACTTTTAAAATAGTACCTCTGCCCACTATCTTTAACAAAATGGCCATAAATAGCCTCAACAGGAGCATCAGTAAGAGGATAATAATTAAACCAAGTAGATGGTCCAGCTTGAACTTGAGTATTAATCTTATTTGTAAAATTATACAATGGAGAATATGCTATAGGTTTAGATGGAACAGATTCATCATCGGCATTATATACAAGTATCTGAACAGTTAAAGATGTTCTATACGGATCATTATGATACTCAGTATTTCCCATTTTTCCATTGCGTACATAGGATAAATAAAGATTATTTGCAGAGGAACTAGCATTAGCATTGAAGAACACCTGAAAATCCATTGAGATATTTACTAAAGTATTAGCAGGTGTTGCAGATAAATCAATAATATTTCCTTCTCCAGGAACTATTACCTCGCTGCCATCAACAGAAGTATATCCTCAATTATATGAAGTTGTTGTTCCTCCAGGTTTTAATCCTACCCACCAGTTATCTGCTCCATATTTAATAAGCTTTTGCGTTCTCTTTAATAGAATCTGATTCTTCATCTTCACTACTTCCAAGCAAGGGAAGAGCTACAAATGATTTGCTCAATAAGGATTTGCATAATTAAAGAAGTAATCATCAAATATTACATCATATCCAGAATTCTCTTTTCTACAAATAGTTTCTATAAGCTTAGAAAGTTTTAACACTGGTCTTTGCATATAACTGCGTAAGTCTCTTATTTCCCATTCTGTATAAGCTCTATTTAATTGTGCTAAAGCATAACCATTATATGGAGTATATGTTGTTCCTCCATCGCTTGCAGATTTGGGAAATAGAGTGTCTCCTGCTGTATTTATTAAACAAGTTTCATTGTCAAAATTCTCATATAAACCATTATATGCAGGAATAAATCCAACAAAGCTATCTAATGTAGTAAAGTCGCTATTCCAATAATTATTAAATGATTTATTTACAAAATCTTTATTAATATAAAAATCCATTTCAGTATCAGCAGGTAAAACATTACCTTCCTCATCTGTAATAAAGTATTGTAAATCAGCAAGAGTTCTTAATGATTCATCTTCTTTATATTTAAGCCCATAGAAGAAATCTCCTAAGCCTCCATATAAAGTAATGTTATATGTAATGACCTTCTGTTTAATTTGTATGGTATTTAATTGCATATAACCAGATTCTATTAAATCTCCATTATCATAGATTCCAAAATCAACTCGTTTTGAAGGATTGAAATTAATACCGCTAAACTGACCGTCTTCAATATGTTGTAATCTATCTAATTTATAGATTTCTCCAAATATCTTATTATTATTTTTGGTGCCAGGTATAGAAATCGTTTTACTAAACGAGTTCTTGACTATAGTGGGGTTTTGGAAATCCTCAACAGTATATGTCATAGGAAGACTAATTCCCTCACTACAGTCAACCTCTTTATTTTGCAATAAATAGTTTTATATTCTTTCTCATTTTATTTTCTGTATTTATCTTGAGAACTTTGTACTTCTATAGTATAATAAAACATATTTTTACCCTGATTACTATACGTCTTATACTCACAACTATTATTAGTAATTATTACAGGAATAATCTTATTATCTTCCAGGTTATGTAAATATACCATAGTAGATTCTAATAGATGGTGCATCTTTGATGCTTGAGTATCTGTAAGATAATTAGTATATAAAGTCCATTCTGGAACTATAGTGTTTAAATACTTATTTTTACTAAACTGAGAAGTGGTATTTAATACCTTTCTTACATAAGTCTGAGATTCAATTTGATCCGTTTGTTTAACATTACCTTGTACTAATAAACTATCCCATCCTCCATAAGCATTAGTATAATATAATACGTAATTCTTATTAGTAGTATCAATCTGATAATTAATAGTTGTAGTAAAAGAGCCAGATTCAACAAATCCTATTTCATATTTACTACCTTGCATTCCAAAAAGTAAATTACCTAAAGGTTCTGCATAAGTATAACCATTAATTCCTTGTCTTAATGTAATATCTACAGTAGTTGCTACTCCTTCAGGTGTAGTATAACGTCTATTAAGCACACCTTCACCAGTTGGGAATATCCAACTACATAATACATACTGTCTTGAATCAACTAAAGTGTCAATAGGATCACTTAAGAAATAAGGCTTAGTTAAATCTGTATCTTTATAAGACCAATCATTAAAGAATGTTACAGGCTTTTCACTACCGCTTGAAGTTATTAATGTAAAGGTTTTTAAATAGTTAGGTATAATTTCTGTCTTTCCAAAAGATGGAAATATAATGCCGTTATCTAAAAAGTCTTCAGATACATCATTAAGTAAAAATTGTACTCCTGTAGTATCAGGATATTTATAAGCTTTACCAGCATAAATAGTATCTCCTGCATAATCAAGATGATATTCTATAAAATCATTTAAAGTTTCCTCTTCTCATATATAATCTTTTCATATTGGAGATATATCTGCTTTAACCTCTTGTACAATATTAAATGAAGTATTTATAACACTAGAACCATTTTTTTACTACTGTAACTCCAACTGTTGCTTTTCTTGAAGCATTACCTGTATTTTCTGTAGCATCAAAATTAATACTTACAATATTCATACCTCCTGGAGTTCCTCTTTCTATTACTAACTCCATTTTACTTAACCAAGTCTGAGCATCTGCTGGAATTGCAAATACTACATCATCTAAATTATCAGAACCTGTGCCGTCTATCTTATATCTTCCTGCTGTATATCCAATACTAACACTGGACTTTAAAGATAAAGAAGTAGCTAACTTAGTAATTGGAACTGTAGCATTTAATGTATATCCACCAGATGTTGTTGCAGTAACTAATGCAGAATAATTTTTAATACTGGTAGTAGTGTTATCAGGAAAAGTAATAACAAAGTATTTATCAACTTCGTCAACCTTAATATTTGAAGCCTCCTGGACAAGTTACTGATAAATCTGTTATCTCTTCCTCTGTACTTGTTAGAGTGCACATAAATCTATCAGTAGTAACAGGGCCAGCTCCATAAGTTCCAGATGATGGAGTTACTACTAGCTTTAAATCTTCTGGAGTATTACTTTTTTCAATTTTAAAGCCATAACTATAACTAATAAATTTATTAGTGTCATAATAAGCTCCTAATTGGATAGTTCCAGTTAAATCTGTATTTCATTGAGTATTAGCCCTTACTGTGAATTTAAACTTAATAGAGCAGGAATCCCATTCTAATACCTCAACACTCACTAAAGCAGTGGTATTTACTACATCACAAGTTCATTTAATAATATCTGCTCTATTTAATATATATTCTACAGTATAAGTACCTCCAGTATTGGGTACTGTTATACTACTATTAGCAGGATAGAATCCAGGAGCTTGACTATGAAGATAAACTGGCATAGTATCTTCTAATTGAGCAGTAGTCAGTCCTTTTTGGATAAAATCTAAATATTGTAGAAGAGTCTGTTGTAATAGTTGAGGGATTTGTAAAGTTAATAGTACAACCACTTGTACTTGCATTAGAAATAGTAACATCTAATGGACCCTCTTCTGAATAGTCATCTCCTCATAGCCAATAATCATATACTCCTGTAAGAACTCATCCTGGATTTTCCCATTTAACAGGATATGTTCCTGTACTTCTTGGTATTCCTAATTTACTTGGTATAAATGTCATTTTTAAAAGTCTTTAAATAAATAATAATCTACTTGTCCTTGTAAGTCTTTAGTTATAGCATCATCAAGAAGTTCCATATAGTTGTTCTCTATATATTCTAGAGTATTAGCAAGTGGATGTTTTCCTTGAGTTCCTTGAAGATGTATCTTTCTTCCAATTAAATATGCAAGTTGATCTACAGTAGGTAACTTGCCATTATAAGGTCTTGGAATTACTGGCTTAGTTTTTAATCCAACTCTTTATATCAGATAATGGAGGAAATTTACCAGCAGCTCTGCCTTCTTCAACATATTCTCAATAATCTAATAAGCTAAAATTAACCTCATAGTCTCCATCCTGAGTCTCAACTATATAGTTTAAACTATTACCTAATGCTCCAGTGTCATCAGATCTGGTTTTAACTAATTCCTGTCTATAAAGAGAAACTATAAGATCTCCTCACTTTCTTAATAGTTCACTTAAATTTGAGAACTTTAATTCTTGAATATTCATTTTTGTTAAAATATATTATTTTATATATTAGTAGCTAATGAAAATAGGGAGGTTTACTCCCTATTTTATATGTAACTTTTTATATTATCTTAGTACCAAATATGAGTAAAAAGGTTACAGTTAATGTTTTCTTTTTCATTCTTCAATCTGTCTATTTTCTTCATTAGCTTTATCTATAACATAGCATATAATGTTAAGAAACTCTTTAATCTGCATATCATATATCTGATGTCAATTAAATCTGGTAACTTCACTTACCTTATTCTATTCAGATAATTCAGCTTCATTTTTTTTGAGTAAAAGGATTAATCGTCTCGTCTGTATTAAGCTCTTCAGAAGTTTCCTCCTTTCCAGTTTGTCCTTGGTTTTCCTTAGTCTCTTCTTCATCTCCCTTTCCGAAGAGTGTAGGGTACTCAGCGTTGATACTTGCAATAAGTTTACAAAAAAAAAACATTATGTCTGAAAATATATCTATTGTTAGATGAGTATTTAAGAATTCTGCCTCATCAATAGGGTCATAATCTTCTCCATACTTCTTTCCATTAGGTAGTAAGAAACAAGCTGCTAGATTAGGCATAAAATCATCATACTGCTTATAAAAATTCTGAAAGTCAATATATTGACTGGCCGTCATCTTATTAACATTAAAAAAGACTTTATATTCCTTATTGCCAATATTATAAGTAGTTTCTGGGGTTTTTTGGCTTATATGGAGTCTCTATAAATTTAAGATTATTTATAAATTCCTGCAGCTTGTTTATTTCCTCCATATTAGTTATATCTTCTATAGATATATCACTAAGTACGGATACCATAGCTAAATTCATATCTAATTCATTTTCCCAGTCTTTTCGTATTATCTCAAACAGTCTTTTATAATGAGATAAATTCATTTCATTCCAATTCTTTATCATTATTTAATTGCAATATTATAAGTTCCTTTATTTGTATTTAAAGCATCATAAGCTAACATTAAAGATATACAAGTATCATCATTAAATCCAGATGGAGCATTATACGATACATTTCCAGTCTTTGGATTATAACTGGCTTCATATAGTCTTAATTCATTTAATAGTTTATCATCCTTTAAAATACCAATCTTTTCGTTTTCTAATGCAGCTTGCAGCTTATTTACAATAGCTGCCTTAGACTTATTAGTAGTTAAAAACTTAACTATCCGTAATTTAGGATTCCTTTTACAAGAATATCATAAAACACTGAACCTATTGAGTTTTGTTCAACTTGAACTATCTTTATAAATCCCTGATACTCAGTGAATATATTTGTCAGTAAATCAACTTGTTCTGTTGGAGTTTTGTCGTTAAAATACTTTATAAAGACCATCTGCCCATTTTCATTTAAAGCTGTAATACAAGTATAGTCTTTACCAGAACCAGTAGCCCAGTCAACTCCAATATAGAGATTATGATATTCAGGTTTTTTATCAATTATACAGTTAGCTATATTATTAAATAGGCAACCATCATCATCTGCAAACTCTCCAAGATATTCAGTTCTAAATTTATTTTTTGGAGGTTGTAAGGCGATACATTTCAAGTTTATCCTCACTTAACAGCATAGAAGTATCTTCTAATGCTCAATCAAAGGATTGATAATATTTACTAAAATTACCATCAAAGCCCTTTTTAAAGCATTCATAAAAGAATCCTTCTCTAAACCTTGGAGTACTAATTATAAGTATTGGAGCATTCCATACATCAGCGATAGGTGTTAAAATTTCGTATACTTCATCTGATATATAAGCAGCTTCGTCAATTACTAATATTCCACTAACTGTAAATCCTCGTAATGAATCTTTTTTGCTCAGCAGATTTAAATAGTATTTCACTCCCATTAGTAAATTCAATCTCAAGCAAAGATTCATTCTTTTTCTTAATAATATCTGTGCCATCTAATGCCTTTACTAACTCTTTAAATATCTTTCTGGAGTTAGTAAGAGTTGGTTCAACAATACAGCTAATACTTCCAGGATAGTTAATTGAAAATCGTAATAGTTCATTTTCTGCCATAAAGGATTTACCACATTGTCTCTTTGCTTTTACAGTAAATATTTTTCCAGACCTATAAGAGTGCTCTAAAGCAGTATGTACCTTTAATTGATAGATAAATGGGCTATATCCTTTATATATTTTTGTCATTGTTAATTGGATCTCCAAATTTAAACTGGACTTCATTATTCTGAATAGCTACAATAGTCTCAGGTTGATTTAATCCAAACATACTATTTATAGTCTTAATAATTCTCATTTGCAGCTCTAATATCTCCCTTACTAATAGCAGTATCCAGTAATGATTCCAATCTTGATAATTGTATATGTCTAAGATTTTTTATAAGGTTATCATTCTTTTCAGCAATTATCTTATAAGCTTCTCCAATATATCTTGCAGCCGTTGATTGGCTTACATTATATTTACTTTGAAGTTCTTCACTTACTTTATTCCTTGACCATCCTTTGTTAAATAACCTTGCAGCATAAAGATATTTAGTCTTTACTTCGTCTATTTGTTCCTTTTCTACCTCTGCCTTTTTCGGTCTCCCTGTTTTCTTCGGCAGTTCCTGATTCTTTACTTTCATTTTCCTTTAGTTTTTCTTGATATTCAAAATAGATTGGGGCAATCCTCTTTATAAGATTAAGTATACAAGTAGCACAAGCTACGCTCATTCTATATTCTTGTTCAATTAAACATTCATAAATCTCTTTAAGCTTAATTACATCCTGCTTTTGTACATTTCTGCAATCAATTGGACTTAGTTGCAGTTACAAATCTATCTTCAAATCCTCTTAAATATTTAAACTGCTCTTCTGTTAATTGTTTCATAATTAGCACTTTTTAGTATAAGTAAATATAGAAATTAACTTTCCATTCTTGTAGTGATAAATAACTTCTGTTTCCATAAAATATAATTTTTTTTAATTAATAAGTTTGTATATAACATCTATCAGCTTAGTAGATGCATCTTTTAATAATATCATAATATCTTTAATAATTGAGTCATAAATGCTAATAGTGCAATATATCCAACCATTAAAATTGAAAATTGACTTGTAATAAGAATATATATTAATCCAATTCACCAAGTCATACATAAACTGCAATCTAAAGGTTTTAGTCTTCAATCTTCTTTATAAGGTATACCTTTAAATAGTCTTTTTCAAATACTGTGTTTAAAACTATCCAAAGCCCCAGATAAATCAATTATAAAGACTATTATTACTGCTATTATAAATAATTCTAACATAATCTCTCTCTTATTTGTTTAATAAATCTTTGAATTGTAGTATGACTAATTCCTAATATTCTTCCCACTTCTCTATAACTGTGATATTCAGCATATAATATGATTACTGTCTTATCTGCCTTATTAAGCTCAAGTCATTTTGGATATATACTTAATAGTCTATCATCCATATTTGTAAACATACTATAGTCTATTTCATACTCAGTAAGTAAATCGTCAATATTAATCTTCCGTTTCATTTAATCAATCCTCCAATTCGTCATTTTGTTGTTCAAGTGGTTCTTTAATAATCTCATAATATTTCTTATAGGTATAGTAATACCTACTTGTTTTACTAAACCAATAATTCTTAAATAATCTTGTAATCCAAAATTTCAATTCATTTTTGCTATCAAGCTGATTTAATTTTGGATTTGAATACTCTAGTATTTCTACAAAAATCATTTGAACACAGTCATCATCTGCACCAAATTTTTGCTTAAGTTCCATAATAAATGGATAGTACTTTTCTACAATTTCGTTATTACTCATATGTTCACATATATCCTCCTGCTGTTTTTCGCTGCCCTTTAAGAACCTTTACAATATTTCTAGATTGTATATTTAGTTCTCTCTCAGCATCTATTGCTGAATCCCATCTTTTAATAACTATTCCATTTAGTAATTGCAGTATTGGTTTCTTATGACTATATCCAGCTCGCAGATTATGAGTTCCATAATTATTATTATAATTATAAGTACACCATTCTAAATTACTTACATTATTATTTGATTTATTTTCATCCTTATGATTTATACAAGGATAGTTATTCGGATTAGATATAAAAGTTTCAGCTACTAATCTATGTATATAACACTTCTTTTTCAAATTTTTTATTATATAATGTTACTGTAAAGTACCCATTAGTTTTTACTTGAGGTTTTAACCTCTTTGGAACTGATGCTCTTAAACTTCATATTGAGCCATCAGTTCCAATTTGGTAGTTTTTCAAAATTAAAGTATTCTTTTTTATAGGCTATCATTTGATATATAATTACTAAAAGTTGTGTCTATTTCTAATTTAATTGCTTTCTTTAAAGATAACTCTGTTTTTAAAGAGTATTTATATTCTCCTCCAAAATCAGTTGTACTTCTTCCATATTTCATTGAATCTTTAATAAAAGCTCTTTTTACATTTTTATAAATATAAACTCCATCATCAAATATAATGACTAATATAGAGTTACATTTACTAAGTATATCAAACTTATCCCTGTTTATAATTGTAGTTGGATATTTATCTGATTTAAATCTTCTCCTTTTAACTTCAATTATATAATCTATATTATTCCAAGTAAATGTTCCATCATATCTGGAATAATCGTCTTTACATCATTCTATTTCTATATTATATTTATCTTTAAATAGATTCTTTATAAAGACTAAACTTCTTATATCTGTTTTCATTATCTTACATTATGAATTTTTTAAGGTTACATCACAATACTGTTCATATAATTCAGATACTTCTGAACTTCCAGGATTATACCACATTACAGAGTCTAATTTATGCTGAAGTTCTGCCTGTTCTAATCTAAGCTCAAATGTTTTAGTTTGGTAGTCTCCATAAGCATTATATACTCTAATACCAGCTATAATAAAGCTAAGTACTAATAATCCAGCTAATATTTTATTTATCTTTTTCATAATTAAATATATTAGAAAGAAATACCTAAACCAAAAAACCAAGAGGATTTCTTTACCTTTTCATTGGTTTCAATCTCCTTTAATGCCTCATTACATAATTCTTGAGCTTTCTCAATAGAACCATCTTCAGTAATCTTACCATCTAATATATCAAGAAAATATTCAAGTGCTTCAATTTGTTTAGTTTTCATAATTTATAAAGTTTAATTGTTAATATTATGTCTTACTTTCATACTGCAAATATACAACATTATTTTTAAATCTCCAAATATTTTTTGCATTTATTTTTCTTGCATAATTAAAAATTTATTCATATATTTGCACTATGAAAATAATAAACTATGAAAGGGTATATTTATAAAATAACTAATACAATAAATAATAAGTGTTATATTGGTCAAACTAGAACTAATATTAACAAAAGATGGAATAAACATAAGTTTGTAAGTACAGATCCAAGTAATAAAGCTTATAATTATCCATTATATAACGCTTTTTAGAAAATACGGAATAGATAAGTTTAAATGAGAAATATTAGAGGAATTAGATGATAATTTAGAAGATTTAATTATAAAGCTAAATAATCTTGAAATATATTATATATCTAAATATAATTCCCTAAATAATGGATATAATCAAAATAAAGGCGGAAATATAGTAGTTCAAACTTTAGAAAACAAATATAATGTATCTAAGGGAAAGAGACAATACTTAGGCTCTTTTGATAGATGTTTTGAAATTTACTATATGGAACCATCGGCATTAGATTTATATGAATCAGATAAACTACTAAGTTTTAGTGAGTTAGAAATTTTGACCAAAAATTTACTAAAAATAATACTTAAATTATTTGGAGATTGAGAAAAATTGTTGTATATTTGCAGTATGAAACTAAAACTAATAATTCTAGGCAGGTGAAAGTCCTGCCACTTTTTGAATCTTACTGTCAAGTTTTTTACTCACTTTTAGTAGTAAGAAAATAAAAATATTGACAAAAACTTTAACTATTTAAATTATTAAAATTATGAAAACATATTTAAACAATTTGATTAATGAGTTGCCAACTAACTGCTTATTTGATAAAGGAAAAGTTGGATGTGGAGGAACTTCAATGGCAATTGAATGTAATAAGCCTTATGTTATTTGTGTTCCATTTACTAGCTTAGTTGAGAATAAACTTCAACAATATCCAAATGAAAGACGTACTGAGAAGATATTTGGAGTTTATGCTGGAGTTACTATTAAAGAGATTAAAGATTACGTAGATAGTGTTAAATGTCCTAAAATTATTGTTACATATAACTCACTTCCGAAGGTTATTTCTGCAGTTAATACTAAAGAATACAGTTTATTAGTAGATGAATATCATATACTATTTAATCAGTATAGCTTTAGAAAGGATGCTATTAAACCTGTTTTAGAGAACTATAAATTATTTAAAAGATTTTACATTTATGACTGCAACTCCTCTTGAAGAAGAATTCGTATTAGATGAATTAAAAGATTTAGAATTAGTAAAACAAGAATGGGATGATGTTATTGAAACTAAGGTACAAGCCGTTAAATGTAAGAATGTTGAAGCTTCAACTATTAAATTAATTAATGCTGTTCTTAATAATCAAGTTGAAGGTAATGTTTATATATTTGTAAATTCTGTGGACTTTATAAAGAATCTTATTCAGAAAGCTAAACTTACAGAAGAGAATACCAGAGTTATATATTCCAAAAACAATAAAACCAAATTATCAATTCATAATTCTACAGTATTAGATGAACCTAAGAAAATAAATTTATTAACTTCTACAGTATTTGAAGGTTCTGATATTTATGATGAAAATGGAAGAATTGTAGTAGTAAGTGATGCTCAAAAAGCACAAACTCTTCTTGACATCTCAACTTCAATCCAACAGATTGCTGGCAGAATTAGAAATAGTAAATATTTAAACTGGATAACTCATCTTTACTCAGCAACAAGATATGCAGATATTAGTTATGAAGACTTTAAAAAGAAGAATATCCAGAATATTGAGGAAACTAAGATTGCTGTAGATGCTTACAATGCAATGCCTGAAGTTGCAAGAAAGAAACTTAAAGAATTTACATCTGATACTTATATCCAAGTAAATGATGATTTTACATTTACATTTGATCCAAATATGGCTAAGGTAGATATTTTTAACTTTAAAGTGACAAGAGGTTTATATTCTATTAGAACGAATCTTAATAAAGAATATATAAAGAATGGATTTAAAAAAAGTAATAGAATGTGAAGACAACTCTATTAAGATTGATTTTGAATCTGATAATAAAACCATTTAAAGAACTAATTAAAGAAGTTAGAACAGAATGGGAAAATAAATTTAAACTGAATACTCCACTCTTAAATGATGCTATTATTAAATATCCTTGGTTACCAGAAGCTATTAGTAAATTAGATTCGAAAAGATGGCAAGCTTGAAATATTGCATTTCGGATATCAAAGATGCTCTATTAAAGAAATCAAATAAAAGTGCAGATAATAAAGCAGCTAAGAAGTTAAATCAATCAATTACTCTTGGAATGTGGTATTCTAACGCTGATATTAAAAAAAAGTTTGTTAAAGAAGCTTATGAAATTAGTGATATTACTATTACTCCAAAAGCAACAGAAATTGATAAATATTATGAAGTTAAAAAATGCCAGAAAAGAGTAAATGGTAAACAAACTGAAGGTTATGTAATTATTAATAAAAAATTTGTATTTAATAAATAAAAATATTATATTTGTGATATGGAAAGTGATATTAAAGAAACAATTAAACAAACAGAAGAGTATATATTAAAGAATTGGATAAATGAATGCTCGAATGTAAAGAGGCTACTAAAAGATTTGGTGATATTATAGATAAAGTATTAAAAGATAAAGATTTTACATTTATTTCAAAATTTGATTAATTATGGATGATTATTTATTTAAAAAGCTTGAAGAACTAGAATATAGAATAGTTCAACTAGAAAACCAGAATAGAGGGTTAGTTTGGGAAGAAGTAGAAGAAAAACCAGAGATTCCTAACGCAACATATATTGACTAATATGAAATATCAAACCTATAAAGTATGTATAAATGGAGTGTATTATGTATATGTAATACCAGAAAATAGTAAATTCTTAGTAGATTTACAAACTGGAGAATTAATACCTAAAGATGAGAAATTATTTGAGATAATGGAATAAACAAAAAGGAGGGTTATTTGCCCTCCTTTTCTTTTTATTAAACCTTTGATAATTACTTACTGCCGAATGTATAGCTTTATGACATACTGAACATAATGTTATCAAATCTTCCAAATGGTCTTGCTCCTCATATAAATTGTCATACCTCTTATGATGTACCGATAATGACCTGTTTCCGCCTTCCTCAACGCATCAATTACAAGTTTGGCAGTGGTAGTTATCCCGCAACAAAACTTGCTCTCTAATCACCTTAAATTCCTTTGAGCGGATATATCTCTGGTACTTTAAATATTCTTCCCTTCTTACTTTTCTCTTAGTCTTATGAAGCAATTTACTTGATTTGGAATCCATAATTATATAATAGTAAATTTCTGTCGTCTTTGCATTCCGTCTTTATTCTTTAATCCCAAGTGTATTCAACTTGCTATACCATTCCTAGGCCTTTCATATATCAACTGGTCGAAATCAAATTCTTCAATAGCCTCAGCAATTCAACTTTGGAATACTTTCATATTACCATTAATTGGAGATATATCTGCTGCATACCCTGTTAAATGAGCAGAAGTTGAAGATCCTCCCACTGCTTTATTAAGTTCCTTATTTCTAAAACCAGAGGAAATCCTGATGCCTGCATTGCCAAGCTGATTGTCATCACAATACTTTGCCCATCTCTCTCTTATTGGGTCTAAAAGCTTCTCGACCAACTCTATCAGGTGCTCTGTTATACTCTCATCTGGAGTGTTATTTATATGCTTAATTGAAGCAGTATCAGATCTTGTTAATTCTTCGAGTGTGAAATACTTCATTATTTATATGAATTATGCAGTTTATAAAGGTAAATAAAATAGCACACTGCTCCAAATAACGTTAAACTAATAGTAATCCAAAAAGGAATTACTTTAATTAACAAAAATGCAATCATTAATAGTACAACTACTATTACATATTTTAACCAATATTTCATATTATATTTTATTTAAAATTATACTTATCTGTATTCCAGCTCTTCTTAGATGTACTCAAGTATCATAAGGCATAGGTGTATCACAGAATGACAAACCTAAAATGCCAATATCTTTATCCTCAGTCTTTAAATAAAATACTGCTATTTCATTCACTCCATTGGATTTAAATGCATAATACAATCTTGGATCATCTGCTTCTAAACTATCTATATTACCAAACCATCTATCATTCTTAGAAAACTCTATAATTGAAGTATAGTCAGATAACAGGAAATCTTTATAATGGCGACTTACAGATCTTATTCCTGGTTTTACTTCCTCTGCATTCATTACTCCATAAGTAAATGGAAGTCCCCCTAATCCAGTAGTTCCATTATGATATTCAATAACCCAAGCTCTATCAGCATTTGTGCTTTGAAGCAATTCTTTAAGCTTATATTTAATCTTTAAAGTTGCTTCATTTCTTGCAATAGTTTTAGAATTGTGAGTTTGTTCAATATAGGTTACAACCTTATTATAAACAATAGAGGGATTAAGTGTAATAACCATTACATAGGATATAAATATTAATCCAATCCCTGCTTTAAATATCTTTAGTAATCCATATTTATCAACCCATTCTAATACTTTACCAAACCAATTTAATTTATTTTCCATTACATATCATCAGTGCAAGTACCCAGTGTGTTGTCAACTTGGAAATCAGCTCTAACAAACACTCCGCAGGTAATATCTTTGAACTTTTGATAGAATGGAGTATAAATTAAAGGATAAGCTATTTCAACTTCTGGATATAGGTTATTAAAACGATTAATTATATTTTGCAGTGCGAGCGTACCTGCTGACTGTTCCTCCAATTGGTTGTTATCAGTCTCATGCCATCTTGATACGAAGTATAGGTTTAAAGAGTAAGTAATAGTATCTTCATCTACACTAAAAGTATTAGGTGTTATATAGAACACATTATACTCAATAGTTGGTAAGCTATTTAACTCATAAATATCTTTACTTCCTACAAAATTGATGTTTGGCTCTTCTAATGCACAAGCTTTTAAATTGCTAATTATCTCATAGTAGGTCATAATTACTTACTCTTTTTTTTATTGTTACTTGAAGGAAAATCATAAGCCTCTTTGAAGAGGTCCCTCTCCAGGTTTAACGCTCCATCCTTTACCTCTTGCTCCACCAAGCCAAATATTGCAAGATGAGCTAGAGTAAAGATTGGGAAACATATCCTTTAATGGCTTATATGTATAAAGCTCAGGGAATTCGTTATAATATGTAATTATAAAGTCCTGTAAACGAGTCTTAAAAAATCCGCCTTATCTCTATAATACTTCTTAATTTGATTTACTTGACTTGCTTCAGCAGCAATATCTTTCTCATCATCAGTTCTCATAACTCCAAAATTACCAAGCTTATAAGATATAGGAATTACTATCTCGCTAAGTACTTGATAAAGTAAATAAGGCTGAACATAATAGTCTAATAGCTCTTTATATCTGTAGTTATCAGAATCATCAATAGAATCACTTGGAAGTGGCTCAGGAGGTTCTATTGGATGAACTGGAGTATGAGGATCAATCCAATTAATACATTTCTTTTGTAATGCTTCCAATAGCTTTTAGTACCAATAGTTGACTGAAGCTCTACATCTTGAGCCAACTTAATTGCTGATTGAAGATACTTGCCAGAAACATTATTATCTAAGTTAGATTCAGATTTGATATAATCTTCACTAATTAGAAGTACATTTCTAAAATCCATTTGTTCCATATTATTCAACTATTTTAGAATCAGCTGTATCTAAGCTAAATGGGGTAATTGTGATAGAATTCTTCATACCAAAGATTTTGTCAAATGTATCACAAATCTCTTTTTTTGCATAGGTTTAATCATCGTTCTATTATATAGTTTAAATGATGAATTAAACTCTTGCTCATTAAATCCAGTAGAATCAGAGTTTATTCCAAATAAGTTAGGATTAGCTCTAAATGCGCAGAATATCTGTTCTCTTGTCCTATCAGATAAAGCACTATATTTCTCATCAAAATCATCAGAGTCTAAACGCTCAATAGTAGTCTTATTTGTTTCATCATCATTATATGAAATAAGAACTCTACCAGCATTTTGAAATCCTGAGAATTTCTCATTGATATTCATCTCAATCTCTTCTTTAACTTCGTCTGTAGGCTGTCCATTATTAAAGTTAATGATAAGATTGCCCATAAATCCATTATGAAGAGAATTTAGATGGAACTCATTAATATTCTTCTCAGTTTCGCAAGATAGGATAGCTGCACCATAAACAGGGACTGGATATACTTTTCTTGTTATATAGCCCTTATTATAAACAACACTTGTAGGATTATCATCTGAATAATTAAATTTTGGATATTTGATAGCTTTAATAGACCAAGCAGACCAATCATCGGCATAATAGAATACTTCATTCTTTTCATCAGAACGAATCTTCATAAAGTCAAGATGATAGATCTCTGAAACTCTACCTAACATATCTCTAATTATTTGTAAAGCATATCCTCCAAAAATCATCTTATCTTTAGATACTTTACGCATAATATCCATAATAGTTTCACCTTTCTTATTTACAGTTACTTCAAATACCTGGTGCATTACATATAACATCATTACCAACAATAAAGTCAGCAGTCCCATTAATGATAGATTGAAGAGTAGCTACATTTAAGTATAAATCCCATAGATATAATGGATAGCGATTATCTTCACCCCAAGAAATCCAATCAGAACCCCTTTTTCTCGATTCTACAGGAAGTACTAAATTTGACACTACAACAGGATCAATTGCACTTAATTGTACTTTTGTTTTATTTTCGCTCATAAGCCATATATTTGTTTTGTTTATCGTATTGGTATTTATTATTCTGATAATCTCCAACTCTTATTAGTCCTGAACTCAATACAGGTATAGGTTTACCAGCAACTAATATCTGTGTTCCTGTAGTAAGAGTATTTTCATAAGTTACCAGAATAACTGGATTACCATATAGCTCTGACTGCATAGGATTATTTACATCTACAATTACTTCAAGTTTATTTGGATTACTAAACAGAATATACTGATATTCACCATCAGGCATATCATTCAGATAATGTAATATCAAACTTATAGTAGATATTTTCAGCATAATTCTGATTTTCTAAGTTATATACATAAACTTCTTTAGTAATTGTATTTTGCATTAATAAAGTATAATTCATATTTTACAGCAATTTACATTAGTTTTACATATCTTTTTCTTAAAATATAAACCAATTTACTAATGTATTAAAATAATTAAAGGAGACCTAAGCCTCCTTTAATGTCAAGTTTTTACTCACTCAAAGTACTAAGAAAAAAATAAAAACTGACAATTATTTTGAACTTGCTAAAGTTCAGTTTTTTTAGATGCAGCTAATGATTTCTGTTCCTCAGTAAGTGCATTATAAACGTTACTATAAAAAAAGTTAAAGTTTTAGTATCCTTTCCAGTTAAATCACTAACATTTGTAATAATATCAGTTACTGATTGACTATTTAGTGCTCTAAAATTTGCTAAATCCATACTTTTATCGGCTCCTTCAACACCCCCAAAATAAGTAACAACACTACTAGCTGTACCACAAAGTGCTGTTTTATTAAGATCTTGGTATAAAGAACAATTTGTTAATTTTATTTTACCTACAGATGTGATACTAGATGAATATGAGCTAAAATACTGAGTAAAAGTTACTTGCCCATTTATAACTTCAATTTCAGGGACACTAATAGGAACAGCAGAATCAGTAGTTACTTGATTAAAAAAAAATATATTCTAATGCACATACACTAGTTTCATACTTATTTGTTATTGTTATATTTTTTGGAAAAGATGAGGATAAATAAAATGTGCGCGTACAATATCCTCAACTAGCGGATTGAGGATTAATAAATTCTAGAGTATCAATACTGCCTGCAAAACCAGAAAATGTATATGAACGTTCGGCCTGCAGTTTTATCTCATTAATATGTATATTACTAGCATATTGAAATGTTCTTTCCGCAGCATATAATATATCTGGATTAATACGATCAGATATATCAATAGGATCTTGAAATGAAGCCATATGAATGATCAATAACTACAATCTTGTGGAATTTCATATTCAACGTTATCATAATGATCTTTATCCATTTTAGAATTTGAAAATGTTAATCCATAATCATTTAAATTAACCTTTCCTCCACCACCTCCAGAAATCTGTCCTATCTTATCTGCATAGCTTCTAAAGGTATCGGAATCTGATACAGCAACACCTTTAGCTACAATAGCATCTTTAATGGCACTCTTAGTACCTTCAAGATACGTTAATTTATCAGAAATTGTATTTGCCATATTAGATATATTTAAATTTTACCCCTTTATAAGTGTCTGTTCTTCCTTTAAGACAATCTATAACTCTACTATGAGTATACCCATCTATTGATGTTTCAATTGCATTTTTATATGTTTTAACTAGTAAATCATTAATAAATAGCCCTACAGGTTTACTAATTTTATCAATACATCTATTTATTCTAGTTCCATATGTATTATTATACTTTGCATCACATCATTCTAAATTTTCTACCCCTATTATCTGTCTTATTTTCATTTATATGGTTAACATATGGTAGATTGTCAGGATTTGGAATAAATGCTTCTGCTACTAGTCTGTGAACTTTAATAGCTTTAGGTTTATCTAAGCCAGATACTAGAATTACATAATTATAGCCATATTTATCTATATGCTGTTTTAGCTTTTTATGTATTTGTTTTCTGGTTCTTCCAATAGAATCTTTAAAAGTCAATGGGTTACTATATACATCTCCTGTAGAAGATACACTATAGTTAGGATAATTTGTTAATACTCTATTCATTTGGAATTTCACCATTAATTGTATCAAGAGTAGTTGAGATAGTTCCGATTTGTGCCTGTAAAGCTTGAATAGCAGCTTCTAATTCTGAAACCTTAGCATTATATACTTCTAATGTTACATAATTAGATAGTTCCGATTTGTCTGCTTTATTTGCATCTAATGTCCCAACTTCCTTATCTAATGCATCAATCTTTAGTCCATCCTCTTCTTGTTTGCTTTCAATAGCTGTAATCTTAGAAGAATTATTTCCAACTTCACTTTCAACAGCTGTAAGCTCTTCTTTAGTAGCAAAATCACTAGTATCAGGAATTTCTGCTTTAGTTGCATAATTACTTAAATCTACAGATAGTTGCAAACCTTCTCCATTTCTATGTAAAGATAGAGGTTGATTAGCTTGGAATACTTCCATCTTAGAAGTTTCTAACTCCTCAACTTCCCCTTTAAGATTAGTAATCTCAGTATTAATTGGAACAAGTTTAGCATCAATAGATTGATCTACTAAAGGAGGAACTTGATCTTCAATACTTTCTGTTACTTTAGTATTAATTAACTCTTCTGCTTTCTCTTCAGAAATGTAATTACCTTTAGGTTGGAATCTTTCATCTGCTTCAATCTTAGTATAAGAACCAACAGGAAGTTGTCCAGATTCAATACCACATTTCTTACTTACATAGAAAGTTTGTGTATTTTTAGTATTCTTAAGTATAATCATAATTATCTAACTTTTATTGATTCCTCATACTCTTTAGAAGCTTTAATAGCTAATTCTTTATATTCAGCATCCTTATCTAAAGAGACTTCTGATAGATGCTCTAAATCGCAACTTAAAGGACAGATACATTCAGTAAATGAACTGTATGATTTAATATCCATTCCTTCTTTATAGTTAGTAAGTATATAACCTTCTTCTGGACTAACTACTTTGTATTTTTCTTTGACTTCAATTTTCATATTATGCAATCCTATTTATGCCCCAATTTTTTTTTGAAGCTATTAATGATTTTTGTTCATCTGTTAATTTATCGTATGCAGTAGATTTTAATGAAATACTTGTATTAGAACTTACTGCTGTGCCAATAGATTCTGCTATAGTTTGTAATGAATCTTCAGATAAATTTGGAGATTGTGCAAAGTATAGCAGGCCACCTTCAATTAAACTCTCTCCTAATCCATTTAAAAAGCTCCTACAGTGACTAATTCTGGACAAGATGCCCCGCAAAACTAGTACAATCTGTAACAAGATGACAATCTATTTCTGGTGTAGCTGTTAATCTACTACAAGTACTAAACATATAGCTTATATCTGTAATTCCAGTAAAGGTAAAATTACTTGGAATAGTTGTTAGATATAATGCTCTATGAAACATATGATTACAATCTCCTTTAAATGGAATATTAATCGTTATATTATCTATATTAGTAGCTCCATCAGCTGTATCTGCAAATGCCCATTTTGGATCTACTAATACAAGATTTTGAAAATTATTCATTACAGAGAAATCATTATTATCTATTTCTACTCCAATAAATAAATAATTTGCACTTACTTCTTTAGTAGTTGTAGGTATTTTAACATTAGATAAAGTAGCACTATGTATTGTTTGACCCCAAAATTGAAATTCACTAGACCATCTTCCATATGCTTCATTAAGATTAGTAATCTCCTGGTTATTTAGATCAAAATGAGATGTTTTAAAAAAACCCTCCTTTTCTACTCTCTTAAATCTCCACTATTTAACTTTACATCTGCATATGTTTGAGCAGAACCTATAATACCACAAAAAGAGGTACACCATCTATATTAAGGGCTAATTCACTTAAATCAGCAGTAAAACTAATTACTGTAGAAGTAAGGCCAGATCCTCTACCCATTCAATCCCTTTGTATATCATTTATAGTTCCATCATAACTGCTAAATACATAACTACAAGGATCAACTATTGTAGTACCTTGAGGAACTGGATTAGCAACTGTAACTATTTGTGGATTACAAGGATTGATAGGCCAGACTTTGGTACTGCCAACATAAATAGCAGTACCTTGTCTGTCACCTACATAAAATGTCTTTAAATCATCTCTAATATTCATATTATTCTACAATTAAATATTGTGTATTAGGATCTTTAGTAGATAATCTATCATACTCTGCTTGAGTTAGAACAGTAATAGTATTTATTTGAGGTTGAGTTCCAGTTCCAGCTTCAATATAGTTTCCAGCAGGCTGAATACCTAAATCTGATAAACTCTTATTGCCAGATAACTCAACAGAATTAATCTGAGGTTTATTTGTTAACTGAGTATAGTCAGTAGTCCCTCCACCTCCAGATATTTCAAGATTACCTTCTCCTAAAATACTTTCACCATTAATAGTCTTTATATTAGTACCAGAGACTAATTGCTCCTGATAACTATGATAACTAGTATATGCTGATACTCCAGTTGGAGTAATAGTAGTTTGAACTACAGTATGATTAGCTGTAGTACTTTCAAAATGGAAAGTAGCTTGAATATTTTCTCCTGAAACAAAACATACTTCTGGAGCTGCTATATCACCATAACCTAGAATATTTACATAATAAATCTCAAATGGTGTTTTATTAGCTATAGCATTCTTAACCGCAGCAAAATCTCCAGAAAGATGGGTTGAGGAATTTATAAATAGAAATGGAATATCAGATCCACTTTCAATTTCTATATTACCTTCTCCAAGTAAAGAATTGACTATTGATTGTTTTGATATTAGTTCCACTTACAAGTAAATCTTGCTTAGTAGCCATCTCTTTATCAAGAGAATCAATCTTATCTCCATCTTCTTCTTGTTTTGTTTTAATAATTGATATATCTGAAGTATTAGTTGCTACTTGAGTAGATAAAGATTCTACTACAGAAGAATCTGCTTTACCTGCAAGTTCTGTTTTTGTTGCATAATCTCCTACAGGCTGTTTAGTAGCAAGCTGCTCATCAACATAAGTCTTATCTGCTTTACCTGCTAAATCTCCAGAAACCTCTGCTTCACTTACAAAGTTAGAATCATTAGTAAGCTCACTAACTTTAGTTGGAATATCACTCTTTAAAGCATAATCTCCTTTATCTTGTTTTAGATCTATTTTTCCTTCTAAAGAAGTTTCTAATGTATTAACCTTATCGTTAGTTGCATAAGTAGATAAATCTACAGATAATTGAGTCTTATCTTCATTAAAAGCTAATGGAGCTTGTGGAGTAAATACACCTTGCTTAGTTGCAAGTTTCTCATCTACTTCATCTTTAGTATAACCTTTATTAGTAAGATCAACCTCAGTAACTTTAACAGTCATATTACCATTATTTACTAAGATTGCATTAATAACTACTAATACACCATTATCTTGGAAATAATAGCCATATAAATCAATAGTTTCGGGATGCTCAATAGTTGCAACAGGAATAACTATAATATCACCTTTATATGTAATCTGGCAGAATAAATAGAAGTCCAGATTAGTTCTAATAAAGTCATAGATATGTTTCTGTCTTACAGGATCGTTCTCATCTAAATTAAGTAAGAAGTGATTCTCAAAAGCAGAGATTACATTATCTATAATAGATATATTCTTTCCTGCTGTAAGCGTTTCCTGTTTTGAAGCTATCTCTTTATTAATAGCTGTATTTAAAGCATCAATTTCAGCTTTAGTATATTTATCTGCTAATTGTGCATATAGAGGACCATTAACAAATACCAGCTTGGTTAGTCTCTGTATTATATATTGGAAGTTCAACTGCTTCTCCAGTTTGATTACCAAATACAGGAGCTAAAGTAACTTTAGATGGGACTGATTGAATATTAATGGCAGGTACGATTGAAGCTGCTCCAGATAATTCAGTTCCATTTAAAGATGGTTTGTTACGAATAGTATTATAATCTGCAGAAATAGTATTCTCTTCAATTACTATACCATCACCTTGGTTTAATTTATTCTGTTTAGAATTTAATGCACTTTCAGTAGCTTCTTTTTGTAAGATAATTATCTTCAACTCATTTTTCAGTAGCATATCCATCTAAGCTACTAATAAACCCACTATCATTAGTTAATTGTGAAGTTTTTGTTGGTATCTCAGATTTATCGGCTTTATTGGCAACTGCATCTGAAATTTCAGTTGTAACCTCTTCTTTAGTTGGATAATCAGCTAATCGTTCAGTTATCTGATTATCAATATTTTCAGCACTTGGAATAGTACTCTTTATTTGCTCTAACTCAGAATTAATAGTAACAATATCTTCAGATGACGCTAATCCCAACTCTTCCGAAGTCATATTACCATTTAACTCAATACTATTGATCTCAGGTTTATCCTGAAGATCAAAATAGCTATTAGTAGCTAACTGAGAACCATCCATAACCTTAACTTCATCATCCTTGTCAATAACAATAACTTTAGTCACATTTGACTTATCTATTGTTTCGACTTCAAGGACATTAAGATAAGGAAGAATTGTCTTTTTCAATTTCGTTTGCCATATTATTTTTCTATAAAATATAAATTATTCATTATGTGGTATATAAACAAAATAAGGGGCAAGTAAATTAATACTCGCCCCTCTTCTGTTGTTAAGCACCTACAACACTTTGAATAGCTTCAGCACTCAACTCATAAGGATATGATTCAGAGTCAGTAGCTAAAGTCAGCGTATAAGCATTCTGATCACCTTTTGCAGTACCAGTAACACCCGTACCATGCGGAAGCGCTTACATAGTCATCTTTTCCTAAGAACCAGTATTTGCCATTAGAATCTTCTACAACAACTACAAGTTGTCCAATAGAAAGAGCAGCAATCTCGATTCTTTTCTTAGTCTCCATCTTTGTAAATACAAGAGCAAGCTCATTACTTACATAGTTGGTTCCTGCAGTTTCGTCAACGTTCAATGTTGAGGTTAGAGAACCAGTACCTTTTGCGGAATTGGTAATTATACCATTTAGCATCTGATTCAAGAGTAATAGCTGAGATTTGATTAGTCTCATCATCTACAGTTACACTCTTAACATTATCGTACTGAGTAATCCATACCTGTTTGATACCACCAAGCGAAGATTCGCAATCCAGGGTAATACCAGCGATAGTTATTAAACAAGCCATATAATTTCAATCTTATTTAAAGTTAAACTCTATTGAAATTAGGCTTTGGCACCAAGAACTACCTCATCAGGGAATGCAACCTGTACGCCAGCGTTAAATTCAATAGCTAATCTAAATTCGCGGAAATCTTGTGAATACCACAATTCAAACTTCTCTTCATCGTTCATCATATCGCAACCATAGAAGAAGTTCTTATCTAACTGACCAGCAACAATCTTATCAGTTCCATTAAGACCATTAACAGCGATTACTTTAACCTGCGAACCAGGAAGCATAATCTCACCGTTAAGATTCTCACCACTATAGTGGTAGTAGTTCTTAGCAACTAACTCCTGGATAAATTTACGGAAGGTATCAGCGCCTACTAAGATAGAAGCACCACCAAGTACTTTCTCAGGCATAGCGTTATAAACAGCCATAATGTCATCGTAAGCAGAAGTACCAGTAATCGTTACATCAACAGTACCAGCAGCATCTTTTAAGATCTTTAACAGACCATCAAAATACTTCAGGTTATTTGTTTCAGAAGCAGTATCACCCTGCCAAATAGCAGTCTCGATAGCAGCCTTAACGTTCTCAACTACTGCATTTACGAAATCCCTCTTCAAAAGGAAGCGTCTTCTGACCAGCAGCTACTCGTACTTGATACTGAGTCCAGTATTTAAGCATCTCTTTATCACAATATGCCATATTGATCTTAATATTACCAGTAGCCAGAATTCTCTGAGAAAGAGTCTGAGTTCCAGCTTCATCCCAACCACAAGCTAGGCCATCGCCAAACTGAATAGCAGTTGATAACAGGTTAAGAGCAGCACTAGTTTTGATGTCAGTTTGAAGATTGAACAACGAAGCACTCTTAGCCTTTAATACAGCCTCTTTAATAAGAGGAAGACGTCTCTGCTCTACATAAGCAGTAAGACTAGTCATTACAGGACTATTTGCCATAATTTTATAAATAATTTAATAATTAACCAATAAAGTTTTTAAGCTTTTTTATCAATAACAGGATTACCAGTCATTATTGAAGCTTTACCTTCTATCTGTTCCTCAGCTGAAAATGCAGCACTCATTTTGCTCATCTTTTCAACCGTCTTTTCTGTAGTAGCTTCAGATTTACCCTCTAATTCAGCTACTTTCTTAACAAGCTTATCAACAATGTCATAAAGCTCATTAATTTCGCGATGAATTGCATCAATTGCATCAGTTACAGTTTCTTTGTCACCATCAGTAGCTACTTCAGGATCAACTGGCTCTTCAGCAGTTTCTACCTTGCGTTTTCCACAAGCAGCATCAACTTCTGCTTTAGCTGCTTCTTCTGGATCAACCTCAGCTTTAGGATCAGTTACAGACTCTACTTTACCGTCTTTAACAACAATCGTCTTTCCATCCTCAGTTACATACTCACCATCCTCAGCAGGTTTGTATTCTCCGTTCTCATCCTGAACATATACATCCATACCAGCGCGTAAGTCTTCATCTGAATCCCAAGTAAGTACTGCCTTATCAGTTTTAATATCACTGAACTTTGCAAGCATTTTAGCTAACTCAAGTTTAATTTTTGTGAATTTACTCATAATTAATTAATGTTTAACTCTTTTTATTTTTCTCAACATTTTTTTTGAATCTCTTTAAGTTCCTCATATTCATCAGATTGTCTTTCTAAAAGTAAACAATCCCTCAATAGAGAACCCTTTAAACTTGCCAGCTTTAATTGCATCCCATATAACAGGATTATTTACTTTATAAGTAGCAAATAATGAACCATCTGGACAATCAGCAAATTCAACTGGATTAATTCCTCTATCTATATCTTTAATATATAGTTCTTGAAGAATTATTCCAGGAATTACTGAATCTTCAAATGTTCAATATTTACATCAGTAGTTCTCTTATCATACATCATTTTTTTTCAGCCATTAAACGGAGAGTTTCTTTATCATATTGAATATAATATTCTCCGTTTTTTTACTATCCCGTCTAAATATAGGTATATCACATACCATTAAACAAGAAGTAACTATATGTTTTTTCTTCATCCATCGAGAACTTCTGAGATTCCCCAAAAAGCAAGCCAATTAACTTGGGTTGCAGGTTTACTGGTCAATGCTACGAACTCTATTCCATCACAATCATCAGCAATAATTGCTTGATATAATGGAAGATCATTATACATTTTTTCCATTTTTATTAATATATAAGCTATTTTAAAAATGTAATATTGTTACAATCTTTTATTTTTATATATTTATATACTATCAAATGTCAAGTTTTTTACTCAAATTTGTATCTAAGATAAATAAATTTTGACATAGCACTACTATATAAGCACTGATAATCAGCAACTTACATAGTAGTGTGTCATAAATTTTACTCACTTTAGAAACTTGCATTTGATTCTGTAACTGCAACTTTAGTTTGAGCTGAAGTAATGTCAGATTCAACAACATAACATTTAACTGGTTGATTCAATTCATCAGTCTCTTTATTGCCAAGTAAGTTTCGAGTGTATTCTACAGGAGCAGTGTTTAAAAGCAGCAGGTGCTGCAACAGATGCAGAAGCAGAAGATGCAGATGCACCACTAGTTTCTGTCTCAAATCTT
>VOFJ01003241.1_pt1 | contig 30389 bp, 57 predicted proteins | sample 5384081 | NCBI WGS metagenome assembly VOFJ01 (sample SAMN12384729, study PRJNA508395) | human gut metagenome | isolation source: healthy gut I | host: Homo sapiens | reverse complement strand
TCAGTATGCTTCGTTCCGGTTACGTATTGCTGCTCTCAAAGTATGAAGATTGTGTATGCATGTTACGGAAATCACGATATCCAGGAAAAAGATACTGGCAGGATTTACCTTTGGCAGTAAGGAAAAGAAAAGAGAGTACCCCAGATGGATGAGTTTCTGGAGAAAGCGGGGGATTACGCTTCTGAGAGATGAGTATGTGCTCATCGATGATTCCTTTTTTATCTGTATGGCAGACCGGATTATGAGCGTCCCGGACGGGGGATTGATAAACGAAAGACTCCGCAGGAAATCACAGAGGGTATGGATGTGTCACTGCCAGTGTTGGTTATCGATCATGAGCCGAGAGAACTTCAGGAACTGGCGGATGCGGGGGTGGACGTGGATCTCTGCGGGCATACCCATGATGGACAGGTATTTCCGGGAAATATTGTGATCAGATTCTTCTGGGAAAATCCCTGTGGTTATCTGAAGAAAAAAAATATGCATAATATCGTTACATCCGGTGTAGGGCTTTTTGGACCCAATATGAGAGTTGGGACTAAAAAGTGAAATCTGCGATGTCAGTATATGTTTTTAACTGAATCAAGTAAGTCCCCGGATTCAACTGCAAAAAATCAATAAGCAGTTGGAAAGCCGGGGACTTGTCTGTTTTTATTATGTCTGATCTGATTTTATGCTCAGTCGAGAGCTTTCTCACTCATTTCTTCCAGAAGGTCTTTTTTTCAGATCCCAGAGTTTCTGAGAAAGGTCTACATATACTTTCTGAGGATTTACGAAACGTCTGGATTCATCCCAGAGAGTATTCTGCTCTTTCTGGCAGTATTCGCGAAGTTCCATAACAGATGGAGATTCATAGACCCGTTTACCTTCTCTGATGACAGGAACGAGAAGTTCGCGTACTTCATAGGTTCCGCCGAGAACTTTTGTCTTTTTCCAGGTATCGATTGGATCAAAGAGAACCATGTTCTGGTCTGCATCAAGCTTTTTCATCAGCAAGGCAGATAAGATCTGCCCTGATTTTTCCGGTTTTCTTATTATAGAGACGATATACGGTTTTATTTCCAGGGTTGGTAACTTTTTCTGTGTTTTCGGAAAGTTTGATCTTAGGTGTAAATTCGGTACTGTCTGCATCTTTGACAGCAGCAAGTTTGTATACACCGCCGAATGCAGGATTATCGTTGGCAGTGATCATCAGACGTGTTCCAACGCCCCAGGAATTAATCTTGGCATCCTGAGCCTTCAGGCTCTCAATGAGATATTCATCCAGATCGCTGGAAGCGGAAATGGCTGCATCATCAAATCCGGCAGCAGCAAGCATCTTATATGCCTCTTTGGAAAGGTATGCAAGATCACCGCTGTCGATACGGATTCCATAGTTCTTCAGCTGGATTCCCTTCTTCCTCCGCATCTCCTCAAATACACGGATCGCATTGTTGGAACACCGGATTTCAGCACGTCGTAAGTGTCTACCAGAAGGTGCAGGCATTCGGATAAATTTGGCATAGGTTTTGAATGCGGTATACTCATCCGGGAAGACTCATGATCCAGGTGTGCGTGAGTTCCAAGCACTGGTACGTCGAACATTTTGCCAGTGAGCACACAGGAAGTTCCGGCACAACCACCGATCACAGCTGCACGGGCTCCAAAAATACCTGCATCCGGTCCCTGTGCACGACGAAGGCCGAACTCCATGATTCCGTCACCTTTCGCCGCATAGCAGACGCGTGCTGCCTTAGTAGCAATCAGGCTCTGATGGTTCATAATGTTCAAAATCGCAGTTTCCACAAGCTGAGCTTCCATAATCGGTGCTACCACTTTCACCATTGGCTCTCTTGGGAAAATAACAGTTCCTTCCGGAATTGCATAAATATCACCTGTGAAATGGAAAGTTGAAATATTCAAGGAAAATCCTCTTCAAAATGGAATTCAGACTTCTGAGATATTCGATATCTGCGTCTGTAAATCTCAATTGTCAATAGATTCAATTACCTGCTCCAGTCCTGCACAGATAGCAAAACCGCCTCCGCATGGGTTATCACGGTAAAACATGTCGAATACGACAGTCTGGTTTGTTGGGTTCTTAAAATAGCCCTGCATCATAGTAAGTTCATAAAAGGTCTGTGAGCAGAGTAAGATTATTAGCTCTCATATATAGCTCTCCTTTTTGGGTTCATAATAATATCTCGGGTGTAACTGTTTATCGCAATTTACAGATATCAGGCCAGGGCTGAATAGCTTTTGACCTCAGTATCATAATATATAGTCTGGAGAAATTATTATTAAAGATTTCCTGCTGCTTTGATCTCTATAGCAAGTTTCTAGTGTGCCGACAGGTTGATTCTTGAAACAATCTTGCGTCAACCTGTCGGCACACCAGTTACGAGAATTGTTATATTTAAGAAAAAGAGTATATCAGAAGCAGCAAATAAGTTTTTATTGATTATAGCATAATTTTTCCCGGAGTACATAAAAAAAACTCCGGAAATAGGCGGTATTTTCATGTTTTTGAAGAAAAATAAAAAAAATAAAAAAATTTCAAAAAAGGGGTTGCATTTTTTGAAAGACTATTATATAATACCAATTGTCGCGAACGAAGTAGCGAAAACAAAACATAAAGGGCTATCGCCAAACGGTAAGGCAACGGACTCTGACTCCGTCAGTTCAAGGTTCGAATCCTTGTAGCCCTGCTACATGAGGCACCTCGGTATGAGGTGCTTTTTTGTGCTATAAGAGAAACTGAAATTTTTTGGAAGTGAAAGGTAAGATTAAGATGGAAAATTCGGGTAAAAATATCAGATAGATACAGAAGAAAATAAAATGTTCTTAGGTGAATTGCAGAAAAATCTTTTAAATTTTGGAAAAGGATTTTTTATCACCGGGAGGAAGTGCTTATTTCCCTTTTGGGATGATGGAACACCATGGAAAGACAGAAACAGAGAAACATGGATCACATGCCGTATGGTCCATGTATATAGTATGGGAATCATGCTTGGGGATAAAAAAGTCCGGCACTGGTCCATGGTGCTGTACATGGATTACTGGAAGAACTGAAAGATCGTGAAAATGGAGGATGGTATCCGGGAATTACACCGGATAATAAATTCCTGCCAGATAAACAGTGTTATGCTCATGCATTTGTTCTTCTGGCTGCTTCTTCTGCTTTGCTGGCAGGAGAAAAAGATGCAGAAACTCTGCTTAAAGATGCATTGGAATTATTTGATAAACGGTTCTGGGATGAAAAACAGGGACTTACTTATGATACCTGAAATACAGAATTTACAGTTCTTGATGATTATCGCGGTCTTAACGCAAATATGCATACAGTAGAAGCGTTTCTGGCAGTAGCAGATGCAATAAAAGAAGAAAAAAAGTACAGAATACGTGCAGGAAGAATTATAGATCATGTTATTGGATGGGCAAGGCGCAAATGACTGGAGAATACCTGAACATTTTACAAAGGAATGGAAAGCTGATCTTGATTGCAATAAAGAATGTCCTGCTGATCGTTTTAAACCTTATGGAGCAACACCGGGCCATGGAATTGAGTGGGCCAGATTGATCGTGCAGTGGGCATATTCTTCTTATAAAAGATACCCCTGATTCTGCAGAAGTATATTTAAAAGCTGCAGAGAAACTCTACAACAGAGCAGTTGAAGATTCCTGGAATGTGGATGGAAATCCTGGAATTGTGTATACGACTGACTGGGATGGAAAACCTGTTGTTCATGACAGAATGCATTGGACATTGGCAGAGGCAATCAATACATCAGCAGTCTTATGGCATATAACTCATAAGCAGAAATATGCAAAAGATTATGAAGAGTTTATGAGATACCTGGATGATAAGGTATTGGATCATAAAAATGGTTCCTGGTTTCATCAGTTGGATGAAAATAATAATGTGATAGGAACAGTATGGCCGGGGAAAATCAGATGTATATCATGCTTTTCAGTCAACCTGGATCCCATATGGAACACCATATATATCAATTGCTTCAGATGTAAAACAGTATATGGAAGTATGCCATCAATAAAGTAAGTGTTTATTTGTACCCGGCGTACAAGATTTCTGTAAAATGCAGCCAGAACCTGACGGAACAAGGTTCTGGCTGCATTTTTACTTCAGGATGATAAAAAGAATGATGTGGGTAACTATTTTTTAATCTCCGGCTGGAATTCTTTTTACATCTTTGGCAATCTCGCCGCTTAACAGGAGCATGCAGATCAGGTTCGGGATAGCCATCAGTGCGTTGGCGATATCGGAGAGAGTTCCATACCAGAGCTCCGGGACCACCGGAAACCATGGCTGTGGCAACACCGACGATGTTTCCGGTACCGATGGTGGCGGCCAGTGCGGTTGTCAGTGCGGAAAAAAGGGGATACATCTCCCTGTCCGCGGCTCTTGGTGCGGGCTTCCTTGCTGAGTGTGCTTTTCAGTGCATAGCCAAGGTTACGCCATGTAAGAAATCTGGTGCGCACAGTCAGGAAGATACCGGTTCCGACCAACAGGATCAGCATCACCGGTCCCCAGACAAAGTCATCAATTCTGGTAACAATTTCTTTATAAAATACTTCGAAGATTTACAGAGCTGAATATCCGTAGCTGCTGACAATGGCATCGATTTTCTGCTGCCTCTGACACATTGGACATTTTGTAGATGAATAGGAATGATAGTCCGGTATATCTTTGGTGTTAAAAATAGAATATACAGGGAGAGAAGCCACGCTGTCTACTCTGCTGAATATGGCTGCGATACCTCTGATAGTGCCTCCGTAATACAGAATGCTCTCGATTGCTTTGGACAAAGTAGAGCCTGTGGTAATCGAACCATTGAGGATCAGTACATTTTTGCCCTTGATCATTGGCTGAAAATTATCACGGAAGATAATCTGTCCGGAATTGCTGGATTCAGGAGTAATCACGTAGATCGTCTGATGAGCATTCAGGGAAAAAATGCCGGCTTTGGTAAGTTCTTCAGAAAGATATGCGCCAATTACTTCCAGTCCGTCCATACAGATAATGGTATCAACAGGAGTAGATACTTCATAATTAGCAGCCAGTTCGTGAGCAATATTCTGCGCTTCGGCAGTTCTGGATTTCATAGTTGTAAGATCCAGATAGTGAGTGATATGTGATTGAGATGTGACGAAATGTCCGGGAATTACCTTCAGCTGAATGCGGCTGTCACCACGGGCGTAGATTTTTGTCATGTTTTCCAGATTCATAAGAATACCTCCCTCGTTGAAAAAAAAAACGTGTAACTGTTCAGTAGCTTTGCGGTTAGCAGACCATTGAACAGTTATAAATCAGTACACTAATCTTATAAAACATTGTAGCATTGTTTTGCCGAAAAAAATAAATAATATTGTACAAAATCAATAAAAAATTATGCGATATGTATGAAGATTGTTAATAAAAATACCAAAAACATATAACGATGATCCCCTGGTGCGTTGATGGAAGTATTATTTACGAGGGTTGCTATAGATTGGTTGTGAGTTATGGAGAATGGAATAAACAGTGATGGGTGTGGAAATGGGAAACAGAAGAGAATATTCTATAGAAGTAATATATGTGAAATGATATAATGATTTTCAGTCTATTATTGACTGTCAGAAAAAAGAGAAAAGATGAGATAAAAAATGTATACAGCAGAACGAATAGAAGAATTGGATGAAAATAGGAGCCTGATAAAAGTGACAGATTAACAGCCTGATATTTTGACTGCGAAAAGTGAATAATCATAAGAAAATCTTAAGAATTTGTCCCTTTCATATTAAGATGCTTCGATTATTCTAATATTAGAAACACAAAATAAGAAGCCGGGAGTGTCTGTACGTGAGAGATTTCAGACAGGCATTTCGGATGATGAGGGAGGTGTATAAAGTGGCAAATATTCTGGTCTGCGATGACGATAAAAAGACATTGTAGAGGCAATCAGTATTTATCTGGAGCAGGAAGGGTATGTGATTTTTAAAAGCATATGATGGTTTGGAAGCAATCAATATACTGCGCAGTCAGCCGGTGGATCTGCTGATCATAGATATTATGATGCCGAAGCTGGATGGCATCCGGGCTACTTTGAAGATAAGGGGAAGAGAATCCTCTTCCGATCATTATTCTTTCTGCAAAATCAGAAGATGCAGATAAGATCCTTGATTAAATGTGGGAGCTGATGATTATGTCACAAAGCCTTTTAATCCGCTTGAGCTTGTGGCAAGGGTAAAGTCACAGCTTCGCAGATATACAAGGCTGGGAGCAGCAATACCTGTGGAGAATGCTCATATCTACGAGACAGGAGGTCTGAGTATAAATGATGACCTGAAGGAAGTCAGGGTAGACGGTGATGTGGTGAAGCTGACACCCATTGAGTACAATATCCTGCTTCTGCTGATGAAGAAATCAGGGAAGGGTATTTTTCCATTAATCAGATTTACGAAAACATCTGGAATGAGGAAGCGGTTGCTGCAGATAATACGGTGGCAGTGCATATCCGGCATATCAGAGAAAAAATTGAGAATTAATCCAAGGGAGCCAAGATACCTGAAGGTTGTGTGGGGGACTTGGGTATAAAATTGCGAAAAAATTTAACCGAATCAAGTAGGCGTGCATTCTGGATAAACTGCGAAGCATGATTTTTATCCGCTTGACCTAAAAGCAAGTAAATTAAATGCAAAGGAAAGGGACAAAATTATGAAGGGAAAAGGATACAGGAGCAATGTTGCCAAGGGCGGTCTGGATCGTGATCGTACATCTGGCGGCTGTGGCAGCTGTGATATGTGCAGCATTTTTGTAATGATTTATCAGACGGGAATCCGTCTGGATGACAGAGGGAAAAGTTACACAGAATCAGTCAAGGGATTCAGGGAAACAGGTCAGCAACAGAGGATCAGATATTCTTGGTCAGTCTGTCAGCAAAAGAGGATATAAATTACCTTACAAACGCAGGTTCATCGGCAGTGATCGATCTGGCAGAGTTTGAAGAAAAGGAAATCAACCGTGATTCGTTGAGTGAGCTTTCTTTTAAGAATGGATCTGGAGTGGCATATTCTGTAAAAGATCTGCTGGAGTGGGCGCAGGACTGGACCGGAGTTGGAGAGGGATATGATGATGTAAGCCTTGACGATGCAGGGCAGTTTATCCAGTGTAAGGCTTCGGATGGCAGCAGTCATTATTTTGCTTTAAAGTGATTTTAAGAAACTGGCGACAGATGGGACATTAAAGGTCAATTATGATCAAGGATATCATGGAAGAGTATGATGATTCCTATGAGACAAAATTTGCAGAAAAAACAGAAAATCAGAAAATAGATGCTGCCATTGAACTGGGCTACTGGGCGATTCGGATAGCCGAAGTCTGGGAAGTATTACAGATAAAGAACATAATACAGAATATCCGGAGTTTTATTTCTGTGAGATAGAGGAATTTACAGAGAGAAATTCAAGCCTCAGGGTGCGGAAAGTCTTCCGGATGCAGTCAATTCCAGTACGGAATGGAATGGAAAACTTGAGGATACCTATAATGAGCTGGCCAAGGTCCTGGACTGTATCAGAGCTGTTCAGGATGATATAAATGTCAGTGACTGTGCCATATCACTTACGTCTGTATACCATACGTCCGGAGACTATGAGGAAGGGAGTACCAATCTCACATATCTTTTCGCAGATAAAGAGAAAAAAGAGAATCTATACAAACAGAAAAGCATACAGCAGCTATTCACAGCTGGAGCAGAACCCTTTGAGAAAATATTTAAGGAAAAAGCATATGCAGTTGTTTACCCGGAATTAAGTGAGTGTGTTACAAATATTCCGGATGCAGATCTGCAGGTGTGGAATCATACCATTGATCAGAGCTTTGACACAAAGCGATTTTGTATTTGCAGTTTCGGTTGATACGAAATGTTCTGTGGCAGATTCCATGGCTGATGAGGCAGAGAACTATGAGACATATTCAAAGCTTATGTTTCCGATGCTGGCAGGAGCAATCTTCGGAAGTGTGCTCTGGCTGATCGGTATGGTGTGGCTGACTGTGACAGCAGGAAGGAAACCAGAGGATGAAGAAATACATCTGAATGGATTTGACAGATGGTATACAGAAATTGCGGCAGGAACAGTAATCGGTATATGGCTGGCAGGAACGATCATATCGGGAACCTTGATCGCCAACTCATCATTGGGTTACAGTCATGCAGTGGTGACAGTGTTTGTTACCTGTCTCATATGTGGGACTTATACAATGGCATGGTTCCTGATCGGATATCTCAGTCTGGTAAGAAGAATAAAAAGCAGGGAACCTTATGGAAAAACAGTCTGATTAGAACAGTTCTGAAATGGATTGGAAAATGCAGTGGGAAGCTTGTCGATTTTGCCAGAGCTTTTTCCAGAAATACAGCAGAAAAAAATAAAAGTTCTGCTTGTGGGAGGTGCATTTTTTATTTTTGCAGTTCCTGATCATTGGTTGCGGATTCACAGGTGCAGGAGTATTCCTGATGATATTACTGATTGTAAGATGCGGCTGCTGTGATTTTTATCATCAGAAAAGCGGATGGGCTGGATCTTATTATGGATGGTCTGAAGAAAATAAGCGATGGAGAACTGCAATATAAGATCAAAACAGATACACTTACCGGAAAACAGAAGGTGATGGCAGAATATATCAACAATATTGGCAGTGGTCTGGATGCTGCTGTGGAGAACAGCCTGAAAAAAGGAAAGAATGCAGACAGAGCTGATCACAAATGTTTCCCATGACCTGAAAACGCCTCTGACTTCCATTATTAATTATGTAGATCTGATGAAACGGGAAAATCCGACAGATCCGAAAATACAGGAATACTTACGCATCCTGGATGAGAAATCCCAGAGACTGAAGGTTCTTACAGAAGATGTCGTAGAGGCATCCAAGGCAAGCACCGGAAACATTAAGCTGGAGATGAATGATATTGATTTTGTGGAAATGGTGCAGCAGGTGATCGGAGAATTTGAAGAGAAATTCAGGAGAAGAACCTGACTATGATGGTACATTTCACAGACGAACCGTCCATTATCTACGCAGACGGTCAGAGAATGGGCGTGTTCTGGAAAACGTATTCGGCAATGTTGTGAAGTACGCAATGGAAGGCACCAGAGTTTATGCAGAGATCAGCAACAGAAATAAAAAAAAAAGTAACCTTTTCCCTGAAAAACATTTTCAGCACAGCCTTTGAATATCTCTGCGGATGAACTGACAGAACGATTTATCAGAGGAGATGTGGCGAGAAATACAGAAGGAAGCGGACTGGGACTCTCTATTGCAAAGAGCCTGACAGAGCTGCAGGGAGGTGAGTTTAAGCTATATACCTGATGGGGATCTGTTTAAGGTGATGATCACATTTGCGGCGAAAAAATAAAAAAATGAGAAAAAATAAGTTGTGGGTTTAGATGATTGAATAGGACAGTTTATTGTTATGAAAGATATAAAGCAATAAACTGTCCTTGTTTTTTATGTGCTGATATTATTAGCAGTTGAGAGAATTGTAAAAATCTTGAATATCATCTGTATATCCGTCTAATTGCTGTTTGTCAGAAGAGAGGTCATAACTCCCCGCTGAGTAGTGCTGATTCCTGCTGCATAAGTAGCGAAGCAGATAGAATAAAAAGCAGAGGATGACTCTGACTTAAAGCCACTGCCAGTGCAGAGATGAAACAGTTGGCAGCGCCGTTGCTGTCAACTGTATTGAATTTAATAGCAGGAATATGGATGGAATAATCTTTGTTTCGAAGATAAGAACCCTTATTTCAAGGGTTACAATAACATTTGAACAGCCCTTATGATATAAATATTCTGCTTTTTCCTCATAGGATTCATCTCCTGGCACCAGATTATCCAGCTCACGTGAGTTAGGGATTATAAAGGAAATCCTTGGTAGCAATTCTTCGGAAAGCCGAAAGATTGGCTTAACAAAAGTCTTCACATTATTTCGGTAACATTCTTTGATAATATAATCAATCAATTCTTCACTTAATTCCGTAGAAACGAGGCAATAATCAGAGGTTTGAAACAGATGCCTGTAGGGGCGGATATGGGAAATACTGTATTGGGCATTGGTGCCTGGATAAGTTACGATACTGCTGTTTCCGTTTTCCGGAATCATGATAAAAGCTTTTCCTGTAGCTGCTGAGGACAAAGTACAGAGAGTCCTTCTGTATGAACATAAGCATCTTTTAGGCTGTTGATAATTACGGATGCCTCAGAATCATTTTTTCCTACGCAACCCAAAAATATACACAGTACCTCCCAAGTTTTCCGGCACTGATGGCTTGTGTGACAGCTTTGCCTCCTGGAATCATGGAGACCAGAAGCAAATAATAGTTCTCCTTCTTTGGGTGGTTGGGAAACACGGATATTGATATCTGTATTACAGTTACCGATTACTAGGATTTGCTTTTTGCCGGCACTGGACGGAGGGGCAATACTCTCCGTCATGAATCACGGATGAACCCTGGATGGTGCTAGTCTTGGTAATATTATGTTTCTCAATGATGCGGATCAGAGGCTTCTGTTGCATCCGAAATGATATTCTGGTGAGAAAAAAAACAGCTGGTGAGAACCGGCATCAAATAATTGGCAAAAAAGGGAGAAGTTTCTCCGCAGATCACAGAAATGTTATTGGGATATAATAGCCTTTTTCTTTCAGAATTTCATAAGTGATATAAGCCCAGCTGGACAGTTTGACGAAAATAGCGGTTACTTTTTTCCTGAAGCATAGCTTGAATGCCCTGCTCAATCTCTTTATGAGTGCAGGTCTGAGTCAGTATATGATGTTTGGAACTGTAAGGGAAAGGGAAGAAAGTGTTTTGATATCCGGCAATGCAGGCGTCTTTGCTATCATCGGGGTCTACGATACAACCGATGTTTTTGTGACCAAGATGTATCATTCTTCCACAGCTTTTACAGATACAGCCTTTATAATCCAGCAGAAATGTACTGCACACATTGGAAACAGAAGAGGACAAGGAAATCAAGGGAATATGAGAATAATTGAGTGAGGCTGTTTCCTCGATGAGCTTGGGAATCAGAAAGTCCCAGAAGGATTCCGCCGGTTTTTCTGGCATCCAGAAGTTTCATGTGTTTGCGGATGCTGTCGGAAGCAGGCGCATCAACGGTACAGACGACCAGAGAATAACCTGCCTTGGAAACATTTTTTTTTCAATGTCAAATACATATTTAGAAACAGCAGAATTTTTTTCTGTAATAAATGCGATGGTCTGTTTGTGAAAAGTCTGAAAAGATGCCTGTATATTTGCATAAGGAGTGTATTGGTACCCTTGATTACACTTTTAGACGCGCTGACGTGTTTCATTGCTAATCTCCGAGTCTTTATGGTTGATAACTTTAGAAACAGTAGCAACAGATACATGAGCAAGCAGATGCAATATTCTTATATTCATACGGTACCTCCTGAAATTTTTCTACTAATATCATATCCGGAGTTTTCTCGCTTGTCAATCATTATTGAGTACTAATATCTAATAAAAAAAAATGATACGAAACATTGTTAATTATTGAAAACATACAAAAACAGAAATAGAATTGGTTGACTAATGATGTTGATGGAAATTACGAAACTGGTATAATACGAGTATAGATATTTCGAAACAATGTTAAGTGAAAGGTGGAAAGAGAAGAGGTGGTAATGTAAGCGAAAAGACATAATGCATAAAAAACAAAGTAAAATTGTTATAAATTGTGCATTGCGTCGCGAGTGGAATTGTGATAGCATACAACTATATAGAACAACGTTCGATAATACAGAACACAAGAAGAGGTAAAGAAAGGAGAGTTATGCTGTGAACGGTTGTGAAAAAAGTGTTTCACACAATGAAGGAAAAAGGGCATGGATCTGGCAGTTCTGCTTGATCCGGCGGACATTAAATATGTAAGTGGATTCGAAGTTCCGTTCTGGCCGGCCTGGATGGGAGATGTTTCCAACGGTCTTCCGATGGTGACTGCCATTGTGGATGCGAAAAGAGAACAGATTCAGCTGGTTGCTTCAGATATGTACAGAAATAAAATTATTCGTACAGGAATCACTAATGCCTCCTATTTCCGTTCATTCACACATGTAGAGAGCAATGATGTGGATGATAACTATAAGAGAAATCTGGAATGTGCACTGGGAGAAGCTGCAGACGGCAGAAAGAGCCTAGTGGTAGGAATTGAAGAAAATTATATCCCCTGAGTGTACCATGTCAGTGATTAGAAAAGTGATCCCTCAGTGTACATTTGAAAATGCCACCCAGGTATTAAAAATCCGCCAGATATATAAAAACCATCGAAGATATCAGAGAGACTTGCGGAAGCTGCCAGAGTGGCAGATGCAGCACAGGAAAAAGCTTTATGAGATTTCTCAGAATGAAGGAAATTTACACAGAGCTGGATATCTGGTTTGAAGTTCAGAAAAGCAGCTTCCCATGCAGCTGGATGCCTCACACCTTTCGTGGGTGAGTTGGTAACGGGACCCAACACAGGATTAAGTGATTATCCATTGGGACCTACATCTAGAAAAGTAGAAAGAGGAGATATCTCCATTATGGATATCAGCCCGAGAGTAAATGGTTACTGGGCAGACTGTTCTAATTCAGTTGTATTCTGGTCAAATCCGAACGAAGAACAACTTAGATATTTCAACGCAGTAAGAGATGCCTTTGAGGCAGGAATGGAAGCAATTTATCCTGGCAGGAAGTTCAGCGAAGTGAATGAGATCATGAAGAAAGTTTATGAGAAACACAACATGACATTCTGCAGTTATCAGGGACATCAGATTGGATGTAATGTAAATGAGAATCTGAGATTTACATTTGTAGATGACTCGGTCATTGAAGAAAATATGGTAGTGTGTATAGAACCACAGATGTATACGGGAAAAGCTGGGGAAAACAGGAGTAAGGCTGGAACGTATGCTTCATGTAACTGCCAATGGGGCGGTTGCATTGAATAAATTCCGTGGGGAATTCATTGATTAAAGTAGCAAAAACTTAAAAATAAAAAAAAGAAAAACGGAGGTATTTCAAATGAAGAGAAAGGTTTTAGCAGGATTACTCAGTGCAGCAATGGTAGCAACAACAGTGTTTGGAAGTGTTGGTGTATGGGCAGCAGAGGACGCAGCAGAGGAAACTACGGAGGAAACGGCAGAGGATCCATCTGATGACGCGGCAGCAGATGAAGATTCTGATACAGCGAAGATCAATCCGGAAGGAAAAAAATATAAAATCGCGCTTAGCAACTCTTATATGGGAAACGACTGGAGACAGCAGATGGAAGCTATCGCAGAATATGTTGCATCCCAGGAACCATATGCAAGCAGATGTGAACTTACCATCGTAAACAGTGAGAATGATGCAGAATCCCAGTCAGCATCCATTGACGCGCAATGGCAGCTCAGGGTTATGACTGTATTCTTGTAGATCCGGCTTCTGAAACAGGTGTTAACCAGGCGATTCAGCGTGCATGTGATGCCGGAATTAAAAGTAGTAGTTTTTGACCAGCCTGCATCTGTATCTAATGACAACTGCTGGCACGTCAGAATTGATGGAGGAAGATCCTATAAGATTCTTGCAAAATGGATGGCAGAAGCAATTGGAGGAGAAGGAAATGTAGTTCTTGATCAGGGACTTCAGGGGCTGCAGAGGCAGAACTGGAATACAGTGCTTCCAAAGAAATGTTTGGGAAACCTATGACAAGATCAACATCGTATCTGATTATGTAGATGATTATGATCCTGCACAAGGTGAGCAGGCACTGGCAAGTATCATTGCTGCAAATCCTGGATATTGATGCAGTTACAACACAGGGTTATGTTTCAGCAGTAGTAAATGCATTCAGTAAAGCTGGACTTGACATTCCGGTAAGCTGTGGTGGTGGATACAAATGGAAACCTGAAAACATTAAAAGCAAATAATGCAGAAGGTATCATCGATGTTTACATTGCAGGTCTTAGTGCGGTAGCTCTTAACTATGCAATCCGTATTATGGATGGCGAGGAGATGGATGAAGAAACAGTCATTGACTGTGCATTTATTGCAACATCCAACGGATATGATATGGGCGAATATTCCGATGTTCCGATCGAGCTTGCAGAAGAAGGTGTTAACTACTTCGAAGATCAGCCGGATGAACTGATTTGGCCGGCAGTACCGAGCACATTTGGCCTTGACATTCCGATGAGCGTTATTACAGGAGAAGAATAAAGATAAACTTAATAAAATAAACATTTAAACTATTGACTGAATGATTGAATGCGGCAGGATCGTTAGCCAATGATCCTGCCGTATTTTTCGGGGAAACCAGAAAGGATAAATATGTTGATTTTGAAATGAGAAATGTGTGTCCTTTTCCCGAGTTAAGGCATTGATAATGCAAACTTTCACGCTGACAGAGGTGACATTGTAGCTCTTCTGGGTGAAAACGGGGCAGGCAAAAGTACTTTGATTAAAACCCTCTGTGGTGAATATAAGCCAGACTCCGGAGAAATATATTTCGAGGGTAAAAAAACTGAACATCACCAGTACCCGTAATGCCATTGAACAGAAAAATATGTGCTGTTTACCAGGAACTGAGTCTTGTTCCTGAGCTGACTATTGCAGAATTTATTTCTTGGTTTTTATGACACAAATGCAATCGGAAGAGTTGATTATAAGGATTTGGAAAAAAGAACTCTTGAATTATTCAAGAAGTATGATGTAGATCCAATTAATCCGAAAACAAAAAGTAAAAAATACTTCCGTTGGCACAGAAACAGGTTCTGGAAATCTTAAAGGCATTGAACAGGGACGGCGATATTATTATTTTTGATGAGGCAACTTCCGCACTTCCGGATAAGCTGGCCAATTGGCTGATGGATATTATACGTCGTCTGGCAGCGGAGAAGAAAAAAGTAATTATTTTTATCTCACATAGGCTGGATGAAATTGTTCTCTGTGCAACAAGGTAATCGTATATCGTGCAGGTACAGATGTAGCAGATCTGAAAATGGAAGAAGCTGATTCTGATCAGTTGGTATCTCTTTATGCTTGGTCGTGAGATTGGGGGATATTATCCTGAGAAAGAAAAAATTTCACACAGAAAAGATAATGTATTACTTTCCATGAAAAAATGTAAACTGCGGTCATATGCTCCAGAAGATCAATCTTGATCTGAGAGCAGGAGAAATCCTGGGCGTAGGTGGTCTGGCAGGACAGGGACAGTCGGAACTGTTCAGGTGCCTGTTCGGATTAATGCCATATCAGGGAGAAATCGAGATAAAAGGTCGCGTAGTAAAATTGAACAGCACGACAAAGGCAATGGCAGAAAAAAATTGCCCTTATTCCGGAAGAAAGAGGAACACAGGGACTTACTCTTAAGCAGAGTATCCGTGAAAATATTGTACTTCCTTGTCTGGATAAGATATCCAATGGTTTGTTTTTATCTAAAGCGAAGGAAGAGAAAACTTGTTGCAGAGGGAATGAAAACATTGGCAATCAAAGCGGAATCTTCAGAAACACTGACAGGAACTCAGTGGTGGAAATCAGCAGAAGGTTGTTCTGGCGAAAGAGGTCGCTACAGAACCAGATATCGTATTAATGTATGACATCACTTCGTGGTGTAGACGTTGGTACGAAGAAAGAAATGTTTAACATCACGAAACGGTTTGCAAAAAAGAAGGAAAAGCGGTTCTGTTCTATTCCACCGATTCAGAGGAGCTTATGAATGTCTGCAATAGTGTAATCATTATGAACAATGGCCTGATAACAGGAAGACTCGATGATGAACTGATCAGCAGAGAGAACATTATCCGTGTTTCAGTCGGCGAGAAACCAGTGTAAGGAGGAACTACAATGAAAAATTCAAAGAATCAGTATTCTGGAAATCGCCTGCAAAAGTCTCAATCATATTGTTTGTGATACTTGAAGATTATAACTTTCTATCTGCAGCCGAATTTATTTTCCATGAGTTGGATAAGCTTCCCTTTTAAAGCGAATCTGCAATTACACTGCTCTTTGCGGCAGTAGGTGAAAACTTTCTGTACTGTTGGTAGGAGGCATTGACCTTTCTATCGCAGGTGTTATCAGTAATACCAGTAGTGTGGCAGCTGTCATATGCAGGGATTCATGGATTTCTGTAATTTTTTTGATATCTGTTCTCTGCCTATGCATCGGTGCAGGTGTTGGATTCTTTAACGGATTTATTATTCAGAAATTTAGAATTCAGCCATTTATTGTAACATTTTTGCAACCTGGTACATATGCGGAGGTATCGCATATCTGGTACTTCCACGAGACGGTGGTGAGGTTCCCTCAGAAATTTATCGGGAGCATTGACTCATAGGTTTGGTGGGTGGCGGCACTGATAATTATCATTGCCTGTCTGATACTTTGGACATGGTTTAAGCAAGAAGACACGTTTGGGGAATTTCCTTATATGCAGTGGGTAACAATGCACATGCAGCATCTTTAAATGGTATTAATGTAAAAAAAAGTAAATTATTTTGCATATGCAGCATCCGGAATCTTTTGCAGCAATGTGCGGTTTGTACAGAGTTGCAGTAACTGCTACAGGGTCTCCTACATTGCAGGCGAGTTTCTTCAACCAGGCGATCTCACTGCTTACAGTAATCGGAGGTACGTTGCTGACAGGTGGTATCGGAGGACAGTACGGAACCATTATCGGTGTACTTGCTTTCAAAGCTATCAATGACCTTCTTGTTTTTGCAGGAGCATCATCTTACTGGTCAACACTGTTCCAGGGGCATTACTGATTGCAGCAGTGCTGATATCTACAATATCTGAAATCAGAAACGAAAGAAAGGGAGCTGGTTGAGTAATGAATATTAAAGCTATAATCAAAAAAAATCAGGGCGTTGTATTTTGTTATCTGATTGCGCTGGTATTGTTTGCGGGATTTTCTGTATATATGCCAGGGTTTGCCAGACTTTCTCATATTCGTACGGTATTTTTTGAATCTGCATTAATCGGAATCGTGGCGCTTGGACAGACACTGGTTGTTATCACAGGAGGCATCGATCTTTCTGTAGCATGGATGATGACCATTGGCGCATACATGGTGTCAAACCTTGTAAATTCCAGTAATGCGAATCTTGTATGGGGTATCCCTCTTATGCTGGTAGTAACATTCGGCCTTGGTGCAATTAATGGATTCTGTATTTCCTGTCTCCGTGTACCGGCTATCGTAATGACGCTTGGTATGAATATTATTCTTCAGGGAGCACTGGTAGCACTTCACCTCCGAAGTCCAGACAGTCCGCGCCGCCTCTTCTTTTGACACTTGGACAGAAGAATCTGCTGGGAATTCCATATTTGGTAATTATCTGGATTATTATGACAGTAGTAGTCATGCTGGCGCTCTTTTAAAATGAAATACGGACGCAAATTATTTGCTATCGGCAATAATGCAACTGTTGCGAAATATTCAGGAATCCGCGTAGACAATACCATCATTCTTTCCTATGCCATTAGTGGTATGACGGCAGGTATTGCAGGTGCGCTTCTTGCAGGGAAAGTTGGTTCCTGTTACCTGGCAATGGGTGATACTTACCAGTTCCAGTCCATTGCAGCAGTTGCTATTGGAGGAACTTCTATGTTAGGTGGCAAAGGCAACTATCTGGGAACGGTTGCTGGTTCTCTGACCATCACCATTCTTCTTGGTATTCTGGTTGCTCTGAACCTTCCATTCGGTGTACAGACAATGGCTTACGGACTGATCGTTTTGATCTCAGTTATCGTATCAGTTGTAAGTTCGAATAAAAAGTAAAATTAAACATTCATTTTAGAGCTAGAGGAGGAATTACAATGAGTAAAGTGCTGGTATCAGCTTTCGCATTTTTGACACATTGTGTCAGGATGCATGGAAATTATTTGAAGATAACGGAATTGACGTGGTATTTGATCCGGCGAAAGAATTTCCGGCTTATACAACAGAAGAAATCGAGAATCATCCGGACAGAGAAGACATAGTGGCAGCGCTGATCGGAATGGATGATTTCCGTGATGAAAGAAAATATCAGGCACTTCCAAACCTGAAGGCAGTTGCCAAATTTGGAGTAGGTGTAGACAACATAGACGGCGAACTGGCGAAGAAATATGGAGTAAAAGCATTAAATGCACCTGGACAGAATTCCAATGCAGTTGCAGAGCTGACAGTAGCCATGATCCTAGATTTGCTCAGACATGTAATGCCTCTTCACAAGGATATGGAAAAAGGTCTTTGGACCAGATTCATCGGAAGTGAGATCAAGGGGAAAAACAGTAGGGCTTCTGGGATTTGGAGCTATTGCCCGTCTTGTGGCAAAGAAACTGCAGTGCTTTAACGTAGAAGTGATCGCATTCGACCTGTATCCAAAATGAGCAGGCTGCAAAAGAGATTGGCGTGCGAATGACTACCCAGGAAGAAGTTATAACAAAGAGTGATATCGTAAGTATCCATATTCCTGCAACGCCGGAAACTCATCATTTATTCAATAAAGAAACCATCGCTTCCATGAAGGACGGTGCATACCTGATCAATCCTGCCAGAGGTGCACTGGTTGATCTGGATGCAGTGGCAGAGGCATTGACAAGCGGCAAGCTTGCAGGTGCAGCTATGGATGCATTTGAAGTAGAGCCATTACCTTTGGATTCTCCAATCCTGAAATGTGAAAATATCGTTCTGACTCCGCACACAGGAGCAGAGACTAAGGAGTCTTATTACAATGTAAGTATGACAACAGCCAGAGATATCATTAAAGTGATCAAAGGGAAGAACCGGAGCACTGTGTAAACAAAAAAAAAAAGAGGTATAATCATGTTGTTGAAAAGGAAAACAGCGCTGATCACGGGTGCCGGCAGCGGAATCGGTAAAGCGATTGCCTTGAAAAATGACAGAAGAGGGAGCTGAAGTGATTCTGGCAGGACGAAAAGAGGTGTCCCTGCAGAACGTGCAGGAGCAGATTGTACAGAAAGGCGGCAGGGCGGATACTTTCTGTGCGATGTCCGAAAACCGGATGAGATTACAGAGATGACAGAAAAGATCATGAAACAGTACGGGAAAATCGATATTCTTGTAAACAATGCAGGAATCTCGAAGGAAATGCCCTTTCTGGACATGCCTGTGGGGAAAGTTTTCGATGAAATATGCGAGACAAATCTGCGTTCAGTAATGCTGATGATGAAGGCGGTTCTGCCATATATGAAAGAACAGAAAAGTGGAAATGTAGTAAATATCGGTTCAGGAGCCGCCATGGGGTTACCCGGAAGTGCTGCCTATTCTGTATCCAAGGCAGGGTGATCTGGCCTGACACAGGCAGTGGGAGATGAGGTACGGCCATTTGGGATCAGGATCAATGCCATATGTCCGGGATCTGTTGACACGGAGTTATTCAAGAAATCAGAAAGAAGAAATTATATTCTTTCAGCTGGCGGAGACTTATTTAAACCGGAAACAGTAGCCAACGGTGTGGCCTTTCTGGCTTCAGATCTGTCGGAGGGGATGAACAGTCAGGTTCTGATCATGCGGGGCTTTTAACAGATGGTAAATAACAACAGCAATTAAAAAAAGAAGCTAAAGGGAGAGAAAGTTATGCAGAAATTATACGGAACAGTAGTACCAATCGTAACACCGTTAACAGAGGAAGACACCATTGATGTAGAATCTTTGAAAAATCTGGTCAATCATGTGATTGATGGTGGACTTCGGAAGTGTTTATATCCATGTGGAACTACAGGTGAGATGATGTATCTACAGAAGAAGGAAACAGGTTGCAGAAGTAACTGTTAAAGAAGCGGCAGGAAGAGTTCCGGTATTCGTACATGTAGGCGCATGGAATCTGAAAAGATACTATCGAACTGGCACAGCATGCAGAGAAGATTGGTGCAGATGGAATTGGAGTTGTAACCCCTGCGTTCTATAAACTAAGTGATCATGGCTTGGTTGACTTTTTATGTAGAAGTTGCGCACAGTGTATCTGAAGATTTCCCGGTGTACATGTATGCGATTCCGCAGAATGCTATCAATGATGTAAAATGCAACAGTATGTGAAGAAGTTGCGAAACAGTGTCCGGAACGTGCTTGGAATCAAATACAGCTATCCAGATTTCACGAAATTACAACAGTTTATGATGGTAAAAGATCAGACATTCAGTGTTCTGGTAGGACCGGACCATCTGTTTGAAGCAGTATGCGCTGTTGGCGGTGACGGTGTTGTTTCCGGAAATGCCATGATCGTTAGAGAGCATTACGTGGCAATTTGGGATGCAGTCCAGAAGAAAGATTATGATATGGCAACCAAATACCAGCGACGTACCAATATCTTAAATGCTACAATGTGAAATCAATAATATCGCAGCATACAAAGTAATCTTGAAAGAAGAAGGTATAATCAAGACAACCAAGATGAGACGTCCAATGGAAAATCTTACTCTTGAACAGGAAAAGGCACTTCTGAATAGAATGAGAGAGCTGGATTATAAAAAAGTGTTAGTATAAAATAAATAGATAAATGTTGATTTTTGATTTTTACATTGCAAAAATCAGTGGAAATGATATACTAAGTTTACATAGATTTGACATTCAAGTACGGCAGTAGTAAATAAGTTTGATCAGGAGGGGTAATGGCAGAGAATAATGAAATTAAGGTAAAAAAGTCTTCAGAAAGCACTGGAGATTCTGAATCTTTTACAGAGAAGCCCGTGCTTGGTGTAACAGAAGTAAGCGAGTATTTCGGATTGTACAAGAGTACGGTACATAACATTCTTTCTACACTCAAGGCAATGGAATATCTGAACAGGATGAAGAAACCGGTAAATACAGGTTGGGGATTCAGATATTTAATTTGAGTAAGGCATTAGGGGATACGTATTCTATCACGAAGATTGCAGGACCATATATGCAGGAACTTTCCAACTATACAGGTGAAAGATGTTATCTGGCAGTGCCATACAGACAAGAAGTACTTTATCTGGATGCCATGTATCCGGCAGATTCAATAGAGCTGATGCGTTCTATTTTTTGGGAGAAAGAGCCCAGATGCATTGTACAGGGCTTGGGAAAAAGCAATGCTTGCCAACATGGGAGAGCGAGAAATTTCAGATTATCTGGAACATCATAAACTGGAGGCGTTCACTGAAAATAGTATTATTGATAAAAAAACAGTTTAGAGAAGAGCTTTTAAGAACGAAACAGAGAGGTTATGCTCTTGATGATATGGAACATGAATTTGGTATTAAGTGCATTGCAATGCCTGTCTTTGATAGAACTAAAAAATGTCTATGCTGCGATTAGTATAAGTGGAATGGCAAATCATTTTACTGATGCAAATATTGCAGAATGGGCAATGCTTTTAAAAAAATATATTCGTAAAATAGAAAGTAGGCTATAAAGTCTGAATTGAGTATTAAAAATCCGTCAAAGTATTTTCTTAAATATTTGGCGGATTTTTGTACAGTTTTGTTTGAATTAATTATAAAATGTATAATAAAAAAGAAAAACAGGGAGATTTTTATATGAAGGTATTAAATTATGGTTCATTGAACGTGATTATGTATATTCTGTGGATCACATTATTGTAGGAGGAGAAACACAGCACTCTTCCAAGCTGGAGGTTTTCAGTGGGGGAAAGGGGACTGAATCAGTCCATAGCTCTGGCGAAGGCTGGGGTGCCGGTTTATCATGCGGGAATTGTAGGATCAGATGGGGATATTCTTCTGATGCATGTAAGGAAGCGGGAGTAAATACCAAATATATCCGCAGACTGCCGGTTAAGGGTGGACATACTATGATCCAGGTAGATAAGAATGCACAGAACTGTATTATTCTTTATGGTGGAACAAATCAGATGCAGACCAGAGAATTTGTAGATGAAGTGCTTGCAGATTTTGGTGAAGGAGATTATCTGCTTCTTCAAAATGAAATCAATATGTTGGATTATATTATTGATCAGGCATATGAGAAAAAAATGAAGATTGTTATGAATCCATCTCCATTTGATGATAAGCTGAATACTTGTGATCTGGGCAAGATTTATCTGTTTTTACTGAATGAAATTGAGAGTGAGCAGATTACAGGATACAAGGATAAGGACCAGATCCTGGATGCCATGGCAGAGAAATTTCCGAATGCCCGTTTTGTGCTGACACTGGGCAGTGATGGTGCTGTTTATTATGACGGAAAGGAAAAATATTCCAGGATATATTCAAGGTAAAAGCTTTGGATACCACAGCGCAGGTGATACGTTTACCGGATATTTCATTGCTGCAGTTATTGAGGGCAGAAGTGTGCAGGAGGCTCTGAGGATGGCTGCCAAGGCTTCTTCCATTGCAGTTTCAGACCTGGGGCAACTCCTTCTATTCCGGCAATGGATGAAGTGAAAAGAGAACTAGGAATGTAGTGATTTTGTAATCGAATCAAGTAAGTCCCCTGCTTCAATTGTGAAAAGCAATAAGCAGTGGGGGACTAAAACAGAACAATGAAAGAATAGAACAGGCAGATGCTGAATATGCAGCTGTCTGTTTTCTTTTTTATGTCGAAAGATTAGGCTTGTGGTTTACTATGCCTGAGAGTATAATAAAAAAATTATATTTTCGAATTATTTACAGATAAATATTCTTGGCAGTTCTGCAAAAAAAATCCCAGTTTATATAACGATTTGTAAAAAATATGGGTCAGTAAATGATATTGACATTATGGTATATATACCATAAAATAAAAGAGGTATTGGATGAAAAATTTTAAAATAATTTTTTATGAGGCGATAACTGGGGAATGTCCTATAGAAGAGTTTCAGGACTCTCTTGATAAGAAAATGCGTGTAAAGTTAATAGGAATGCTGGAAATTCCGGAAGAAAAGGGAAATATGCTAAGAGAACCCGACAGTAAATCTCTGGGAGAAGGAATTTTTTCAACTTAAGATGTAAATTTGAGAATGATATCACAAGAGTTTTATATTTTTTTATTTATGAGAGAAAGACAATATTGACAGATGGTTTTATAAACAAGACCAGAAAAAAATACCAATAGAACAAATTCAGACAACAAAAGTAAGGTGAAAAAGATTTTTAGAAAGGATGGAGCAGAATGAAAACGTTTAAAGACTATAAAAAGCAGCAAATGCAGGATACGGAATTGGGCAGGGAATATGAAGCAATCCAGCCGGAGATGGACGTAATCAGGGCTATTGTTAATGCAAGGACTTCTCAGAATCTGACACAAAATGAACTGGCCAAAAGAACTGGAATTAATCAGGCAGATATCAGTAAACTGGAAAATGGAACGAGAAATCCATCTATAAATCTTTTAAAAACGTCTGGCAGAAGGAATGGGAAATGAATCTTAAGATCGAATTTGTTCCAAAGCAAAAGATATAAAAATGCGTTTATATGACTTTTAGATAACAGAAGCGAATTATATTAAAAAATCATAGCAACATAAGAAAAGAGGACATAAAAAAATGAATTACAGTTTTAACAGCAGAGTCAGGTACAGTGAAACAGGTGAGAACGGCAAACTGACATTACCGGGTGTTTTGAATTATTTTCAGGATTGCTGTACATTTCATGCGGAGTCGGTCGGGCTTGGGGAGACGTGCTGAAGGCAAGAGACAGAGCGTGGGTTCTTTCTTCCTGGCAGGTAATTGTGGATGAATATCCTGCTATGGGAACGGAAATCAGGATCACGACAGCACCTTATGATTTCAAAGGATTCATGGGTATGCGTAATTTCACCATAGAAACAATGGATGGGAAGAAGCTTGCCTGGGCGAACTCAACTGGACACATCTGGCCATCAGTACAGGGATTCCGGTGAGACTGACACCTGCAGATACAGACAATTACATACTCCGCGAAAAGCTGGAAATGGATTATGCACCGAGGAAAATCAAACTTCCGGATGACATGACTTCACAGGAATCATTCACAGTGCAGAAGCATCATCTTGACACTAATCATCATGTAAACAACTGTCAGTATATCTGTATGGCAGAAGATTTCCTGCCGGAAGATTTCAAAGTATACCAGATGCGTGCAGAGTATAAGATGCAGGCAAAACTTGGAGATATAATCTGCCCGAAAGCAAAAAGCAGAAACAGGAAAGGTAATCGTATCGCTTGATAACACAGACGGAAAAGCATACGCAATTATAGAATTTCAGCAAAAAAAATAACGGTAAAAATCTTTCGGACAGGATAAATAGCAGGACAGAATTGACAAATATATTTCTGAAACAAGAAGTGGTTTTGTGAGAGATTTTTTTTCTGAGAAATTGTTTACAAACCACACAAAAAACAATATATAATGCACTTGTAAACAACAAGAAACAACGTATTGCTAAAAATAAACAACATAAAACCACAAAGAGCGGAGGAAATATATATTATGAAAATTTTGGAATCTAAATTCGTACAGGGATTTATCAAAATGGCAAATGATGGTTATCTTCAGGGATGGCATGAGAGAAACGGCGGAAACTTAAGCTATCGTCTGAAACCGGAGGAAGTAGAGATGATTCGCCCCCGTCTGAATACACCTGGAGAATGGACACCGATCGGGGTAGAGGTTCCTGGTCTGGCAGGGAGAGTTTTTCCTTGTAACAGGAAGCGGTAAATATTTCAGAAATATTATCGTGGATCCCGAAGTATGTCTTGCGATCATTGAACTGGATGAGACAGGAACAAATTACAGAATCCGCTGGGGACTTGTTGAGGGCGGCAGACCGACCAGTGAGCTTCCGACTCATCTGATGAACCATGAAGTAAAGAAGAAACTTACCAATGGAAGACATCGTGTTATTTATCATGCACATACCACAAACACTATTGCACTGACCTTTGTTCTTCCGCTGGATGACAAGGTATTTACAAGAGAGTTATGGGAATCTGCTACAGAGTGTCCGGGTTGTATTCCCGGACGGCGTAGGTGTTGTCGGCTGGATGGTACCGGGTGGAAGAGAAATTGCCATAAAAACAGCAGAATTAATGAAGAAATATGATGTTGTTATCTGGGCACATCATGGAATGTTCTGCTCAGGTGAAGATTTTGACCTGACATTTGGTCTGCTCCATACGGTAGAAAAAATCTGCAGAGATCCTGGTGAAGATTCTTTCTATGACTCCAAATAAACTTCAGACTATTACACCGGACAATTTCCGTTCACTTGCAAAAAGATTTCAAGGTAAGTCTGCCTGAAGAGTTTTTGTATGAGAAACAGTAAAAATAATCAACATACAAGTTGGTACATGTACCGTACAAGTGCTATAATACAGATATTAAGAGATTTTCCGGGTGGGATATGCAGAAAAAAAAAGCCGGAACATCTGAAAGCTGTTGTAAAAAAAGAATATCTGAAAAGCAAAAGGAGAGGTACGAATCATGCTGGAGAAATTAAAAGAGGAAGTTTACAAAGCAAACATGGATCTTCCCAAATACGGACTTGTTACATTTACATGGGGGAAATGTAAGCGGAATTGACAGAGAATCAGGACTTTTTTGTTATCAAACCAAGTGGAGTTGACTATGACCTGCTGACACCGGATGATATGGTTGTTGTAGACCTGAACGGAAACAAAATAGAAGGAAAATACAATCCATCTTCTGATACAGCAACTCATGTAGAACTGTACAAAGCATTCCCGAATATCGGAGGAGTTGTACATACACATTCTTCATGGGCAACAAGCTGGGCACAGGCGGGGCGAGCAATTCCATGTTATGGAACCACGCATGCGGATTATATTTACGGGGAAGTTCCATGTGCACGCTGCCTGGAAGGCAAGGAATTTGAAGAATATGAGAAAAACACAGGACTTCTGATCGTAGACCTGTTTAAGGACAAAGATTATGAAGCAGTACCTGCAGTACTTTGCAAAAATCATGGACCATTTGCATGGGGTCAAGGATGCTCATGAGGCAGTTCATAACGCAGTTGTTCTTGAGGAGGTTGCCAAGATGGCATCTCGCTGCGAGCTGATCAATCCGGATGTAAAACCGGCACCGCAGGAGCTTCAGGATAAACATTACTACAGAAAACATGGCGCAAATGCATATTATGGACAGGGAAATAAATAATCGGTGATCTGAAAATAAAAAGATATGAACTTGTTATAGGTATAAAAAATCTCCCAGGATAAGAGTGTGCTTTTTTGAACAGCCGGGAGATTTTTGGTATATACGGAGGAACTTTATGATTTATAAGAAGATTGAAATTGCAGTAGACGGATATAAAAAGAAACCGCAGATTTATACACTTATTTTCTGGATAATTCCATTGAAATGCATATCAACAGAAAGCGTCCGGTAGTTGTGATCTGCCCGGGAGGCGGGTATGCTATGACTTCTGACAGAGAGGCAGAACCGATTGCAATGCAGTATCTGGCAAAAGGATATCATGCGGTGATTCCTGCGCTACAGTGTAGAACCTGCCAGATATCCGCTGGCACTCTTGCAGCTTGCGAAATCCGTAGCTTTTTAAGAGAAATGCAGCAGAATTTCATATTGATACGAATAAGATTGTAATTCAGGGTTTCTCAGCAGGAGGACACCTGGCAGCAAGTCTGGGTGTTTTCTGGAAGAAAGATTTTATTGCACAGACACTTGGGGTAATTCAGATATGGTGAAACCAAATGGTATGATCTTAAGTTATCCGGTAATTACTTCAGGTGAATTTGCGCATACAGGATCTTTTGAATGTCTGCTTGGAGAGGATTATAATGATCTGGATAAACGAAAAGAACAGTCCCTGGAATTCCAGGTATCCAGAGATACACCAACCACATTCCTGTGGCATACAGTGACAGATGATTGTGTTCCTGTAGAGAATTCTCTGTTGTTCTTCAATGCGTTGCGCAAATTTGAAATTTCCTGGTAGAGATGCATCTTTATCCGGTTGGCGGACATGGACTGAGTCTTGCAAATGAAGAGACAAGCTATGAAGACGGAGGCTGTGTAGAAAAAGAGTGCCAGTCCTGGATGGAACTGGCGTGCAAGTGGATGCAGAATATATAATACACGATAAAGAATCTGTCTGAGTGTATGTGAAATCGAGTTGGAATAAAATACATTCTGATCTATAGTGAACAGTAACGTAAAAAATAAGATAATAAAAAAAATAAGGCGGCATTGTGCCGCCTTTTATTATTTATGTTATACTGAAAATATAAAGCTAATGTCAGAGGATGATGAAAAGTATAGTATATTTTTAATTTTCTTTAAAAAAAAGATACTATCACAACAGAAATGGAGATTATATGATAGAGTTAGGAAAAAAACAGAAATTAACAGTAGTAAAGTCCGTAGATTTTGGTGTATATCTGGGTGAGGATATGCAGGCAGATGCAAAGAACCGTGTCCTTCTTCCGTCCAGACAGGTTCCGGAAGGAACAAAGGAAGGCGACAGCATTGAAGCATTTATCTACAAGGATTCTCAGGATCGTCTTATTGCAACAACAAAAGAACCGAAGCTTCAGGTAGGTCAGACAGCAGTTCTGAAAGTCTCTCAGGTAACAAGGATTGGTGCATTCCTTGACTGGGGACTGGAGAAAGACCTTCTGCTTCCATATCATGAACAGACTCTGAAAGTAAGAGAGGGAGAAGATGTGCTGGTAGCACTCTATATTGACAAGAGCAGTCGTCTCTGCGCAACTATGAAGGTTTATCATTATCTTTCCACCAGAACTCCTTATGTAGTGGGAGATATGGTGAAGGGCCGTGTTTATGAGATCAGCGACAGATTCGGTGTATTTGTGGCAGTTGATGATAAATATTCTGCACTGATCCCTGCAAGAGAAGCCAAGGGAAAATACCGCCCGGGCAAGATCCTTGAGCTGCGTGTCAGCGAAGTAAAAAGAAGACGGAAAAATGAACGTCACAGATCGTCAGAAAGCATATCTTCAGATCCAATGAGGATGCGGAGAATGTCCTTGAAGTGATCAATGAGTTTGCAGGTGTTCTTCCATTTGATGACAAGGCATCACCGGAAGTGATCCAGCGAGAATTTGGTCTGAGTAAAGGGAGCATTTAAACGTGCCATTGGCCATCTGATGAAAGAAGGAAAAGTAGAGATTAAGGACAAGAGAATCTACGCGAAATAGTAACAGACAAGCAAGTCCCCACCCAATGATTATTGCTTTTCGCAATTGAAGCATGGGACTTACCTGATTCAGTTAAATTTATAAAAATATGCTGCGATAAAATTGCAGATATTAGAACAGGAGAGAAATAGAGTTGGAGTTTACACATTTCCATGTTCATACGGAATACAGTCTTCTGGACGGATCAAATAAAATCAAAGAATATGTAGCCCGTGTCAAAGAACTTGGCATGACACAGTGGGCGATCACGGATCATGGAGTCATGTACGGTGTGATTGATTTTTATCGGCAGCAAGGGCCGGAGGGAATCAATCCTATTCTTGGGATGTGAGGTATATGTAGCTCCCGGTTCCAGATTTGACCGTGAGATGGTACATGGAGAGGACAGATATTACCACCTGGTTCTTCTGGCAGAGAATAATCACAGGGTTATGCAAAATCTGATGAAAATTGTGTCCAAGGGTTTTACAGAAGGGATTCTATTATAAACCGCGTGTAGACATTGAAGTGTTAAAAAAAATACCATGAAGGAATCATTGCCTTAAGTGCCTGTCTGGCAGGTGAAGTACAGCGATATCTTACAGTGGAATGTACGAAGATGCAAAGGCAGCAGCCCTTAGTTATCAGGATACTTTTCGGCAAAGGAAATTTCTTCCTGGAATTACAGGATCACGGAATTCCCTGCGCAGAAGACTGGTAAATCAGGACTTCTCCGCATGCAGGAGACCGGAATTGAGCTGGTAGCAACCAATGACGTGCATTACACAATGCAGAGGATGCAGAGCCTCATGACATCCTGCTCTGCCTTCAGACCGGAAAAAATTAGCTGGCATGAAGACAGAATGCGTTATGAAGGCGGACAGTATTATGTGAAATCCGAAGAAAATGAAATCACTTTTTCCATATGCACTGCAGGCGTTGGAGAACACGCAGAAGATTGCAGACCGATGTCATGTTGAGATTGAATTTGGTGTGACCAAGGTACTGCCAAATTGATGTGCCGGATGGATATTACATCCTGGGAATATCTGAACAAGCTTGCTTCGAAGGGACTGGAGGAACGTTATCAGCCGGGTACAGAGGAATTAAAAAGCTCGTCTGAATTACGAATTATCTACTATAAAAAAATATGGGATACGTGGATTACTTCCTTATAGTATGGGATTTTATTAAATATGCCCGAATCATGATATTATGGTCGGACCGGGACGTGGTTCTGCAGCAGGAAGTCTTGTTGCTTATACCTTGGGCATCACACAGCTATGATCCTATTCGCTATGATCTGCTTCTCTTTGAGCGGTTTCCTGAACCCGGAGCGTGTGTCCATGCCTGATATCGACATGGACTTCTGCTTTGAAAGAAGGCAGGAGGTTATTGAATATGTCCGCCGTAAATATGGGGATGATTGTGTGGTTCAGATCGTTACTTTTGGTACGCTGGCAGCCCGTGGTGTGTCATCCGGGATGTGGGGCGTGTGATGGATCTTCCGTATGCTTTTGTCGATTCGATTGCGAAGATGATCCCACAGGAATTGAATATTACTATTGATAAAGCACTGAAGATGAATCCTGAGCTTCAAAAACATATGAAGAACAGGACGGTTAATTCCATTATCTGATTGATATGGCAAGACGTCTGGAGGGGCTGCCCAGACATACCTCCATGCATGCGGCCGGAGTCGTGATCAGCCAGAAGGACGTATCAGAATATGTACCGTTTCCAGAGCATCAGGACGGGTCTATTGTCACTCAGTTTACCATGACAACACTGGAAGAATTGGGGCTTCTAAAAATGGATTTTCCTGGGTTTGCGTACCCTGACTGTTATACAGGATGCAGTAAAAATGTCTGAAAGAAGGAGCAGGTAAGACAATCTGGATATGCATAAAATCGATTATGATGATAAAAAGGTTTTGGATTCTCTCGGAACAGGACGTACTGACGGTGTGTTCCAGCTTGAGAGTGCGGGAATGAAAAATTTCATGAAGGAACTGAAGCCTCAGAGTCTGGAAGATGTGATCGCAGGAATTTCTCTGTATCGCCCGGGCCCGATGGATTTTATCCCGCAGTATATCCGTGGTAAGAACCATCCGGATACGATCCAGTACGACTGTCCGCAGCTGGAGCCAATCCTGAAACCTACTTATGGTTGTATTGTATATCCAGGAGCAGGTTATGCAGATTGTTCGGGACCTGGCCGGTTATACCCTGGGAAGGAGCGACCTGGTGCGCCGTGCCATGTCCAAAAAGAAAGGCCTCTGTCATGGAAAAAGAGCGAGCAATGTAACCGAAGTACCGA
>VOFJ01000812.1_pt1 | contig 30406 bp, 47 predicted proteins | sample 5384081 | NCBI WGS metagenome assembly VOFJ01 (sample SAMN12384729, study PRJNA508395) | human gut metagenome | isolation source: healthy gut I | host: Homo sapiens | reverse complement strand
CACAGTGTTCTGCCATTGTCCGGCTGCGGGATATGCAGTGCCCGAGCCAGTGCTGCCAGAAACACCAGCACTGCCAGCATCTGCCACACTGCAGCTGTCGGCTGCACCCGGTGCCAGCTGGAGCTGTTTTCCATAAACCGCATCAGTACGTTCCAATAGAATAGCAGGCTTCCTGCAACGGCAAGGTACAGCCCGCCAAAGGGCTTTTTCCACTCGTTGGGGCTGAGCCAGCAGCGGCCCATGGTGCTGAGCCACGCGGAGCACAGGCATTCCAGAATGCACCGCACAAAGCCGCCCAGACCGGAAGCTGCGCTCAGCGCGATCTGTGCACCCGCTGCGGCCAGAAAACATACTGCACCGACAAAAGCCAGAACACCGGCCAGCGGCCTGCGGCTACACACCGCTTCAGAGCGGGAAGGCTGTGTACGGCCCACAAGCACTGCAGCCAGCACCACGATACCCAGTGCCAGATAGCGCCACCACACCGAGCCGACCACGCACAGACCGGTGACGGCATCGGTGCCAAAGGCAAGGTCTGCCGCGCGCAGAACGCCCAGCAGAATGCTCAGGATAAAAACGAACAAAACAGAAGGATTCATCAGCGGTCCTCGATCGGCTTATATTTCTGGCGCACGCCCAGATACTTGTAAGCGGGACGAATGATACGGTTAGCGAATACCACCTCTTCCACGCGGTGTGCACACCAGCCGGGCACACGGGCAATGGCGAACAGCGGGGTGTAGATATCCTCAGAGATGCCCAGCATGTTGTAGATCAGGCCGCTGAACAGGTCCACGTTGGCGCACACCGGCTTGGTGCTGCCCTTTTCCTCGGCAAAGATGCCGGGGGCCAGCCGCTCGATGCTGCACAGCATATTATACTCTTCCTCAAAGCCTTCTCGTAAGCCAGGTGACGGGCGCGCTGCTTCAGGATCACCTCACGAGGGTCGCTGATGGTGTACACTGCGTGGCCCATGCCGTAGATCAGACCGGAGCCATCGCCCGCCTGCTTGCGCAGGATGCGGCGCAGATACTCGCGTACTTCATCGTCGTCCTCGGGGTTTTCCACATGCTTGAGGATATCCTTCAGCTGACGGTTCACCATCAGGTTGGCGCCGCCGTGCTTGGGACCCTTCAACGAGCCGATGCCGGCCGCGATCGCCGAGTAGGTATCCGTTCCGGTCGAGGACAGTACCCGGCAGGCAAAGGTGGAGTTGTTGCCGCCGCCGTGGTCTGCGTGAACCAGCAGGCACAGATCCAGCAGGCGTGCTTCCTCGTGGGTGAACTTCTGATCTGCACGGTAGGAGCTCAGAATGTGCTCCGCAGTGCTCTGGCCGGGCTTGGGCAGGTGGAAGAACATGCTCTGCTTATCGTAGTAGCGGCGCTTCATCTGGTAAGCGTTCACCATCATGGTGGGCATGCTGGCAATCAGGTTGATGCTCTGGGTCAGGATGTTGGGCAGGCTCAGATCATCGGCGTGCTCGTCATAAGAGTAAAGGCCCAGCACGCAGCGCTGCAGCTTATTCATGATATTGGGCGAGGGGGCGTTCATGGTGTCCATGAAGCCTTCCGGCAGGGCGCGGTGCTCTGCCAGGATCTCACAGAAATCGTCCAGCTGCTCCCGGTTGGGCAGGCTGCCGAAGAGCAGCAGCCAGATGACCTCCTCAAAGATAAAGCGGTCGTTGCGGTAGGCCTCGTCCACGATCTCGTTGATGTTCACACCGCGGTAGATCAGCTTGCCGGGAGTGGGGATCACATGGCCTTCCTGATCCTTTTTATAGCCCACAACGTCGCAGACGTTGGTCAGGCCAGCCAGAACACCGGTGCCGTCCGGGTTGCGCAGACCGCGCTTAACACCCAGACGCTCGCTCGTCTCCGGATCGATGTAGTTGTTGGCAACATATTCCTCACACAAAGTCCGCATCGTGTTCGGGTCCAGCGTTGCCACCTCCGAATGTGCAAAATTCATAAGGATTCTCCTTTCATCCTATTTATTATACTTTCCCGCCCACCCTCAATGATGGGTATAATTCTATGATATCGCTTTTGAAGAGTAAATTCAAGCATCAAGTGCATCATCTGGCACACAAACTGCCCGCTCATCACCTTTTTTGGGCTTGCGCTGCAAAAAGACGTTTTCCCTGTTTCGCATCTTTTTTTCAGGGTATATCCGGTATTCTGATTAAAAAAACACCGCTGTCGGAGGGTTTGGGACTATGAAAAAGTTTTTTCTGCCAATCTTTGCGGTCCTGCTGGTGCTGGGCAGCATTCTGCCGCTGGCCGCCTACCGGGTCACGCGGGCTGTGCTGGGCCATACAGCGCCTCTGCCCGCAGCATCTTCTGTGCCTGAGCTGCCCACATCGCAGCCAAAAGACCTTCCTTCCGCAGACGCCGAGACCTTTCCGGTGGAGGATCAGTCCGCCGGAAAGGTAGCGCAGCTCTCCCGCCGGGAATACGTTCTGGGGGCTGTCGCCGCCGAAATGCCGGTCCAGCTGGCCGGACGAAGCACTCAAGGCACAGGCTGTTGCCGCCCACACCTACGCGCTCTACTGCCGGGATCATGCCGCCCCCTGCAAAGCGGCGCTTGGCTCACTGCCGACCCAGCCCGGCGGCAGGGCTGCCTGACCGAGCCGGTGCTGCGCAGCTACTGGGGCACCGCCTACGAGCAGAACTATGCCCGGCTCTCGGCCCTTGTGGACGAGGTCCTGAACGATCTTCTTTTTTTTTACGATAACGCCCCCGCCTGCGCCAGCTACTTTGCCATTTCCAATGGGCAGACCGAGGCCAGCGAGAATGTGTGGGGAACCGCCCTGCCCTATCTGATCCCGGTGGACAGCGGCACCGACCTTTCCGCTGATAATTATCAGTATACTGCTGTATTTTCTGCCGCGCAGGTGCAGCAGGCTTTTTCCGGCCTTGGTATCACGGCCGATCTCGCCGCACCGGAAAGCTGGTTCGGCCCGGTCGAACAGACCTCCTCCGGTTACACAAAATCGCTCACCGTCTGCGGACAGAGCGTTTCCGGCACGACCCTGCGCCGGGCGCTGGGCCTGCGCAGCACATGCTTTTACGGTACAGTACCAGAGCGGGAATTTTAGCTTTACCACCCGGGGTTACGGCCACGGCGTGGGCCTGAGCCAGTGGGGGGAGCAAAGGCCATGGCAGAACAGGGCGCGGACTATGCAGATATTTTAGCTCATTACTACCCCGGAACACAGCTGCACAGGATGGGGTCGTAACGGAAGCTCCATTTTATGAAGCAGATGCTGCTTTCCGTTCTGACCCTTCCGTAAATCGGCAAAGCCCGCAGGTTTTGCCGATTTACAAGTATTTTTCCGCTGATATGCTCAGAGCGGAGAGCATTTTAAATGGTTCTACTCAAACCCGCACCATATCCGGGGTGATCTCGGCCAGAGAATGCGCACTGCACATTTGCATGGTGTCGGCCAGCTCACCGGCCAGCTTGTCGATGTAGCACTTGACGCCCTCTGCACCGCCGCCGTAGACAGCCGTAACGAAGGGTCGGCAGATGAGCACGCCGTCTGCACCCAGTGCCAGTGCCTTTGAACACATCCACACCGGTGCGGATGCCGCCGTCCACCAGGATCTTCACGCCGGTGCCCTTGAGGGCTGCTGCGATCTCGGGCAGCACCTCGGCCGTGGCAGGGCACTGATCCAGCACGCGGCCGCCGTGGTTGGACACCACGATAGCAGCCGCGCCGGCTTCCTTTGCCTTTTTGCGCCCTTTGACCGTCATAACGCCCTTGACGATGAAGGGGCGCTAGGCCAGCTTGATGATCTCGGTAAGCTCAGCCACGGTCTTGCTGCCGGCGGGAGGCGTCAGGTTCTTCAGGAAGGGCAGACCCGCTGCGTCGATATCCATGGCCACGGCAAAGCAGCCACTGGCCTTGGCCTCGGCCATCTTTTCCTTAGATGGTATCAATGTTCCAGGGCTTGATGGTGGGCACGCCGCAGCCGTTTGCTGCGCCAATGGCCTTGGTGGCCATCTCCATAACGGTGGGGTTGGTGCCGTCGCCGGTAAAGGCGGCGATGCCGTTCTCCGCACAGGCGCGCACCAGCACATCATTATAGGTCATATCGTTATAGGCGTCCGAGTAGTGGAGGCTGACAGCACCCACCGGGCCTGCAAAGAACGGGTACTTGAAGCTCTTGCCAAACAGCTCAATATGGGGTGTCCGGGTGCCGCCCTCGCACAGGGTGTCCATGTTCACGCGGATCTCGGCCCACTTATTATAATTGCGGATGGCCGTATCGCCCACGCCCTTGGCACCGGGGCCGGGGATCTGGTTTTTGCAGGCCACGCCGTTGCACACCAGGCAGGCCTTGCAGTATTTGCCGATGCACTCGCGGGCATTAGCCAGCACTTCAGGATAAGTCATAATAAAATATCCTCCTTTTTTTTCCCACTTCTGCGGCCGGCAAACTTTCCCGCCGCAGCACTCTCCTGCCCCACCTCATAGTCCGGTTCAACCGCTTCGTCAAGGGCTTTTGCCGCATCCCTGAATTTTTTGCCGTTTTTGCCTGTACAGAGATGTCGTTTTTGAAAAAAAAAAAAATTTTTTCAAAAAAAATCCTTGACAAAAGCGGTTTTTCAGGTATTATAGTGTGGCCTGCGGCGCACAACCGAATATGGAAAGATGGCTGAGTTGGTCGAGGGCGCACGACTGGAAATCGTGTAACGTGTCAAAAGCGTTCTGGGGTTCGAATCCCCATCTTTCCCAGAAGTCCGGAACCTTTGGGTTCCGGACTTTTTGTTTTATCTTCTTTTTTCATTTTAAAAAAAAGTCCTTGACAAAAGCGCACCTTTCAGGTATTATAGTGGAGCGCTGTGACGCCCAAAACAAACTGAATATGGAAAGATGGCTGAGTTGGTCGAGGGCGCACGACTGGAAATCGTGTAACGTGTCAAAAGCGTTCTGGGGTTCGAATCCCCATCTTTTTCCGCCAGAAACCCGAAACCTTTGATGTTTCGGTTTTTTGTTTTAATTCCGGCTTCTGTCCTTGACAATTGCCCTGCGTTCCGCTATGCTGAAAAAAAAGATTTTCCTGAAGGAGGAACATTTTTATGGCTGCATCCAAAAAAAAACGCACCGGTGCCCGCGCTGCGGTCGTGGTGGTGCTGTGCCTTGTGCTGGTGTGCGTAGTGGCCGCCGCCGTCGCGCGGGGCTGGTGAGCCGCCGCGTGAAGAGCTTTGCCGGCGGAGCCAGCTTTTCGCTGGACTACCAGATCACTTCCACCGCTGCCGAAGAGCCCGCTTTATATAAGGTGCTGGCGCAGTTCGGCGGCACCTCCGGCCGGGTGGACGGCCAATATACGCCGGAAGCCCTGCAGCTGGAGCTGTACCCGCAGGCCAGCGGCAGCAGCCAGCCCCTCACCAGCCTGTACATCAGCAAGGACGAGACGCTGTACGATGCCGGGCAGCTTTACCGCACCCTGCGCAGCAGCATCACCGACAACTATCCGCTGGCCGGTGTGCTGATCCCGGGAATGGAATATGGGCAGCTACATCTCCCAGACCCAGCTGGCCAGCCTGCTGGGCGTGGACGATACTGCCACGAGTCTGCAGTCCATGAACGACTTCCAGCTGGACCTCAAAAAGATCAAATTGGTGCAGCCGGAGAACGCCAAGGAGGGCTACCTCTACTTCCGGCTGGAAACCGACGACACTGCCGCCGATTCCCCCGTTTTGACCCTGGGCGTGGAAAAGAGCGGCCTGCTGCGGGCTGTCTCCCCCCGCCGTGCACATCCTGCTGGACATCCCGGCCCACGGCATCCACACCGAGCTCACCGGCACCGTGACCCCGGCAGCTCCGACTCTGACTGCTCCCACCTCCCGCATGCAGGACAGCGACATTGCTTCGCTGGTGCAGCTGCGCCAGACTGTCGAGAGCGTGGTGCAGTTCGTGCAGGGCGCTGCTTCCGGCACGCAGAGCGCCTCCTGAACCTCCTTGATATGCAAAAACGGCAGACGCCTTGCAAAGCAGTGCGTCTGCCGTTTTTTGATGCGTTTATCGGTCCAGGATGCGGCCGTCGGTGGAGATGGTCACCACCTGCCACGGCATAAACTTGCCGCTGTTTTGCAGGGCGGTGACGGCGGCGTGTTCGAGACCTCCGCAGCACGGGACCTCCATCCGCACGACGGTAACGCTCTTGATGTCGTTATTGCGGATGATCTCGGTCAGCTTTTCGCTGTAGTCCACGGCATCCAGCTTCGGGGCAGCCGATGAGGGTAACATGGCCGCGCATGAACTCTTCGTGCACATTGGCGTAGGCGTAGGCGGTGCAGTCGGCGGCGATCAGCAGCTTGGCCCCGTCAAAGTAGGGCGCGTTCACCGGCACCAGCTTGATCTGGCAGGGCCACTGTGCCAGCTGGGACTGCATGGGCACTGCGGCTGCGGCAGGTGCGGTCTGCTCACGGTGGAACTGTTTCATCATGCTGCCCGGGCAGCCATGGAACGCCGGTGCGGCAGGCTGTGCCTGCTGCTGCTGGGCGGCAGCGGCCTTTTTTCTGCTTGTTTTCCAGCACAGCCTGCTCATCATAAGGCAGCGGCTTCCCGCTCGGTGAATGTAATGGCACCGGTGGGGCAGCCGGGCAGACAGTCGCCAAAGCCGTCGCAGTAGTCGTCCCGCATCAGCTTGGCCTTGCCGTTCACGAGGCCGATGGCACCCTCGTGGCAGGCGGTGACACAGGCACCACAGCCATTGCATTTTTCTTCGTCTATGTGAATGATTTTCCGGATCATGGAAAAAATCCCTCCTTGTGTTTTGATGTTCTGAGTATACTATAATCAGACCGTGCTTTCGGTTGTTATAACCACAGAAAGTGAGGATTGTTATGAAAAAGATCGCGTCCCCCTGTTTCAGGGCCTTCGGCAAGCCGGCTGGACTGGAGCAGTCCGGGCACCTGCGCACGAAGGCAGTTTGCCCCCGGCACGCCGTCATTTTTCATGCCGGAGCGCGTGCGCATGATCGGGCGTGGTGCTGCGTGGTTCCGTGCACATTGAAAATCTGGATCTCTGGGGCAGTAAAAGCATCCTTAGCAGCATATGCCGGGCAGGCCTTTGCCGAGACCTACGCGCTGTGCGGCGACGTGATGATGGTGGACGCCGTTGGCCGCCGAGGAATGCGAAGTGCTGTTCGTGAACATTTCCGCCTTTTCCGGCGCGCGCACCCGGCACGGTGCACGGAAAAGCTGCTGCGCCGCCTGCTGGCGGTGTCCATGCGCAAGAACCTGAGCCTTTCGCAGCGCATCTTCTGCACCACCCCCAAGACCGTGCGGGGCCGTCTGCTGACCTACTTTTTCCGCACAGGCCGCCCGCAGCGGCAGTCTGCAGTTCGAGATCCCATTCAACCGGCAGCAGCTGGCCGACTACCTGCATGTGGACCGCAGCGCCCTCTCCAAAGAGCTGTGCAAAATGCGGGACGAAGGTTTGCTGGAATTTGATAAAAACCGCTTTGTTTTAAAGCAGCTTCCAGAATAACCAAAAGCGCCCGCCGGGCAGGGCTGGACCTCCGGCGGGCGCTTTCATTTTAACAAATCAACAGAACGAGATCAGGCGGTCTCTTTTTTCTTGCGGGGTGCGCACTTGCGCTTGGGCTTCTCTGCAGCAGGCTTTTCCTCTGCAGGTACTTCTGCCTTTGCAGGCTCTGCTTTTTCGGCAGCCTTGGCGGCGGTCTTTTTTGCGGCGGTCTTACGGGCAGGCTTTGCGGGCTTTTCTGCCGGTGCTGCGGTCTTCTGCCTTCTCCCTCTTCTGCAGCTTACTGCCTTGGCGGCAGCCGCCTTTTGGGTGGTGCGGGGCTTGCGGGCCGCAGTCTTCTTGGCCGGTGCCTTTTCCTGCAGCGGGTGCAGCTTCAGCGGAAGCCTCCACAGCAGGCGCCTCGGCCTTCTTTGCGGCACGCTTTGCGCGCTCCTTTACCTCGGCAATGGTCCACAGCTGATCATCTGCGCCGGACACTTCCTGCCAGATCTGCAGCACGTGCCCACGTCAGCGCCCATGCCAACCGTATCCACGCACTTGCCGCCTGCCCAGGAAGAGCGCAGGCGCACGTTTCCTTCCGGGGTGGGCTGGACGGTCCACATCTGAGAGGTGCCGCCCACATCCTCCCACAGATGCAGCCATGTGCCGTTGGCAGTACCGGTCATGGTCAGGTCCAGCAGCTTGCCGGAAGCACGGTTGCGGATGCGGTAAACGCCGTCTCCCACACGGATAAAGCTCCACTCCTGCTCAGGCTTGTGCTCGTACTTGCCCAGACGGACGGTACCGGCTTCCTTGGTGCCCTCCACGGCCTGAATGACGTTGCCGGTGTGCGCGGCAATGGTGTAAAAGTGATCGGCTTCGATCACGGTCTGTGCAACAGTTTTCATGGTTTTTCCTCCTATGGATCGCAGCCGCCCGGCCTGCCCGCGGCTGCCACTTGTATTTTGTGCAGCCTGTACAGATGCACAGGCTCTTTTGTTCTCCTTATGGTAAATGATACCACATATCGTGATTTTCTACAAGCAATTCGACCATCCTTTAGCAAAACAGACAAAAACAGTCAAGTTCTTTCCGTCCGTTTTTCTCCCGCTCCATGGGCATTTCAGGCACCATTCTGTGCCGGTTCGGCTCTCGACTTTTTGCCGCACTGCGTTATACTATGGAACGTGCATCCCGTGCACATATTCAAATTATCCGCCGCTCTGCTGCTGGGCGGCGGTTTTTTGACCTATTCCTTATGATAAAAGGAGGTTCTTTCATGTCAGCAGACGAGCTCAATATCCAGCAATACAAAAAATGACCGAGACCCCCATTCCAAAGCTGATCCTGGGGCTTGCCGCCCCACGATCTTAAGTATGCTCATCACCAGCATCTACAACTTGGCCGACACCTTTTTTTGTGGGCCAGATCTCCACCAGTGCATCCGGCGCCGTAGGCGTCGTTTCCAGCCTGATGGCCATCATCCAGGCTCTGGGCTTTATGCTGGGCCCACGGGGCCGTCACCATCATCAGCCGCAGCCTGGGCAGCAGCGACACCACCGCAGCCACCCGGTTCGCGTCCACCAGCTTTTTCACGGCACTGGCCGTTGGTGTGGTGCTGGCCCTTCATCGGCCTTGCCACGCTGCCCGAGCTTCATGCTGCTGCTGGGCAGCACCGAGACCATTCTGCCCCACGCCTGCGCTTACGCCCGGCCCATCCTGTTCGCGGCCCCGCTGATGATGTCCAGCCTTGTAAGGAACAACATCCTGCGGTATGAGGGCAAGGCCAGCTTTGCCATGATCGGCCTTGTGACGGGCGGCGTGCTCAACATTGTGCTGGACCCCATCTTTATGTTCGGCTTGGGCCTTGGCACCGCCGGTGCAGGCATTGCCACGGCTCTCAGCCAGACGGTCAGCTTTTTCATCCTGCTGTCCATGTTCCTGCGGGGCAAGACGGTCAGCCAGTTCCGCCTCCATTCCGCCGTCACCCGCGAAGCACGGGAGTTCGGCATGATCCTGATCGGCGGTGCGCCCAGCTTCGGCCGTCAGGGCCTGCAGAGCATCGGCAGCATGCTGCTGAATGTCGCCGCCCGTAACTACGGCGACGCAGCCGTTGCCGGCATGAGCATCATTTCCCGTATCTTCATGTTCATCATTTCGGTAGCCATTGGCGTAGGGCAGGGTCTTCAGCCGGTAGCCGCATTCAACTATGGTGCACGCAAGTTCCGCCGGGTGCGGCAAAAAAGCCGCAGTTTTTACCATAGGTGCAGCCTTTTGTATGCTGGTGGTGCTGGTAGCCTGTGCTGGGTCAACAGTGATGCCCTCATCCGCCTGTTCCGCGACGACCCGGAAGTTACCGCCGTGGCGCTGCCCGCCTTCCACTATCAGTGCCTTGCCATTCTGCTGCAGCCGGTCATTGTGGTGGCAAACATGACCTTCCAGAGCGTGGGCAAAGCCGGGCGCGCCACCTTTCTGGCCTGCTGCCGTCAGGGCGTGTTCTTTATTCCGCTCATTCCTCATCCTGCCCCGCACACTGGGACTCGTGGGCGTGGAGACCTGCCAGCCCATTGCGGATGCGCTCACCTTTATTGTTTCCCCCTGCCGTTCCTGCTGGCCTTCCTCAACCAGCTGGACCGGATGGACGATGCTGAAAAAGCCAAAGCACAGTCCTGAAAGTCTGTCATAAAACTGTAATCAACAGCCGCGTTTTCCTGCAATGGAATGCGCGGCTGTTTCGTATTATAATTGAACTGGAAAACCTTTCCGGCTTTCTTTTTAAACTTTGTTCCTTTCCATACTGTTTAAGGAGTGATCTTTATGAAGCGTAACGTTTGCCGCATAGGCAGCGCTGCTGTATGCGCTGCCCTGTGCCTTACCCTTGGCTGCAGCTGCAGCGTGCTGCCGCCCGCTTCCGGCAAGCCTGCTGCTCCTGCTTCCTCAGTGCCCACCGATGCACACGGGGATCCGCTTTACGACAGCTCCCGGCTGGACGACGGAAAGCTGCGGATACTTTTTACGGTTACGACAATTCCGGCGGTGCCTGCACCGTTCTGTGCGGCAGAAAGGTGCTGTACCAGTCCTTCCGCAGCGAGAACGTGAACCTTCTGCAGGATACCGTGACCGGTGAGACAGACTACTGGTTCCGCACCTGGGCCGATCCGGATGCCCGGTGCGGACGCCGCAGCGGCCTGTTCGACAAAGACGGCAGCGAAGTAATGACCTTTGAAGGAGAGCAGAACGCCTCCATGCAGAACGGTCTGCTGGTGCTGCAGGAAGCCCACGCCGTGAACGGCAGCTACGAAAACGGCTACGACGATTACGGCACCTGTCAGGTGATCGACCTTTCCACCGGCGAACGTCTGCCCGTGCCGGATGGCGCATACCGCTGCATCGTGTGCGGGGACAGGCTGGTGTTCACCTGCTATGCCCGCCCAGCAGACCTTGCCGAGGACGCATGGGACGATGAACCCGCCCCTGCACAGCTGGGTCATTATACAGACGAAGGACGGTACACCCAGACTCTACGGCGCAGATGCCACTACTGCCCTGAGCCTTTCCTATGCACCGGACAACCTGAACGACTGGGTGGAGCTGGACACCTGCCACGCCAGCGGCGAACCAACGGACGAAACGCTCTATAACCCCGCCACCGGCGAAGTCTTCACCGGCTTCCGACAGGTATGCGGCAGCGGCACCGCCTGCTTCGAGACCAGCGATGGCCGCTACGAGCTGCGGGATCTCGCCACCGTGGACCGCACCCTCATTGGCACCTTCGACGACCAGCCCAGCAGCTATTTCCCGGGGTATGTGGTCACATGGCACACCGACAGCGACTTCGGCTATGACCTGAACGACCTTGTTACCGGTGAGGTGACACCGCTGTACGCTTCCAGCGTCATGGGTGACACCATCGCCCTTTACTACGAGGACGGCCGCCTGAAGGTGTTCAGCACCGAAACCGGCGATTTGATCACCGATACCACCGTGGAGCCAGTGAAGGGCCAGCAAAGCGTGATGATGGATAACAAAGGGTGACGGCTACGTCTGGCTGGAGCTGCGGGATAACGATAACTTTGAGACCACCGCCACCCGCGTGTACGGCCCCGAGGGCCTTGTCTCCGACCTGACCCATCTGCAGGACAAGTATTATGCCCTGAACTATCTCATCACCACACCGGAGGGCAGGCCGCTGTACTGTGGCAACGCCAATGCGCCCAGCAGCAACGGCTCAATGTGTGACGTGCTGGATGAAAACGGCAACATTGTGTTCTATGGCCTTGGCAGCTGCTACAGCTACTACGACAACAGCCTGAACCAGCTGCCAGAACACGTGTTCGTTGCAAAACGCGGCTTTTACTACGGCTGGATGGATACGAACGGCAAATGGCTTTACTGCCAAAGCATCTTCTCTTCCATCAATGCCGACGACGAAATGGGCTACTGACCCAATAGGAGGAACGCCTTATGAAAAATGCTAAAATTTCCCGCCGCAGCTTTCTGCTTGGCCTTGCCGCCTGCTCTGCCGCAGGCATTCCTCACTGCCTGCAAGGGGGATGACACCCCCCGCCAGCAGCGCTTCCACCTCGCCGGAAGCACCCGCTTCCTCGGTGAGTGAGCTGCCCCCACCACCCTGTTTACCGTGGAAGATTTTCCCAATCTGGACGGCAGCACCGCCTGCATCCCGCTGATGGCGCAGATGATGGCCGATACCACCGGCATCGATCTGGAAGTAGCCCAGAGCGGCATTTCGGTCAGCACCACGGCCTACGCATGGGAGAATTTTGGCCTGTATCCGGATGAGGATTACACCGCCCGGATGCTGGTGGTGTACGAAGCGCCGGACTACGTAAAGGAAGAGCTGAAAGAAGCAAACGCCCAGCTGGAACAGAAACCCATTGGCCGGGACGCACTGGTGTTCATCGTGAACGAGAACAATCCGGTCAAGAGCCTGACCCGGCAGCAGCTGAAGGATATCTATGCCGGTAAGATCACCAACTGGAAGGATGTGGGCGGTCGACGATCTTGCCATCGTGCCCTTCCAGCGGGGCGAGGACTCCGGCAGCCAGACCCTGTTCCGCAAGCTGCTCATTCAGGGCGGCGAACTGATGGACCCGCCCACCGAGCTGGCTCCCGCTGCCATGGGTGAGCTGGTGGACAGCATTGCCGCCTACAACAACTGCGCCAACGCCATCGGCTTCTCGGTCTATTACTACATCGACCAGATGTACTCCCAGCCCGGCCTCCGCCTGCTGGCCGTGGACGGCGTGACCCCCGGCAATGACACCATCGCCGATGAGAGCTACCCGCTCTGCAACGAGTTCTACGCAGTCGTCCACGCGGACGCCGCCCCCGACAGCCCGGAACGCCAGCTTTACGACTGGCTGGATACCGCCGCCGGACAGGACTGCATCAAAAAATCCGGCTATGTAGCGGTGGCACCCGCCACTGCAGCGAACAGTGCCGTCTGATCTTCTAGCAATTGACAGCTTTCTGCATTTCTGTTACAATATTACACATGAATGTTGAAACTTTTTTTTTGCAAAGGAAGGCTCAATATGGACAATTCCTCCTCCCATGTGGAAAGCTGCTGGCGCACCCAGCTGCGCAACCGCATCATTCAGGCGTCCAGTCTGCTGGAAATTTTGCTCTCCGGCCTTGTGCTCATCGGCCTGCTGCTGAGCGCCGTGCCGCTCATCAAGTGGATGCCCGGCCTGCTGTTTGACGGCAACGAAGTGGAGATCCGCATTTTTCTGGAGCGGAGCCTTGACATCGTGATCGGCATCGAGTTCATCAAGATGCTGGCCAAGCACAGCCCCGGCAGCAGTCTGGAAGTGCTGCTCTACGCCATTGCCCGCCATCTGGTGGTGGGCCATGACTCGGCAGTAGAAAACCTGCTCAGCGTGGGAGCCATCGCCCTGATCTTCATTGTGCGCAAGTTCTTCTTTGTGCCGGCCTTTGGTGCCCACCTGCCGGACGGCCATCCGGCACCGGATCTTTCACCTCGCCAGAGCGGGCATCCCCCGCCGATGCGTTTCTCTCCCGCCTGAAGGAGCGCGCCAAGGCCGAGGTGGCCGAGGCCATTCCCGTCGAAGAAGAGACTTTTTGACGAGTACGATTTTGAGCAGGCCGGCCCGGAGCCGAAATAACATAAACAAAAATGCCCCGCAGCACTGCCGGAAAACCAGCAGGCTGCGGGGCATTTTATAATGCTTTTATTTTTTATTGTGCTTTCCGAAGCGGTACTCTTTGCCCTCACGGATGCGCTGGATATTGGCGCGGTGCATATAGATCACCATACCGGACATAAAACCGGAGCCAATGGCGCACACCAGCATATCACCGGCGGCATAGCCCCTGCAGGGAGCCGTAAATGATCGTCAGCACCGGGTAAAGCGCGGCCATGGTGATGCTGCCCAGCGACACCATGCCGGTGGGGACCAGGCAGACGAGGAAAATGAGTGCCAGAACCGGCAGCAGCACCGGCTGGACTGCCAGAATGGCACCCGCTGCCACCAGTACGCCCTTGCCGCCTTTGAACCCGAAGTACAGCGGGTACAGATGGCCCAGCACTGCAAAGATGGCGGCCAGATAGACACCCAGATACGGCGACATACCACCAGCATCGGCGGGCAGCATGTGGAACAGCCACCGGCCGATGCACACGGCCAGCACACCCTTGAGCACATCGCCTGTCGCGGTCATGGCGGCAGCCTTTTTGCCAAAGGTGCGCAGCATGTTGGTCATGCCGGCTGCACCGCTGCCATGATTGCGCACGTCGTCATGATATACGAATTTGCTGACGAGGATACCGGTATCCACACTGCCCAGCAGGTACGCCTGCAGGATGGTGGCTGCGGCGATCAGGATCGTTTTCATCATTAAGACAGATGCCTCCTTTGCGGGCGCTTACACGTCCTTTGCGCCCACTTCGCCGGAGCCGCGCTCGCGGATCACCAGACGGATGGGGGTGTGTTCCAGACCAAAGTTCTCGCGGATCTGGTTGATCAGATATACCGCTGATAGCTGAAGTGGAACAGCTGTTTCGAGTTCACAAAAGCCACGAACGTCGGCGGGCGGGTGGATGCCTGCGTCAGGTAGAAGATCTTCAGGCGGCGGCCCTTGTCGCTGGGCGGCTGCATCCGGGCTGTGGCGCGGGCCAGCATCTCGTTCAGCACGCCGGTGGGCACGCGGGCACCGTTCTGGCTGTCCACATCCCGGATGAGCTGCATGAGCTTGTTCACATTGTAGCCGGTCTGAGCGGAAATGAAGATGATGGGTGCATAGCCCATAAAGCTGAAGCACTCGGCATAATCGCGGCGCTGCAGCTCCATGGTGTTGGTCTCCTTGCCTTCCACCGCGTCCCACTTATTAACCGCAATGATGCACGCCTTGCCCTGCTCATGGGCAAAGCCCGCCACCTTGGAGTCCTGCTCTGTAAAACCGACGGTGGCATCCACAAGGATCAGCGCCACACGGCTGCGCTCCACAGCGGCCAGTGCGCGCACTACCATATAACGCTCCAGACCGTCGGTGATGTTGCTGCGCTTGCGCAGACCGGCGGTATCGGTAAAGATGAACTTGCCATAAGCGTTGTCCACCGGGGTATCGATCGCGTCCCGGGTGGTGCCCGCCTCGTTTGCCACGATCATGCGGTTCTCGCCCAGAATGCGGTTGGTCAGGCTGGACTTGCCCACATTCGGACGGCCGATGATGGCAACCGGGATACGGTCCTCTTCCACCACGGTCTCGCTGAAGTCCAGATGGGCGCACACAGCGTCCAGCAGGTCGCCGGTGCCGTGGCCGTGCACGGACGAAATGGGCATTACCTCTTCAAAGCCGAGGTTGTAGAACTCGTACATCTCCATGGGGGCCTCGCCCACCTTATCGCACTTGTTCACGGCCAGAATGATGGGCTTGTGGCTGCGGCGCAGCATGTGGGCCACATCCTCGTCGGCAGCGGTCAGGCCGTCGCGCACATCCACTACCATGATGATGCAGTCGGCGGTGTCAATGGCGATCTCGGCCTGCTCCCGCATGTGGGCCAGAATGCCCTCGGTGGCCTTTGGGCTCTATGCCGCCGGTATCCACCAGCATAAATTCGTGGCCGTTCCACTCGCAGTTGGCAAAAATGCGGTCGCGGGTAATGCCCGGCGTGTCCTCCACGATGGCAAGGCGCTGGCCGCACAATTTATTGAACAGGGTGGACTTGCCCACGTTGGGACGGCCCACCACCGCTGCTACGATCGGTTTGCTCATAGGGGTTCCTCCTTTCTTACAACCCTCTCAGGCACGGCTTACGCCGCGCCAGCTCCCCCGAAAGGGGGAGCTTTTATCACTTCTGCCGAAAGATGCATAAAACCTCGCCCTTCGGGAGAGGTGGCATCGCGCAGCGATGACGGAGAGGGTTTTCTTTTATGCTCTTCTTCTCCTTGCGATGTGCAGTCCGCTGCGCAGCAGGGCGCGGGCCTCGTCGCCGCCGGCTGGTGGGCAGTACCTCCACCTTCACGCCAAGGCGCTGGGCCAGCTGGTCGGTGGTGATGTCGTCCAGAAAGGTGTCTTTTTCCCTCCCGCAGCATCACGGCGGGTACGCCCAGCGTACCGCTGGTCAGCCTGCCCTCGCACTGGGCAATGATATCGGTCGCCGTCACAAGACCGGCCACCCCCACATTGCCGCCGAAGAATTTGTTCTTGATGGTGTGCACCGTTACCTCCACCATGGGATACTGTCGGTGCAGCTCGTCCATCATCTGGCGGATGAGCGGCGACGCCATTTCGCCTGTGACCACGTCCATCTTTTTGGTACCGTAGATGCGGTGGGGCTTTTCCAGTTCGGCCAGAAATTCCGAAGCATACAGGCGCATCATTCCCACGCCGTTTTCCAACTGGTCAAAGTCCTCGTAGAACTCCTCCGGCGGGATGGGCCTGCCTGCCTTGAGATACCATTCATCGCTGGGATAAATGATGCGCTTGCCATGGCGGCGCTTGCACTCATCGCCGAACTCTTCCATGATGATGTCGATGACCTCGGCACTGGTGGCTGCGTCGTACGGGCGTCTGCCGGAACAGCTTCTCGCGGTAGTCCGTCACGCCGCAGGGCACCGCAGCGATGCTCTGCACCATGGGGGTCAGCTCCAAAAGGTCGCTCAGGGGTACGGCGCAGCTCGTCGCCGTCGTTGATGCCGCGGCAGAGCACCAGCTGGCAGTTGACGGCGATGCCGCCCTCCACCAGACGGGGCAGGTACTTGAGCACCTCGCCGCCGCGCTTGTTGGCCAGCATCCGCACACGGAGCTGCGGGTTCGTGGTGTGCACCGAAATGTTGATGGGCGAGATGTGCATCTTGATGATGCGGTCGATCTCGTGGTCCTGCATGTTCGTCATGGTGATATAGTTGCCGAACAGAAAAAAGGACAGACGCTCGTCGTCGTCCTTGAAATACAGCGTCTCTCGCAGGCCGCTGGGGATCTGGTCCACAAAGCAGAACATGCATTTGTTGCGGCAGGAGTGCTTCTGGTCGCCCCAGATAGGTCTGGAAATCGCAGCCAAAGGGGCCGCGCTCCGTGCGCTGCACATCCCACTCGCGGATGCCGTCTGCCACCCTTGCTTTCAGGTGGAAGCTTTTTGCTGTCGGTGTAGAAATCGTAGTCCAGACTGTCGTTCAGCTCGTTTTCGTCCACGCTCAAAAGATCGTCACCCGGAGCCAAGGCCCAGCACTTCCGCTTCGCTGCCGGGTTCCACCCGCTGCATCCATCTTTTCATTGCCACCGCATCCACCTCCTTTCAGTTTACAGAACAAGAAGGGGAAGGCATGCGCCCTCCCCTTCTGTACATAACACCATTATGCCACCAATTACGCGCAAATTAGGCCTTCTTGATGACTTCCTCGCCCTTGTAGTAACCGCAGTTGCCACATGCCTGGTGGGGGAGCTTCAGAGAGCCACAGTTGCTGCACTTGACCAGTGCGGGGGCCTCCAGCTTCCAAACATTGCTGCGACGCTTGTCGCGGCGGGCCTTGGAAAGATGTCTCTTAGGTACTGCCATATTTTTTGCACCTCCTTGATGGGTTTATCAGTTCAGCAGTGATTTAAGGATTGCGAGCCTTGTGTCTACGGGAGCTTCGGCAGGTTCTGCCGGCTGGCAGGTGCATTCCGCCTTCTTTTTTGCCGCACACGGGGCAAAGCCCGGCGCAGTCGGCACTGCAAAGCAGCACCGTGGGGATCTGGAACATAAATTCCTGGCTGAGCCATTCATCTACATCCAGACGGCCCTTTTCGTCCAGCGGAAGGTCAAAATCCGGATCATCCAGATCTCGTTCCTTTACTGTCCACTCCGTATCGACCGTCTCCCTTCCCGAACGACCGGGTCGAGGCAGCGGGCGCACTCTCCGTGCACCGATGCGTTTGCCCGCAGTGTCATCCGGATCTCGTCGCCGTCCGTCTCCGCTTCAAAAACAGCGGTGACCGGCTGCGGGATCCTTGCCCCGGCATAATCATGAGCAGATAAATCACACTGAAAACTCTGCATGATAGGGTTGTCTGCCGGTGGCGATAAACTTTCTCAGGTCAAATTGCATAGTACACCTCTGAAAAGGCTGCTTTGTTAGTATAGCGCCAACGCACCCCTTTGTCAACACCAAAACAGGCAGAAAACCGAAAAAATTTATTTTTTCTTCGGTCTTCTGCCTGTTGGAAAAGCCTTCAGATCCCTGTTCTTTTTATCAGATCACAGGTACTTCTTCACGTTGTGGGGCAGAGCAGCCTCGTCAGCGCTGACCGTCACAGTCACCTTGACGCTGTCGCCTGCAATGGCAGCGATCTCGTCCAGCACGACGCCCAGACGGTTCAGATCGTGGTCCAGCACCTTCAGGATGCCGTCAATGTACAGGTCGGTGATATCGTAGTTGCTTGCCATCAGGCCGGCAAAAGCCGTACAGCATTTCGCCGCCGGAGATCTTGTACTCGTCCAGATCGATCAGACGTGCAGCAGGAGCGATGTCGTAGGTGAGCTTCATGCCCCTTTTCAACGACGACCACGTTGCCCTTTGGAGGTCTTGACCGCATCGTTGATCTGGTCGATCATAGCCTTGGTCTTGCCGGAGCCCTTGGTACCAACAATCAGTTTAATCATAGTTCAGTCCTCCTGTATTTTCCACGCCTTGCGGCGGGAGTTCATTTTTTCATTTACTTCAGCTTTGCTTCCAGCTCGGCGGTCAGGCCTTCGTAGCCCGGCTTGCCCAGCAGAGCAAACATATTCTTTTTATAGCTCTCAACGCCCGGCTGATTGAAGGGATTGACGCTGAGCAGATAACCGCTGCAGGCACATGCACGCCAGAAGAAGTAGATCAGGTAGCCCACATTGTAAGCGGTCAGGTCGTCCACCTCGATCAGCACTTCGGGCACGCCGCCGTCGGTGTGTGCCAAAATGGTACCCTCCATGGCCTTGCGGTTGACAACGCTCATGTTCTGGTTTGCCAGGAAGTTCAGGCCGTCAAAGTTGCCTTCCAGCGGGTCGATGAACAGATCCTGTGCAGGCTTCTTCACGTCCACAATGGTCTCGAACATGGTGCGGGAGCCTTCCTGGATGAACTGACCCATGGAGTGCAGGTCGGTGGAGAAGATGCAGCTTGTGGGGAACAGGCCCTTGCCATCCTTGCCCTCGGACTCGCCGAACAGCTGCTTGTACCACTCGTTCATCAGGGTGAAGTCCGGCTCGTAGCACTCCAGGATCTCGACGCTCTTGCCCTTGCGGTACAGGATGTTGCGGATGGCAGCATACTTGTAAGCGTCGTTGTCCTTGCTCAGAACGGAGAAGCGCTCCATGGAATCGGCAGCACCCTTCATCAGGTCGTCAATGCTGATACCGGCAGCAGCAATGGGCAGCAGGCCCACAGCGGTCAGCACGGAGTAGCGGCCGCCCACGTCATCGGGGACCACGAAGGTGGGCCAGCCCTGTGCATCGGCCAGCTGCTTCAGAGTGCCCTTGGCACGGTCGGTGGTGGCGTAGATGCGCTTGTTGGCTTCTTCCGCGCCCATTTCCTTTTCCAGCAGTTCACGCAGCACGCGGAATGCCAGAGAAGTCTCGGTGGTAGTGCCGGACTTGGAGATAACATTGACGGAGAAGCGCTTGCCCTTGCACAGGCTGATGATGTTGTTCAGGTAGGTGGGGCTGATGCTGTTGCCACAGAAGTAGATCTTGGGGCCATCCTCCAGCTCGTTGTGGAACTGGCCCTTGACGGCCTCGATGACGGCACGGGCACCCAGATAGCTGCCGCCAATGCCGGCCACCACCAGCACATCGGAATCCTCGCGGATCTTTGCGGCGGCTTCCTTGATGCGGGCGAACTCTTCCTTATCATAATCACGGGGCAGATACATCCAGCCGAGGAAATCATTGCCCGGGCCGGACTTTGCTTCCAGCTGGTTATGGGCAGCTTCCACCTGCGGATAGATGGCTGCATATTCCTCTTCGTTGATAAAGCCGGAGAGGTGCTTCGTGTTCAGTGCAACGCTTACATTGTTATTCGAACCTCCAAACGATTTGCCGGGCCTTTGCCCTGCGAGGAAATTTCTTGGTATAAGTGTACCGTTCTCTCACCGCAAAGTCAAGGCCAAAATCCTTGGATTTCATACAATTTTAATAGTGTTTTTTGTTTCTTCATCCAGAATTGTTCACACAGACAGTTCCACGCAGCTTACCGCAGTGCGCTTTTGTACGCTGAAGCGTGCATTCAGTCATCCCGGCCGGTCAGCGCGTCCCACAGAAGGCCGAAAGCCGTGCCAAAATCCATTTTTTCAGCATCGGCAGCGGCGCGCACCTCGTACTCGCCCAGTTGGGTCTCCCCGCTCAGGATGCGCACCGTGCCAACGGTCTGGCCCAGCTGCACCGGTGCTTCCAGCTCCTGCGGCAGATCCAGCTGCGCGGTGAGAGCGGCGGCGCTTTCCTTGGGCATCAGCAGCGTTTCGGGCAGAGCGGTGTAGTCCAGCGGTACGCTTTCCTCTGCACTGCCCTTTACTTTTATAAGAAGAGGCCGGTCCTCCATGGCGGGCAGCGGCACGGCGGCGTAGGCCGCAAAGCCGTAGTCCAGCAGGGTGGTGGCCGCTGTGAACCGCCCGAGCTGGAGAGCTGACCCCAGCACCACCGCGATGAGATCCAGCCCGTCCCGGGCGGCGCTGGCGCTGATGCACACCCCAGCACCGCCGGTGGTGCCGGTCTTGAGGCCGGTGATGCCGTTATACCGCTTGAGCAGCTTGTTGGTGTTCACCAGCTGGGTGGCACCTCCGCGCAGGGTGTCGGTCCAGATGCCGGTATAGTGCAGCACCTCCGGGCAGGTGTTCAAAATCTCGCGGCTCATGATGGCAACATCGTGGGCGGTGGAAAGATGCCCCTTCGGTGTCCAGCCCGCAGGCATTGTGAAAGACCGTGTTCGTCATGCCCAGCTCTGCTGCACGGGCGTTCATGCTTTGCACAAAGCCCTGCTCGCTGCCGCCCACCAGCCTCTGCCACAGCCACAGCGGCATCATTGGCAGAGGACACGCAGATTGCCTTGATCATCTCGTCCAGTGTGAACTGCTCGCCCGGCTCCAGCCAGATCTGACTGCCGCCCATGTGGTAGGCGTGTTCACTTACCGGCACCAGCGTGTCCATGGCAGCTGTCCGTCGTGCACGGCTTCAAAGGTGAGCAGCAGGGTCATTACCTTGGTAATGGATGCAATGGGCATCTGCTGGTCGGCGTTCTTTTCATATAATATGGTGCCCGTCTGCTGGTCGATCAGGCAGGCGGCGCGGCAGGGCAGTTCCAGCGCAGGCGGCTCTGCGGTAAGGCTGCACCGGCCCCTGCGGCTGCACCGCCGTCTGCACTGCCGGGCTCTGCCGACGCAGGCCGCTGCCCTGCGCCGTGCCAAAGGCCAGCGCAAACAGCCAGAAGCACACCACCCCTGCACACAAAAGCGCCAAGTTTTTCCGCTCCATTCCGGTCCCTCCCTGCGCAATGTCTCTTGCTGAGAGAGTATGCGGGCAGCGGGCGCTTTAGAAGCTGTGTTTTCGCCCCATGCAGCATCCCGCGGCATCTTTTCAGGGATTTCTCATGCGTTTTTCCCAAAAAAAGACTTGACTTTCGCCCCCCTATCGTGTAAATTTGAGATAACCCAAATGGGTCATTGCTTTAAAACTTGTGGAATCATTGTAGGAGGATACTACCCATGAACATTTCTCGTCGTTCTTTCCTGAAGCTCGCCGCTCTGTCCACTGCCGCTGTTGCAGTTTCCGCTTCCATGACCGGCTGCGCAAACGCTTCCTTTTTTCAGCCCGAACGTTTCTGTCGTTCTGCAGGAAAAGGCAACCACTGACGGCAAGTATGCTTTTTACCGGCGAAAAATCCAACCTGCTGGCTGATAAGACCATCTGGAAGGACGGCTCCAAGGTCGCCTCTTCTGAGAATGTTTCTCTGACAAATCGGGACAACAAGACCGAGAAAATGACCGCTGACAATAGCCAAGAAGCTGGTCGAAGATACTCTGAAGACAGATTACAATATGACTGGCAAAACCGTCACCCTTGATGCCTCTAACTCTTTCGAGTTCAAAGCTCAGGATCCTTCTCACTACGTGCTGACCATCACCTTTACTGTCGCATAAATCATTTTGCTTCAGGAGACAGGCTTCGCGGCCTGTCTCTTTTTTGTTTGTGCTTAACTTCGGTCGTCTTACGCAAAAACTCTTGACTATTTTTTACCAAAAACGCTACACCAAAGATGGAATAGCCCACTCCGGGCTGTATTGCTTCAATTTGTGGAATTATTTTAAATTATTAGGAGGATACTATTATGATTCTGTCTCGTCGTTCTTTCCTGAAGATGGCTGGTCTGACCGTTGTTGCTGCTGCAGGTGCTTCCATGTTCACCGGCTGCAACGCCAACAATTTCTTCTCCACCGGTGTTGTCTATTCCGCTAAGGTAGGCTCCAGCATCACTGAGGACACCATCAAAAAAGCTGAACGAGAGCAAGTACACCAACGCTGTTCCCGGCCATTCCGATCTGTACTCCAACAAAGACGGTAAGTGCAAGGAGGCTGTTCAGAACCAGCTGAACGGTGCTGCTAAGCTGAATGTCGAAGCCGCCAAGAACGTTGAGGTTGATAGCGCTACTATCGATTATAAGCGGAACGACAAGGGGCGAGATCGTCAAAGAGAACGGTAAGGAAGTCTACGTCATCAAGGCCGTGCTGAAGAAGAAGACCACCTCTACCAACGGCTGATTTTCCCACGCCATCCCACGAGAGACGGGCATCTGCCCGTCTCTTTTTGTTTTGCCCAGCCTGCGCACATCCGCTCTTGCACTGCATGGCCGCTGTGATATATAATAAAGAGCAATGCAAACACCACCCCGTTTTTTGTCGAAAGGATACCCTCTCATGCGAGTTTGTTTTTATACCCTTGGCTGCAAGGTCAACCTGAATGAGACCGGCGCACTGGAACAGCTGTTCCGCGCCAACGGCTTTACCATCGCGCAGGAGAACGAGCCTGCGGATGTTTTTGGGTGAACAGCTGCACCGTGACCAACTTTGGCGACCAGAAAAGCCGCAAGTGGCTGCGCCGCAAAAAGCGCGAGAACCCCGGCGCGGTCACGGTGCTTACCGGCTGCTACCCGCAGGCTTTCCCGGAGGAAGCCGCCCAGTTCACCGAGGCCGACCTTGTGTGCGGCAACGGCGACCGCAAGGCCATTTTAGATAACGTTCTCAAGCTGCTGGACGGCCACGAGCGCATTGTGGCCATCACGCCCCACCAGCGCGGCGAAAAATTTGAAGAGCTGCCCGTGGAGCGGTTCGAGACCCACACCCGTGCCTTTATCAAGGTAGAGGACGGCTGCAACCGTCAGTGCGCCTACTGTGTCATCCCCCGGCACGCGGCCCGGTGCGCAGCCGCGAGGAAGCCAGCATCCTTGCCGAGCTGCGCCAGCTGGCGGCTTCCGGCTACCGCGAGGTGGTGCTCAGTGCCATCTCCCTGCCCAGCTATGGTCTGGATACCGGGACGAACCTCGTGGAGCTAGTAGAGCACTGTGCTCAGGTGGAGGGCATCCAGCGCATCCGTCTGGGTAGTCTGGACCCGGATATGCTCACGCCGGAGTTCATCACCCGCCTTGCCGCCGTGGAAAAGCTCTGCCCGCAGTTCCACCTGAGCCTGCAGAGCGGCTGCACTGCCACCCTGCGCCGGATGCGCCGCGTTTACACTGCCGAGCAGTATGCACAGGTGGTGGACCAGCTGCGCGCCGCCTACGGGGAGCGCCCGGTCAGCTTTACCACCGACTGCATCTGCGGCTTTCCCGGCGAGACGCAGGCCGATTTGAAGAGAGCTGCGAATTTCTCAAGAAGATCGGCTTTCTCAAGGTGCATGTGTTTCCCTACTCCCGTCGCAGCGGCACCCCGGCCTACGACTTTCCGGATCAGGTGCACGAGCGCGAAAAGCAGGCGCGCAGCCGCGTGAATGAACGCCCTTGCCGAGCAGGTGCGCTGCGAGGTGCTGGCCGCCTACGAGGGCGCCGAGGATGACGTGCTGCTGGAAACGCCCTGTCCGGCACGCTGTTCACCGGCTACACCCGGCTGTACATTCCGGTGGTGGTGTCCGCCCCCGGCCACGAAAGCGGCAGATCGTGCATGTACGCTTGGGCGAATACGATGGCGAGCGCGTCCGTGCAGCACTTTGCTGAGTTTACGCGCTTAAAATTGTTGATTCTGTACACGAGGACGAATACAACAAATTTTTAACAAATTTTGCGTTTTATCCCTTTTCATCCGGCACGCTTTATGCTAAAATGAAAGTGGATCATCCCGGGCACAGCGCTGTTTGCAGCAGTGCGTTACCAAATGTGCCCTGTAACGCGCCCTGCGCGCGGCAGAACGCTGTCGGCAGCCGGGTGCAGCCCGTTTGTTTTTAGCAAAGCAAGGAGAGAATTGGAATGAGTTTCAGAGGAATCAATACCACGGTCATCCAGATCCGCCGTCAGGTGTTCACCGAGGTGGCACGCATGGCCTATGCCAACGTCAAGGGCGAGCAGGCCAACCACCTGATGCGCAAGATCCCCTACACCATCATCCCCGGCGAGGAAGGCAAGCTGCGCAAGGACATCTTCCTTGAGCGCGCCATCGTCGAGGAGCGCGTGCGTCTGGCCATGGGCCTGCCCACCCGCCGCATGGACGAGCACAACAGCGTCGTCTCCGGTCTGGAGGACGCTTCCATCGCCGATAAGTATTACGATCCCCCGCTGGTCAACGTGATCAAGTTCGCCTGCAACCGCTGCCCCGAAAAGCTGGTCAAGGTCTCCGACCTGTGTCAGGGCTGCCTTGCCCACCCCTGTATGGAAGTGTGCCCCAAGAAAGCCATCACCTGGGAGAGCGGCCGTTCCACCATTGATCAGGAGAAGTGCATCAAGTGCGGCCGCTGCGTCGGCGTCTGCCCCTACAATGCCATCGTCAAGACCGAGCGTCCCTGCGCCGCAGCCTGCGGCATGGGTGCCATCCACTCCGATGAGCTGGGCCGTGCCGAGATCGATTACAGCAAGTGCGTTTCCTGCGGCCAGTGCCTGGTCAACTGCCCCTTCGGCGCCATCGCCGACAAGGGCCAGATCTATCAGCTGATCCAGGGCTTCAACCGCGGCGACCGCATCTACGCGCTGGTGGCTCCCGCTTTCGTCAACCAGTTCCCGGGTCTGGCTTCCACCGGCAAGCTCAAGGCCGCCCTGAAGGCCATCGGCTTCTGCGACGTGGTGGAGGTCGCCATTGGTGCCGACCTGTGTACCGTGGATGAGGCTCACGACTTCCTGGAAGAGGTGCCAAACAAGCTGAACTTCATGGCTACTTCCTGCTGCCCGGCCTGGAGCATGATGGCAAAGACCGCTTTCCCGGATCTTGCCAAAAATATCTCCATGACCATGACCCCCATGGTCTTTACCGCACGCATGATGAAGAAGGCCGACCCCGAAGCCCGTATGTGCTTCATCGGACCCTGCGCCGCAAAGAAGCTGGAAGCTTCCCGCCGCACCGTCCGCTCTGATGTGGACTTCGTGCTGACCTTCGAAGAGCTGGCCGGTATCATCGAGGCCAAGGATGTCGGACACCAGCCTGCTGGAAGTCGATCCCAACGAGCAGGATCCACGCTTCCGCTGCAGGCCGCGGCTTTGCACAGTCCGGCGGCGTGGCAAAGGCCGTTGCCGACAAGATCAAGGAGTGGCACCCGGATATGGATGTCAAGATCGCATCCGCACAGGGTCTGGCCGAGTGCAAGATGCTGCTGATGCTGGCAAAGGCCGGCAAGTACAACGGCTACCTGCTGGAAGGCATGGGCTGCCCGGGCGGCTGCATCGGCGGCGCAGGCACCATTGCCGACCCTGCACGCACGGCCATCCAGCTGAACAAGTACGTCAAGGAAGCTCCCTTCGCCGACCCGGAGCAGAGCCCCTTTATGAGCGAGATCCATGTGCTGAAGGACGACCCCGACTTTGAGATTTAAGCCGAACTGATTTTTCAACACCGGACGGCCTGCGGGCTGTCCGGTGTTGCCGGGAGGCGGTTCCTGTCACCAGCAGATCAAAAAGCATCTGTTTTTTTTCTGATGTGCAACATTTCTGTGAAAGCTTCACGAAGCGGATTGACAATTTTGCACAGCCATGCTATTTTTAGCATTGACAAACCGGTATTTCCTGTTGTTCAAGACCGCCTTTGTGGCAAAGAAAGGCAGATATTCATGACTAAGAACACTTATCAACGCGTAAGCGCCGCCCTGCTCTCGGTGCTGCTGCTGTGCATGTTCACCTTTGGTGCAAGCGCTGCTTCCAGCCCTGAACGTAGGCATTAAATTCTGGAAAGGAAAGATCCGATAAGGAATCCATGGCCAACACCGGCATCGATGCCAGCCGTGATGTCACCCTCACCCGCCAGTCCAACGGCACCTACATGCGCTCACCCCCTGCCCATCCAGCAGGTGAGCAAGATGGGCGTCACCGGCTACCTGACCGGCCTGACCATCGGCGATGTGACCTACAACGGCACCGTGACCGGCGATGTGACCAAGGACACCGGCGTGCTCACCATCAAGAACCTGCCCGCCTCGGTGCTGACCGGCAGTGATGTGAACAAGGCACTTACCGTTACCTGCAACATTCAGATGGATCTGAGCGTGCTTGGCGAGATCAACACCTCGGCCCGCATGTGCATCTGGAACAAGTAAGCTTTTTCAAGACAAGGAACGGCGTCCCCACCGGAACGCCGTTCTTTGCTTTTATCACTTCCATATGCTTTTCCACAAAGTCGCCCACCATTTTGTCCAGCTGCAGCACAGCGTTCTCGGCACCCTTCACCACCTTGCGGGTGGTGCGGCGCAGCTGGCGCTGGTTCTGGGTGGCAGCCATTACGCCCACGGCCCCCAGTGCCGCCCCCGCGGCCATGCCAAGCAGCATACCGGAAGAAGAACTGTTCGTTTCATGTCTCATCTTCAAAGCTCCTTTCGGTGAAAAAGATCCGGTCTCCGGCGTTATTATTTCCAATAAAGTATCTGGTATCCGCTTTTTTTTATGCAGAAATTTGTGGTATACTGTTCTACGATGTTTAATGGGCGGGTGTGCCCGGCTAAAAAGTGCCCAGCTCGTACTGCATACTGGCAAGGAGGTTCCTTATTTGATACACCCTGTTGAACCCAAAAAAGTCCTTTGCATCCACGATCTTTCCGGCATGGGACGCTGCAGCCTTGCAGTGATCCTGCCGGTGCTCAGCGTCATGGGCGTCCAGCCGGTAGCGCTGCCCACGGTGGTGCTTTCCACCCACACAGGCGGGCTTGGCACACCTGCACGGCTGGACGGCTCTGCCCTACGGCCAGCAGGCGCTGGAGCATTATCACGCGCTCTGGGTGTGGAGTTTGACTGCATCTATTCCGGCTATCTGGGCGGAGAGGACAGGTAAGCACTGGCCGAAAAAGCATTTGCGTACTGGCCCGCTGCCAAAAAGGTGGTGGACCCGGTGATGGGCGACAACGGCAAGGCCTATTCCACCGTCACCCCTTCCCTCATCGACCGCATCCGCGCGCTGTGCCAGTCCGCAGACCTGATCCTGCCCAACTACACCGAGGCACAGATGCTGCTGCAGCGCCAGCCGCAGACCGAGCTGCTCACCGATGAAGCCGCACAGGCTCTGGCTGACGAGCTGACCGCTCTGGCCCCCGGGGCTGTCGTCACCGGCCTGCCGCTGGGCAAATACATCGGTTGTGCAGGCAGCGGAAAAGACCGCTTCCTCATCAAAAAGCTGCACATCAGCCGCAGCTTTCCCGGCACCGGCGACCTGTACGGTGCGGTGCTCATCGGCTCGCTGCTGCAGGGCAACGCCCTGAGTGCCGCCGCCGACAACGCTGCCGAGTTCGTGGCGCTTTCCATCCAGAACACTCCCGCCGCGCAGGATACCCGCTACGGGGTCTGGTTCGAGCCGCTGCTGCCGCGCCTGTGCCCTGTGTCCGTGACCGAATAAGGAGATCGACCCATGAACGAAAAGCCAACCTTGAACATCGTTCTGGTGGAGCCGCGCATCCCGCAGAACACCGGCAATGTGGCCCGCACCTGTGCCTGCACTGCCTGTCGGCTGCATCTGGTAGGCCCCATGGGCTTTGCCATCGATGATAAAAAGCTCAAGCATGCGGGTCTGGATTACTGGCACTACCTCGACATCAGCTATTACGACAGTCTGGACGAGTTCTTTGCCAAAAACAGCGGCCCCTATTACTATTTTACCACCAAGGTACCGCAGCGCTACACCGATGTGAGCTACCCGGACGGTGCATACCTCGTGTTCGGACGCGAGGATGCCGGCCTGCCCGAAGCCTTGCTTGCCGCCAATCAGGAGCACTGCATCCGAATGCCCATGCGCGACACCTGCCGCAGCCTGAACCTTTCCAACAGCGTGGCCGTGGGCGTGTATGAAGTGCTGCGCCAGTGGGACTTTCCGGAGCTTTTGGACCACGGACACTTACGAGATTACGAATGGAAATGAGGGACATTATGAGCAAGATCGCCATCCTGACCGATTCCTCCTGCGACATCCCGCAGGAGATGGCCGAGAAAATACAACATCGACATCATGAGCTTCCACATCCTGCTGGACAATGTGGACTACGTGGAGCGTGAAAGCTGCACCAACACCGAATTTTACGATAAGATGCGTGCCGCTAAGGGCGTGCCCTCCACTGCTGCCATCACCCCCATCCAGTTCTGCGAAAAATACTGCCAGTACGTGGACGAGGGCTATACTGATGTCATTCATGTACCCCATCAACAAATCCGGCTCTTCCACCTACAATAACGCCCTCATGGCACAGGGGATGCTGCGGGAAGAGCGCCCAGAGCACCACTTGAAGATCCATCTGCTGGACCCCCACACTTATTCCATGGTGTTCGGCTGGTATCTGTGTCGAAATGGCCCGCAAGCTGAAGAACGGTGCAGAGATCAGCCATGTGATCCGGGAGTTTGAAAAGCAGATGGACTGCATGGAGATCGTTCTGGGTCCCTACAGCCTGAAGCAGATGAAAAAAGAGCGGACGCATCTCTGCCGCTGCCGCCGTCATGGGCGAGCTGATGGGCATTCGTCCCATCATTACGCTGATCGACGGCAAGACCAAGGTGGAGAGCAAGGTGCGCGGCGACGACAAGGTCATACCCGCCATGATCGACCTGTGCAAAAAGCGCGCCGACGGCGTGGAGGACTTCGACTATATGATCGGCCACACCTCCATCAAGCAGGCTGAGGACCTCGAAAAGGCTTGCCGCAAAGCCTTCGGCAAGGCTCCGCTCGTCACCTTTGAGCTGGGCGGTGTCGTTTCCGCCAACACCGGCCCCGACACGGTGGCTCTGGTGTATACCGGCCATCCCAGAGGGTAACCCACGATTTTAATAGCCTCCGCTTTCGCTCTGGCTATTTCAGCGGTAATTTTATTTTTTATTTTGAGGGTTCCGAAAAGCCTGTGGGCTTTTCGGAACCTCTTTTCACCGGAAGGGTCCAAACCAAAAACTGCATCTGTACCTGATTCTTCCGCGCCCAAAACAATTCGTTTTCAATCGTCCTCTTCCCATTGCATTCCGTCTGATTTTATGCTATACTGCCTTCTGCTGTGCTTTTTGTGCGGCATCCTTTCAGAGCAACTTAGGATTTTAGGCTCCCCGGTGTGTCTCGAACCATGCCGGGCCAAACCCACAGGGGCTGGCGGCCCTGTGCGGTCAAAATCATCCCGCTGGAGTATTATCATGAATCAGAATTCTTCCGTCCGTAAACTGGTGCGCTGCGGCGTGGTCGCAGCCATTTATGTTGTGCTCTGCATGGCCCTGCAGCCGCTCTCCTATGGTGCGGTACAGGTGCGTGTGGCTGAGGCGCTCTGCCTGCTGCCGGTGTTCGGTGCCGAGTACATTGCCGGTGTGGTACTGGGCTGCTTTTTGGCAAACCTGCTGGGCTCCACCATCGTGGATGTCATCTTCGGCACGCTGGCCACCCTGCTGGCCTGTGTGGTCACCTACAAGCTGCGGAATGTCCGCTTCAAGGGTCTGGCTGTGGCCGCTTCCCTGCCGCCGGTCCTCTTCAACGCAGTGATCATCGGCATTGAGATTGCCGTCATGTTCCCGGACCCCACCTCCAGCGCTCCCATCTGGCTGGCCTGCATCACCAACGGCATCTCCGTAGGTATCGGCGAGCTCATCAGCTGTACGGTGCTGGGTGTGCTGCTGGTCAAGATCATCGAGAGCAGCAAGGCCCTGAACGGCCCTGCGCAAAAAGCCGCTTTTTGCAGCGCGCTGATCCGTTCGCGAAAACGGCAAAAATCGGAGGTTTCCATGCAGGCAAACGGAATGATCTTCTGGGACTGGAACGGCACTTTGCTGGATGATCTGGAAGCAATACGTAACTGAACGAAGTA
>VOFJ01003448.1_pt1 | contig 30419 bp, 19 predicted proteins | sample 5384081 | NCBI WGS metagenome assembly VOFJ01 (sample SAMN12384729, study PRJNA508395) | human gut metagenome | isolation source: healthy gut I | host: Homo sapiens | reverse complement strand
TCAGTATGCTTGGATTTCAGTTACGTATTGCTTTCTTAACTCTTTAATTATAGAATTTGAAGCATAATGAAGATTACGACAATTATTACTGCTTTTACTTACTGCCATTTATTATTAAATCTTTAAAAACAGATATTACAGAAATTTAGGACGTAAACTTTCAGTTGTATTTGCTGCTTTTTATAATCGCATTTCAATTGGCACCAATAAATTTTTATTTTACATTTGATGGGGCAACTCATGTTACAGTGCTTAACAGACAAAAGATTAGCAGTGAGGTAAAACTAGAGTCAGAAGAGAGTTATATGTAAGTTGTAATGGTAAAGAGAAATATATACTGTTTCTGACAGTGAATATGAAAATACATCAATGAGCTACGATAATAAAAATTTATGTAGAAGAAAAAGTGCATTAGGATTGGAATGGTACATTAGATTCTAATATTTATTTAAAGATAAGGAAGGGAATATATAAGATAAATATTATTTAGCATTGGTTGGAGGATTATTATTACGATATTCCTTTATAGTTATGAAAAAAGCAAAAGTGACTTAAAAGAAGAAATACTGATGAAGCAAGGAAAAATTTAATGTATAAATTTCTTTACATGGTACTATTTCTCCCAGCCAGGCTTCACTATGTTTCTTTTAATAGGGGCTTAGAAGTTTTTATAAAATTAAATAAAGGAAAATGTTAGCTGTGATATATCAATACCAGAGCACCCACTAAAGCAATGCAAGTGGTCGATCGACAGCGATACGCAGGGTGGGCATCGACTTGTTGCGTCACTTTGAGCCGAGGCATCGCCGACCGCGAGCAGGAGGATTTCGAACTGACGGTCACTTCGGCCGGAATCGGGCAGCCGCTGAGAATGCTGCGCCAGTACCGCAAACTGATCGGCCGCGAGGTCGAAGTGGTGCTCAAGGAGGGCGGTAAGCTGGTGGCCACCCTGACCGATGCGACCGGTGAGGCGATTACGGTGGAGTACCAGGAGAAGGCGGCTGTCGAGGGTAAAAAGCGTAAGGAGCTCGTTACCCGCCGGCGCGAGTTGCCGCTCGCCGAGGTCAAATCGACCTGCGAACATCTTAGCTTTAAGTGAAAACATACAAATTCAGAATAAGTTACAGTTATGGACAACCTCAATCTGATAAGCACTTTTGCGGAGTTCAAAGAGCTTAAGAATATCGACAGAGCACGATGATCGGTGTGTTGGAGGACGTGTTCCGCCACTTGTTGATCAAGACCTATGAGACCGACGAGAATTTCGACGTGATCATCAACCCCGAGAAAGGCGACCTCGAAATCTGGCGGAACCGCACGATCGTCGAGGACGGCGAGGTGGAGAATCCCAACCAGCAGATTTCGCTGACCGACGCCCGCAAGATCGACCCGACCTACGAGGTGGGCGAGGAGGTTGCCGACGAGATCAAACTGGCCGACTTCGGCCGGCGTTCGGTACTGTCGCTGCGCCAGAACCTCGCTTCGCGCATCATGGAGCTGGAGAAGGCCAACCTGTACGAAAAGTACAAGGACAAGGTGGGCGAAATTATCACCGGCGAGGTTTATCAGGTGTGGAAAAAAGAGGTGTTGATCCTCGACGACGAGGACAACGAACTGGTGATGCCCAAGGCCGAGCAGATCCCGAGCGATTTTTTCCGCAAGGGAGATACGATCAAGGCGATCGTTGCCCGCGTCGAAATGCGCAACAACTCGCCGCTGATCGTGCTTTCGCGTACGGCGCCCGAATTCCTCGAAAGGCTGTTCGAAATGGAGGTTCCCGAGATTTACGACGGGCTGATTACGATCAAGAAGATCGTGCGCATTCCCGGCGAGCGCGCGAAGGTGGCCGTCGAATCGTACGACGACCGCATCGATCCGGTCGGCGCCTGCGTCGGCATGAAGGGCTCGCGTATCTATTCGATCGTCAAAGAGCTGCGTAACGAAAATATCGACGTAGTGAATTATACGTCGAATTCGCAGTTGATGATCCAGCGCGCGCTGAACCCGGCCAAGGTGTCGTCGATCCAGCTCAACGAGGAGACCAAAACGGCTGCCGTTTACCTCAAACCGAGCGAAGTGTCACTCGCCATCGGTAAGGGCGGCCTGAACATTCGCCTGGCCAGCATGCTGACCGGTTACGACCTCGATGTGTACCGCGAAGTCGAGGAAGAAGACGTGGCACTCGACGATTTCTCGGATGAGATCGATCAGTGGATCATCGACCAGCTCAAAAGCATCGGTTGCGATACGGCTAAAAGCGTGCTCGAACTTTCCGTCGAGGAGCTGGCCAAGCGTACCGACCTCGAGGTGGAGACCGTCGACGAGGTGATGCGTATCCTCAAATCCGAGTTCGAATAGAGTCGGAGTCGGACGGGGAGACTTTGCAGGGCGCTGCGGATGGCGTGCCGCTCTGCAGTCTGTCGCACCGGGCGGCCGGAGACGGCGGCTGTGCCCATGGGAAATAGCGGGAAAGCCCTGTTTCCCACCGGATATGGACCCCGATAGGGGGCGGTTGTGCGGTATGGTGCGTGCAGAATTGAAAAATTTGAACTATTTTTACACAAAATATAGCTATCGAAGCCCTTATCGAATCCTTTAGTTAGTGATACCCGCGGGAATGATTCCCGGTCGGGGGCCCCGATGCCGGGAGGCGCCCGAGGCTCCGCAAAGCGTAACGCCGAAAACAATAGCATATGCCAAATGTACGAAGACTGAGACTCCATCAGGTTGCAAGAGAGTTGAAAGTAGGACAGACCACGATTGTCGAATATCTCGAGAAGAAGGGGATTAAGGTGGAAAACGCCCCCAGTACGCTGATCGAGCCGCACGTCTATGAGGTGCTCGACAAGGAGTTCGGCGCCAACAAGGCCGAGACGGTCAACATCCGCGAGAAGATCAATCAGAAGCTCGAGGCGGTATCCCTCGGCAATCGCAAGGACGGCGCTCCGGCCGAGGATGACGCCGACTTCAAGAAAGAGGTGATCATCAAGAGCGGTGTGATCAGCGTGAAGGACGAGGTGGCTGCGATGAGCACCCGAAAATATTGGGCAAGATAGACCTGTCGGGCAAGAAACCCGCTGCAGCGCCTGCCGAAGCGAAGAAACCTGAGCTTCCTTCGGAGAAGAGTGTCCCGGCGGTTGCACCCGCCGCAGAGCAGAAACCCGCTCCGGCCCCGGCCGTCAAAAGCGAACCGGTTTCACAGCCTGCCGCCGCGGCGCCTAAAGCCCCGGCGGCGACATCCGTTGCCCCTTCGGCCGCTGCGCCTGTGTCAACCGCCGCACCGGAGGCAACAGCCGCTGCGCCTGCCGCTAAAGCTGCGCCCAAGGCCGTTGCGCCTGCGCCCGCATCCAAACCGGCTGCAGTTGCAAAACCAGCGGCACAGCCCGTGCCCGTTGTTTCGACCCGTACGGCCGATGCTGCGGCGCAGACCCAAACGTATGACGAGCGTGTGGCTGCCGACCAGACGAACCTGTTTCGCCCCAATTCGGAGGAGAACCGCTTGTCGGGACCGAAGGTGCTCGGCAAGATCGACGTGAACCTGCTTGAGAAAAAGGGCGACTTCGGCCGCCGCGAGAAACGCAAGCGCATTACCAAGGATAAAGTCGACCTGAACCAGAAACCGGCTCCGGGCGCACCGCGTACCGACGGCCGTTCCGCAGCGGGTGGTCCCGGTTCGGGCGGAGGCTCCGGCCGCGGATCGTTCCGTGATAACAACAAGAAGAGGGGGCCGAAGGGTGCTCCGAAACCCGCTCCGGTGCACACCGAAGTGAGTGAGGAAGAGGTACAGAAGCAGATCAAGGATACACTGGCCCGCCTGACTTCCAAAGGATCCAAATTCAAGACGGCCAAGCACCGCCGCGACAAGCGCGATGCGGTATCGGCTCGTATACAGGAGGAACAGGCACGCGAAGAACGCGAAAAGAGTATCCTGAAGGTAACCGAGTTCGTTACCGTCAGCGAGCTCGCCTCGATGATGGATGTCGGCGTTACCGACGTCATTACGGCCTGCATGAACCTCGGCCTGATGGTGTCGATCAACCAGCGTCTCGATGCAGAAGCATTGGTGGTGGTGGCCGAAGAGTTCGGCTATAAGATCGAATTCGTCACCGTCGATACGCAGGAGGCTATCGACACCGAAGAGGATAAACCTGAAGACCTGGTACCGCGTCCGCCGATCGTGACCGTGATGGGCCACGTCGACCACGGTAAGACTTCGTTGTTGGACAATATCCGCAAAACCAACGTGATCGCCGGCGAAGCCGGAGGTATTACGCAGCATATCGGCGCTTACAGCGTGAATGTAAACGGCCGCCGTATCACTTTCCTCGACACTCCGGGCCATGAAGCGTTTACTGCCATGCGTGCCCGCGGTGCGCAGGTGACCGACGTGGCGATCATTATCGTCGCGGCCGATGACAGCGTGATGCCGCAGACGGTCGAGGCGATCAATCACGCCGCCGCCGCCCAGGTGCCGATGGTTTTTGCGATCAATAAAATCGACAAGCCGGGGGCCAATACCGATAAAATCCGCGAGGAGCTTTCGGCGATGAATTACCTGGTCGAGGATTGGGGCGGTAAATACCAGTCGCAGGAGATTTCGGCTAAAAAAAGGTATCAACCTCGACAAATTGCTCGAGAAGGTGTTGTTGGAAGCCGAGATGCTCGACCTGAAGGCGAATCCGAACCGTATGGCTCAGGGCGTCGTGATCGAGTCAACGCTTGACAAGCGCGGTTATGTGGCGACGGTATTGGTGCAGAACGGTACGCTCCGCGTGGGCGACGTGATGCTTTCGGGTACCTATTCGGGCCGTGTGAAGGCGATGTTCAACGAGCGCGGTACGCGCATCACCGAGGCGCCGCCTTCGACGCCGGTGCTGGTACTGGGTCTCAACGGCGCCCCGCAGGCGGGCGATACGTTCAACGTGATGGACGACGAACGTTCGGCGCGCGATATCGCCAACAAGCGCGAGCAGTTGCAGCGCATGCAGGGGCTCCGCACACAGAAACACATTACGCTCGACGAGATCGGGCGCCGTATTGCAATCGGCAACTTCAAGGAGCTGAATATCATCATCAAGGGCGATGTGGACGGTTCGATCGAAGCGTTGGCCGACTCGCTGATCAAACTCTCGAAAGAGGAGGTGCAGGTCAATGTAATCCACAAGGCGGTCGGTCCGATTTCCGAATCGGACGTACTGCTGGCTGCGGCGTCGAACGCCGTGATCGTCGGCTTCCAGGTGCGTCCGTCCACTTCGGCGCGCCGCCTGGCTGAGAAGGAGGAGATCGAAATACGTCTCTATTCGATCATCTATGATGCGATTAATGATATCAAGGACGCGATCGAAGGCATGCTCGCGCCGGTGATGAAAGAGGAGATCGTCTGCTCGGTGGAGGTGCTCGAAACCTTCAAGATTACGAAGGTGGGCACTGTGGCGGGCTGTATCGTGCGCGAAGGCAAGATTACGCGCAATACCCCGATCCGCGTGATCCGCGACGGCATTGTAGTCTATACCGGCAAGCTAGGTTCGCTCAAACGTTTCAAGGACGATGTCAAGGAGGTCGGCCCGAACCTGGAGTGCGGTTTGAACATCGACAACTACAACGACATTAAGGTAGGAGACATCATCGAAGGTTACGAACAGGTCGAAGTGGCCCGCAAGTAGCGCTTGCCTGACGCGGTTTCCCGCATCCCGCCGGGTATCTGGTTTCGTTCGGTACCGGTATCAAAAATATAAGACAGAAGCTTTCCCGACAGTTGCCGGGGAAGCTTTTTTTTGTTCGAATGTATAACATTTAGGCTTTTTTTTGTTAATTTTATTCTGCGGGGCAACAGCTCTCCTTCTCTCCTCCGCGTCTCTTACTGACCATAAATTACTAACCTGAATGAAGAGATGAGGAAAAAAACAAACAAAAGTCGTCTGATGCTGGCTTTGTGGCTGGGCATCGCGTGGCCGGCACTGGCCGGAGGCCCATTTGTCATTAACGGTAAGCTGGCGGGAGTCGAAGATGGCGCGGTAGTGAGGCTGTTCCGGCCGGACGGCAGCATGGGAGCTGCCGTGGCGGCGGATACGCTGCGCAACGGTCGTTTCATGCTGTGCGGCGAAGTGGAACAACTTGAAATGCTGTCGATCGCGGTGCAGGGCGAAGGTTTTCCGTCGATGGGACTGAATGTCTGGGTGGAGCCGGATGCGGTCGTGTCGGTCAGCGGGCGCGATAAATTGCTGGTGACCTGGAAGGTGGCAAGTAAGATACCTCAGCAGGCTGAAGCGAATCGCTATATCGATGCGAGTCGCAGCAAATACGTGCAGATGCAGCAGGCGGCGGTTGAATTTAGCGCGCTGGCCGGTGAGGCGGATCGTGCCCGGCGGAGCCGGTTGCTGAAGCGGATGGATTCCCTCCAGATGCTGATCAGGAAGGCGGAGATCGAAATTTTGCAACAGACACCGGTTTCGGAGATATGGCTGGACAAACTCCGTAATCAGGCTGTTGCCGCACGGATTATGAAAGATTATCCGTATCGTGAGGAGGTGCTGGCCCTTTATGAAAAATTGCCGCAGCAACAGCGGGAAACTTCCCGGGGACGCTCGATACGGCTCAACCTGTTTCCGCCGCCCGTAGTGCAACCCGGTGACGAGATGGCCGACGCCGACCTGCTCGACACGCTGGGCCACGTACACCGATTAGCTGATTACAAAGGCAAATACCTGCTGCTCGATTTCTGGAGCATCGGTTGCGGCCCTTGCAGGATGGCCATGCCGGAGATGAGACGAATGGGAGAGGTCTATCGGGATGTGCTGACGGTGATCAGCATTACCCAGGACGGGGAAACCAGTTGGAAAAAGTATTCCGCAGAGCAGGGGATCGAGGGGGTGAACCTGCGGGATCCGGAGAGCCTGACCGGACTGTCGGTTTATTACGGTGTCAAGGGGATTCCCCATTATGTCCTGATTTCGCCCGAAGGAAAAGTGATTACATCGTGGACGGGTTATGCTGCGGGGCAGCTCGAAAAGAAGCTCGATGAACTGTTGCCCGATTCGGTGGGCAGACCTTTTGTAATCGAGGGAAACCTGCAGGGTGTTGAAGACGGCTTGGGCATCGGCTTGGGCCGGGTTGAACCGGGAGGCATCCCTCAAATCGGACAGGATACGATCCGGGGAGGAAAATTTCGCTTCAGCGGTTTGCTGAATGGACCGACGCACATGGTGCTGATGGGCGATCCCCGGCAGGGATTTTCATTTACACGGCTCGATTTCTGGGCCGGGCCGGGGCGGACGACCGTTGCCGGTGACGACAAGATGATCCGGTCGTGGCGTGCAGAGAGCGATCTGCCCGAACAGACCGAACAGAACCGTTATGCGGATGCCTGCCGGGATGCCGTCCACCGCCAGCAACAGTGCATGATCGAAATTAGGCAGGCCGGACGGGTCCAAACCCCGCAGACCGATTCGCTTTGGGCCGAATACCAGGCATTGCAGCGATTGGTGGACAGTGTTGAAATCGCGATCCTGCAAACGCTGCCCGAAGGCGTTACTCCTTCCGCAGTCTGGATGGATAAACTCTCGACGCAGGCAAGTAACGCCCGTTATGCAAAGGATTATCCATACCGGGATGTCGTCGTGGGGTTGTATGAGGCGTTGAGCGACAGCCAGAAAGGCTCTCCGGAAGGGATCGAGATCGGACACAGGCTCTATCCACGAAGTCTGAAACCCGGCGATATGGCGCCGGACGGCGTGTTGGCCGATCCGTTGGGTAAATCATGCCGGCTGGCCGATTTCCGTACACCGGACAAATATATGCTACTCGATTTCTGGAGAGTGGCTTGCGCTCCTTGCCACAAATCGGTGCCGGAAATGAAAGAAGTGGTCGAGGAGTACCGCGACCGGCTGACGGTGGTGGCGGTCAACCTCGACGGAATACGGGACCAATGGCTGAAAGCAGCGGCAAAGGACGGTATAACATGGACGAACCTGAACGACCCGCAAGGTTTCGAAGGGTTGCCCTTTTATTACGATGTGTTCGCGGTCCCGACTTATGTGCTGATTTCCCCCGCCGGCAAAGTGTCCGCAATTTGGAGCGGGTATGGACCGGGACTTCTCAAAAAGAACGTCGCAGAAGCGTTCGCGAAGGCCGATGCGGCGTCCGGGCTTATGTCCACGGAGGCGGATGTTGCCGGGAACTACGACGACATAAGCCCGGTAAAACAGGCCGGAACTTATGTGATCGAGGGGCATGTCACAGGCATTGCCGCCGGAGCCGTATTTTTTCTGATGGACCTGGATTTCGAAGGGGGCTCGTCGATCGCGCGGGATACTCTGCGTGACGGAACATTCAGGTTTACCGGATCCGTCGAGGCACCTGTTAAAAATAGGATTGTCATCCCAAGCTATATCTACGATGTTGGAGTGTTGGATCGGCCCGGGTGCGACCACTGCCATTACCGGAGAAGGGCCGTTTCCTGCAGCGTGGAAGATCGAAAGCGACCTGCCTGAGCAAACCGAGTCGAACCGTTACGATGAGGTCTCCCGGGAGATGTCGTTGTTGCGGCAGCAATACCACGCCGAATTCATGTCCATTTACAATAAACTTGACCTGAGTAAGGATTCGGTGCCGCCGCGCCTCTTTTCCCTGCAGACAAGCCGGGATTCCGCAGCCCGGATCGCAGCCAGCCGCGAGTTGGAGTTACTGGCCGTATCGCCGGTTTCGACCGTGTGGATGGACCGATTTGTGAGTCAAGTACAACGGGTCTCTTCTTCTACGAAATCTCAGGGGCGCGATACCGTTCTGACCCTTTATGACCGGCTCGGCGACGGTTGGAAGCAGAGCGAACCGGGCCGGTATATTGCGCTGAAACTCTTTCCGCCGAAAGCGGTCGGAATCGGCGATGAATTTGCCGACGGCGAGTTGTTCGATACTACCGGGGCTGTGCGGTACCTGGCCGATTTCCGCTCCGAGGGCAAATACATGGTACTCGATTTCTGGCATTCGGCCTGCCGGGCCTGTCTGGAGGCGATCCCCGAGATGAGTGAGGTGGGAGAACAGTACAAAGACAAGTTGGTTATTGTCGGCATTACGCTCGACCGCAGTCCGGAGGTATGGAAGCGCACGCTTGCCGGGCACCGGGTCTCCTGGCCCGGATTGCGTACGGCCGAAGGCAAAGTGGGATTGGCCGCAAAATACAAGGTGAACGGGACCCCGCGTTATGTGATGATTTCGCCGGAGGGACGGGTCGTAGCCTTGTGGGGCGGATATGGGCCCGGAACTTTCCGGAAAGAGGTGGAAAAAGTATTGCAGCCGGCCGATATGCGGTGAGGCGTGTGTCCCGGAATGGAATCGTGTTATCTGACCCTGACCTGAATATAAACTAACCTAAACATTAATATACACTAACAGAAACCTTTACCGTTATGAAAAAAATACTTGTCGTTTCTATATTCGGCATCGCGGCATGCCTGCTGATGGCGTTTGTTCTTTTTGCGAAGAAAAATATAACGCCGGCACCGGTGCAGCGACCGGCTTCCGCCTGGAAACTGGAAAAATCGAAGGCATGGGTCACCGGACGCATCGCGCTCGACAGCGGCTATGCCAAATCCGTTACACTTACCGCACCTACTTTATCGCTGTCCGGCATGTTCCATACGGAGCTGGCCTATCTGAACGAAAGCGACGGTACATTTACTTTGGAAGCGGAGATTTATGGTCCGCAAAGGGAGCGCCTGATTTATAGCGGCAACGGCATTCCTGTTTATCTCGAACCTGGCGATACGCTTCATGTCGAATTCGCCTCCAGCGACTTTATGAAAAACAGTGACGGCAAATTCTCTTCGGTTCGGTACAGCGGATCGAATGCCGCGGTAAATGCCGACCTGTTGGCCTTTGCTGTACATAGGGGGAATACAAGTTACGATCCGTTTCGCGAGGGGAAGACAGCGGAGGATTTCAGGGCCGGGACTGATGCGTTGTACAGAACCTATCGGGATCAATTGCAGGCATTCACAGTTAAGCGGCAGTGCGATCCGAAATTCTTCGATCTGGCGGATCGGGAGATTACTACTGCGAAGCAGCTGTATACCTGGTATGCGATAGAGGTCAGTGGTGGTGGCCCGCTTCCTGCCAAAGAGGCCCCCGCTCTCTTCGCAGGCAGCGAATCGTCGTTGGATGACCGGAATTTTACTTTCTTGATGCCGTACCTGTATTACCTGGATCAATTGGGGCAGGTCGATATCTGGGGGGCGGATACGGTCGGCAAACCGGAGACGGAGAAGATACAGGTTCTCCGCAACAACTTCGATACGCTTCTGGCCCGTTATCCGGCCGGATTGTCGCGTGATGCGTTGTTGCTGATTGCGCTGCAACGGCATTACAAACACAAAGAGATCCGCGATGCTCTGTCGGACGTCTATTCCGCTACGGACCGTTATCTCCAAAGCCCGGTCATGCGCGAAGCGTGGGAGGAAATTGTCGCTCCTTACCTGGCTGCCGCCGCGCCGAAACGGAATGTGTACAAACTCGAACTGCGTCCGACCGAACAGTTTATCGCCGATCTGTTCGCACCGTACCGCAACAGCGGTAAGGTGCTGTATGTAGATATCTGGGGAGTGTGGTGCGGGCCATGTCGTCAAGAGATGCCCTATTCGGTCGAACTGCATGAAAAATTGCAGGGGCGTCCTGTCGAGTTCGTCTATCTCTGTACCTCCAGCGATAAAGGGGATTTCGACCGGGAGATCGTCAAATTGGGAATTGCCGATACCGGGAAGAATATTTGGTTGAACGAAGATGAAAGTAGGATATTGCGACACTATTTTGGAGTCAGCGGAACTCCGCACTATTGGATCATCGGCGAGAACGGCGACTTCGTGTCGGAATCCGCAACCGATCCTTCCGATCCGAAAACCTACGAAATGCTGCGGAAACTGACGGAGAAATAGCGTCGCTTTGCGCGTGACGGTTTCGCGCGCTGGCTCGATAAGGGGAATACGAGAAACGCATCCTAACCGGATGCGTTTCTCTTCGTGTCCGGGGGTGATTACCCGGGTATGCTTTGATGAATCGTTGTGTCCGGTCTGGCCCGACTATTCAGTTTTTGAAAAATCGCCGATGCGTGAGACCGGTGCGATGTCCATCGGTGCGAATTCGCCGCGCTGGTACTTGAAGTAGCCCGTGATGGCGATCATCGCCGCGTTGTCCGTCGTGAATTTGAACTCGGGAAGGTAGGTATTCCAACCGCGCTTGCTTCCCTCGGCGGCTACGGCGTTCCGCAGGCCTGAATTGGCCGATACGCCGCCGGCGATCGCGATCTCGTCGATGTCGTACTGTTTCGCCGCCTTGACCAGTTTGTTCAGCAACGTGTCGATGATCGTGCTCTGGAGAGAGGCGCAGAGGTCGGCCTTGTTCTGTTCGATGAAATCCGGATTGTCACGCATCTCGTCGCGCAGGAAGTAGAGGAACGAGGTTTTGAGCCCGCTGAAGCTGTAATCGAGGCCGTCGACCGACGGTTTGGCGAATTTGAAGCGTTGCGGGTCGCCCTCTTTGGCCAGCCGATCGATCACCGGGCCGCCGGGATAGGGCAGGCCCATCACCTTCGCGCATTTGTCGAACGCTTCGCCTGCGGCGTCGTCGATCGTCGTGCCGATGATCTCCATCTCGGCGTAGTCCTTAACCAGTACGATCTGCGAATGGCCTCCCGACACGAGCAGGCAGAGGAACGGGAAGCGCGGGTGCGGGAGTTCCCGGTCCGGCAGGTCGATGAAATGCGAGAAGATATGTCCCTGCAGGTGGTTGATCTCCATCATCGGTACGTCGAGCGACAGGGCCAGTCCCTTGGCGAACGAGACGCCGACCAGCAGCGACCCGAGCAGGCCGGGCCCGCGCGTGAAGGCGATGCCGTCGATCTCCGAGGCCGAAATCCCCGCCTCCTTAATGGCTGTATCGATCACCGGGATGATGTTCTGCTGGTGCGCACGCGAGGCCAGTTCGGGGATTACGCCGCCGTATTTGCGGTGCACCTCCTGCGAGGCGATCACGTTCGACAGGAGCGTGGTGTTGCGGATGACGGCCGCCGACGTGTCGTCGCACGACGATTCGATGCCCAGGATTGTAATATCCATGCGGGGAATTTATTTATTGGCTATTTTTTAGTAAACTTGTGCATCCGTTCGCGCGCTGCGGGCGGCATCGGGAGTGCATGGGCAAAGTTATAAAAATATTGTTATCCTTCCTATCGGCGACCCTCCTCGCGCTGATCATTTTGCCCATCGCCTGCTCGCTGTTGCTGAACCTTCCTTCGGTGCAGGATTATGCGGGCCGCAAGCTGACCGGATGGCTCAGCGGGAAATTGCAGACCGAAGTGCATGTCGACAAACTGCGGCTGCGGCTTTTCAACCGTGTGACGCTCGACGGGCTGTATGTCGAAGATTACCATCAGGATACGATGTTTTATGCCCGGCGTATCGTGGTGCCGTTGCAGAGCCTCAACCCCTTTACGGGCCGTGTCGCGCTGGGGCGTGTCGAGCTCGAGCAGCCGAAGTTCTACCTGATGCAGGACAGTACGGGGCGCACGAACCTCAAACAAATTCTGCTGAAGCTCAAGCGCGAGCGCAAAAAGGAGAAAAAAACGTTCCGGCTGACGGCTGCGGGTGTTGCGATCAGCGACATGGCTTTCAAGCACCTGAAGCTCGAGCGGCGTGACCGCGATTACGGGGTGAATTTTACCGACCTCGATGTACGCCGGTTCAACCTGCGCGTACACGACGTTTCGGTTGTGAACGACAGCGTGAACCTGGCGATCGACCACATTTCGCTCGAAGAGCGCAGCGGGTTGGTGATTGATGCCCTGTCGACACGCAATTTCAAAATTTCCGGTTCCGGGATGCGTTTCGAACGGTTGGCCCTGCGAACTCCCGACTCGCGCGTGGGCATGAACCACCTCTATTTCCGGACCGGTACGTGGAAAGGCTACAACGATTTCCTGGAGAAGGTGGATATTTCGTCGGAGATCGTCGATTCGCGCGTTAGTTTCCGCACGATCGCTTTTTTCGCCCCGACGCTGCGCAACTGGCAGACCGTTTTCGAACATGTGAACGGTACCGTCGAGGGGCCCGTGGCCGCGATGTCGGGCAACCTGACGCGCGTGGATTGCCGCGATACGCGCGTGAGCGTGCGCTTCGGCATGTACGGCGTTCCGGACATTCCCCGCACGCGCTTTACGTTCGACGTGGCTTCGCTCGAAACCAACGAGGCGGACGTGGCCTTTATCCTCGGCGATATTGCCGGGCGGACGCTCCAGCCTACCGATGCAGAGCGGTTGCGCCGGATGGGCCGCATCTCGTTTACGGGACGTTTCGACGGCCTGTTCCGCGATTTTGCGGCATCGGGGCGGCTCGGCATGGATCAGGGAAATGTCAACCTGAAATTGAACTTCAAGTCGCTGCAGGCCCGTACTGCCGGATTCAGCGGCGAGGTGCGTACCGACGGGTTCGACCTGGGTAGCCTGCTGCAAGTGCCCAAGTTGGGCCGGTTCACGCTTTCGGCCGGCGTCACCGGTTCGTACGGGGGCGGCATGCTCAAACTCAAGACGAAAGCCGACCTGCCGCGCATCTATTATAACGGTTACGATTACCACGATATCGAACTCAACGGCGAATTCGACAACCGCAGTTTCCTCGGCGCGATTCAATCCAAGGACGAAAACCTGTCGTTCGATTTCGACGGGCAGCTGGCTTTCAACGATACGGTGCCCGCCTATAATTTCGCGTTGCAGCTCTATCGGGCCGACCTGCACAGGCTGAACTTCAACAAGCGCGATTCGGTGTCGGTCGTGCGCGGCAACCTGGTGGCGGTGGGCTCTGGCTCGACACTCGACAACATGAACGGGGAGGCGACCGTCAGCCACATGGTCTATGTCAACCATCTCGATACGGTCCGTACGGGCAACATCCGTTTCGTCGCGCAGAACAATGCCGAACGCAAACAGTTGGGGATGTACTCTTCGTTTGCCGACGTCGAATTCCGCGGTCGGCTCGGCTACAAAAACCTCTTTTCGTATTTTACCAATACGCTGGTCACCTACCTGCCCTCGCTCGACGAAACTTCGCGCCGCAGGCGTGCCGAGCGTCCCGAAAAACCGCAGGCCGCCACGGTGGATAACTACTACCTGGTCAAAGTCGACGTCAAAGAGGCGAACAACGTGGCCGGTATTTTCCTGCCCGGGCTCGAACTGGCCGAAGGGACGAAGCTTTCGTTCCTGTTCAATCCGCAGAGCGATATTTTCTCGCTCACCTGTACGTCCGACTACATCGAGCGCGGCAATTTTTTCGTCTCGGACCTCAATGTCAGCAGCCGGAACCAGGGCGACTCCATTTCGCTGTACCTGCGCTCGGACGATATTTTCGTCGGCGGGGTCTATATGCCGGATTTCTCGGTGCAGGGCGGTGTGAAGGAGAACCAAATCCGCCTGGCGACCCGTTTCAACAACAAAGAGAACGGTGCCTATGCACTGATCAGTACCGTATCGACTCTCCAAAGCGATCCGCTCAGCGGCATTCCGCAGCTCAGGATACATTTCTATCCTTCTACGTTCGGTACGGATAAACAGATATGGGCGCTCGGCGCAAAGGAGATACTTTACGATTCGACCCGTATGGTGGTCGACAGTTTCATGATGGTCAGCGGCAAGCAGCGGTTGGTGATCGACGGCGTCGCGTCGCACAGCATGGCCGACACGTTGCACCTGAGGATGGATAACTTCGACCTGACGCCGCTTTCGCAGATTACCGACCGGCAGGGCTACCGCATCAGCGGGTTTACCAGCGGTTCGGCCGATATGGCTGCAGCGCTGGGCCGCGGCGTGCTCTATGCGAATATCGCCTTCGACGATATCCGGGTGAACGACATTCCGATGCGCAATACGGTTTTCCGCAGCAAATGGGATTTCAATGCGCAGCGCGCGCTGTTCGAACTGGCGGACCGGCAGCAGCAGACGCCCATCGTCCAGGGCTACTACCAGCCTTCGGAGCGTTATTACCGTGCCGACGTACAGCTCGACAGCATCGACCTGGCGCTGTTGGACCCGGTGCTCAAGGGGGCGATCCGCGACAGCCGGGGAACGGCCAATGCGGCGCTCAGGCTTTCGAATCCCGAGGGGCGCATGCGGCTCGACGGGAGGATCGTCGTCCCGTCGTTCCATACGACGGTGGACTATACGAATGTACCCTATACGCTCGACTCGTCGGTGATCGACGTCCGGTCGAACGTGATGACGATGCAGCCCACCACGGTGCGCGACCCGCAGGGACATTCGGCCGGATTCGGGATGAGTTTCGATTTTTCGAACCTGCGCAACCTCGCCTACGACGTGCGCGTCAGGCCCGAAGGAGTGCTCGTGCTCAATACGACGCTGGCCGAGAATGACCTCTTTTACGGCAAGGTCTATGCGTCGGGTTCGGCCACCATCAGCGGGAATAAAAACGGCGTGAACATGAACATCGTCGCCTCGACGGCCGGCAATTCGCAGTTTTTCCTGCCGCTGAGCGGTGTGTCGAATATCTCGGCAGCCGATTTCATCGTCTTCGAAGACCCCGCTTCGAAGCGGCGCACGGACAGCCTGCACCGCATGAGCCGGCGTAAGCAGATCCTGCTGAACCGCAAGGCCCGACTTCGGAATACGGCCCCCTCGCGCATGAATATCAACATGCAGCTCACGTTGCGGCCCGACCTGGAGATGCAACTGGTGATCGACCCCGCTACGGGCGATGTCCTCAAAGGGCGCGGCAACGGAAGCCTGAACCTTTCGATCAATCCGTCAAACGACCTGTTCACGATTTACGGCGATTACGATATTACCGAAGGAAGCTACAAATTCACGCTGCGCAATATCGTCGCGCGCACTTTCTCTCTTGAACCGGGGAGCAGTATCCGCTGGACGGGGGACCCGCTCGACGCGACGCTCGACATTACCGCCGCATACAAACTCAAAGCGTCGCTTTCGGGGCTGATGGCACCCGGCGACGGAGCCGGGCGCAGTGCGAGCACGTCGGTGGACTGCCTGATCAAACTGACCGACAAGCTGACCGATCCGACGATCAATTTCGATATTCAGCTGCCCAACGCCACGCCCGAGACGCAGGCGCTCGTGTCCCAGTCGATCAACACGCAGGAGGCGATGGCCACGCAGTTCCTTTGGCTGTTGGCTACGAAGAGCTTTTACAGCGAATACCAGAGTTTCGGCACGAGCCTCGCCACGGCCACCGGGGTCGATTTCCTCACCAACCAGGTCAGCAGCCTGATGTCCACCGAACGTTTCAGTCTCGTGCCGAAATATACGCCCAAAGGGGAGCTTTCGTCCGACGAGGTGGGCGGTTCGGTCTACGGCGAGTTGATCAAGGACAAACTGATCCTCGAGGCCGACGTGAACTACGATATGCAGAACAACAAGGCCAGTACGCGGCAGAACAGCATGTCGGGCGATGCGACGCTGAGCCTGATTCTCGATCGTTCGGGCAACCTGCGCGTGCAGGCTTTTACGCGCACGATCGAGGATTTTCAGCCGAACCAGGGGACGCAGGAGAGCGGTATCGGGATTTTCTACCGTGAGAACTTCAACAGTTTCAAGGATCTGGTGCAGCTATTCAAGGACCGTTTCGCGAACATCGCGCGCCGCCGGGCCGAACGCAAGGCCGCGAAACGGCAGCGCAAGGCAGCAGAGCATGCTGTGCCGGCCGTTGTGAAAACATCCGAAGGGGAGCCGGCCGGCCGGGAGGAGACGCCCGTCCGGGCCGAAGGCGAATAAAGCCATCGGGCGGGTGTCCGTACACCGGGTCGGCCGTACCGGCAGTATAGTTGTTTATCTGCCTGTTGTTCGGGCAGGGGTGTGCCGTGGTGCGGCGGGGCAGTATAAATTGCTAACAAATCGTAAACAAAAAGCGACGTTATTTGCGAAAAAACGTATTTTTGTGCGCTGAGGCCGTTCGTTCCCGTAAAGCTCGGGCGTGACGGGTGCCGCAGATGCGGAAAGAACCTTGCGGAAGGCCGCAGCGGAGGTCCTGTCCCGGCACGGATGCGGAACGGTTACCGGTAAAATTATAGTTGGCCGAGAAGTTACTGCCGCCGGGAACCCGGTTCCCTGAACCGGTGCGGGACGGTTGGCGATGAGACAATAAAAACCTGAAAACGATATGAGTATGTTATTGCAAGCGACTGAGGCGGTAGCCGAAACGACTGAAAAAGCCCAAACGATGGGGCTCGGTGAACTTTTCCTGGCCGGCGGTTGGTTGATGTGGCCGCTGCTGGCGCTGGGCGGACTGACGATCTTCATCTTCTGCGAGCGCTTCTGGGCGATCAAGCAGGCTTCGGTGATGGACGTCAACTTCATGAACCGTATCCGCGACCTGATTTACGAGGGTAAGATCGCTGCCGCCGTGCAACTGTGCCGTTCGAGCAGTACGCCCATTTCACATATGATCGAAAAGGGTATCGAGCGGATCGGCCGTCCGCTGAGCGATGTGAATACGTCGATCGAAAACGTGGCGAACCTCGAGGTGTCGAAACTCGAGCGCGGGCTGCCGTTCCTGGCGATGATCGCCGGCGGTGCGCCGATGATCGGTTTCCTCGGTACCGTGCTCGGTATGGTGCAGGCCTTTATGAACATGGCTGCGGCCAGCGGGACGGTCGATATGAGTATCCTGGCCAGCGGAATGTACGTGGCGATGGTTACGACTGTCGGCGGTCTGATGGTCGGTATCCCGGCCTATTTCGGTTACAGTTACCTGGTGGCGCGCATCGAGCGGCTCGTATTCCAGATGGAGGCCAATTCGATCGCCTTTATGGATATCCTCAACCAGCCGGTTGAGCAGTAAACCTTACGATCATGGCAATTAAAAGAGGTACGAAAGTCGATCCGTCGACCAGCGCTTCATCCATGACGGACCTGATGTTCCAGCTGCTGTTGTTCATGCTGATCTCGACGACGCTGATCAACCCCAATGCGCTGAAGCTGATGCTGCCCAAAAGCTCGAACCAGCTCAAGGAGAAGCCCTATACGACGGTGTCGATCACCAAGGACCTGAACTATTACGTCGAGATGGAACCCGTTTCGCTCGATGGCCTCGAAAGAGCGTTGCAGGCCAAGATGCAGGGGGCCGAGGATCCTACCGTATCGCTGCATTGCGACAAAAGCGTGCCGGTGGACGAAGTGGTCAAGGTGATGAATATCGCCAAGAATAACAAATACAAGCTGATTCTCGCGACCAGTCCCAATTGACGCGCGATCCCGTCCCTTGTGGCCGGGTGACGGCCGTTTTGCCGGTTCTCCGGTCGTTCGGTTCCGATGACAGGAGCCTTGTGGCAGGACCGGAACAATACGCCGGGCAGGTACCGGAGGCTCCGGCCGGGATGAAGCGGAAGCTTACCGGAAGTTCCAGCGGGGCTGAGAGCATTCCGCGTTTTTGGCTGATGAGCAGAATATGATGAACATTTAAACCCCGTAACGGTGATCTACTTTTATCAACAGGAGGAGAATCGGACGACCGGACGCGTGATCGGCGGCGTGGCCACGCTGCTCTATTTCATTGTGCTGGTGTTGTTGTTTCTGTTGGTGAAGTTCCACCAGCAGGAGGTGACTGCGGCCGAAGGCGGCCTGATGATCAACTTCGGCAATGTCGATGAGGCCGCACCGGGCGCCGATATGGCGCTCAACGACGAGATTGCCGATGCGCGCCAGCAGGAGCAGCAGACCCCGAAAGTCGAAAGCGAGGAGGAGCAGATGACGCAGGACTTCGAGGAGGCTCCCGCGATTAAAAAAGAGGCGAAAAAGAAGGTAGAGAAACCCAAAGAAGAGAAGAAAGTCACTCCGCAACCCAAGCCCAATCCGCAGCCGCCGGCCGAAAAACCGCGCGAAGTGAACCGCAAAGCGCTGTTCCCGGGCCGCACGGCGGGCAGTACCGCTGCGAGCGACGGTACCGGGAAAGGGGCAGGCAATCAGGGTAACCTGGCGGGTGCGGCGAACGGCAGTTTCGACGGATCGGGTACCGGAACCGGCGGTACGGGACCCGGCAGCGGCGCCCCGGGTACGGGGGGGCAGGCGAGTTTGTCAGGCCGCACGCTGGCATCGGCATTGCCGCGTCCCGATTACGGGGCACGCGACGAAGGACGCGTGGTGGTCGAAATTCTCGTCGACCGTAACGGTCGCGTGACTTCGGCGGCATACCGTTCGTCCGGTTCGACGACCAACAACAGCACGCTGGTCGCTGCCGCGCTACGGGCTGCGCGCAACGCCCGTTTCAATGTCGACGACAATGCCCCGCTTTCACAGCGCGGCACGATCACCTACAATTTCCGGATGCAATAGACCTGCTTTTTAATGCGAAGTCTCCTTCCTGGGGCAGAACATTCCCGGTTTTCGATTGATCTCTACATTATGAAACGTCTTTCGCTGATTCTTTTGTTGCTGTTCGCCGCATGGGGCGGTTTGCGGGCGCAGCCTGCACTGACCCTGTTGCAAAAAGGTATGACCTCGGCTCTATTCCCGAGGATGGCGGTACGGTGAGCCGGGTTTATACGTTCCGTAACAGCGGAAATGCCCCGCTCGTGGTCGTCCGGGCCGAGACGTCGTGTACCTGCACGAAAGCCGACATTTCGAAAAAACCGGTCATGCCCGGCCAGGAGGGGACGGTTACCGTCACCTACAATCCCCGCCGTCAGCACGGTGCGTTCAACAAGGCGATCAGTATCTATACGAATGTGCCCGGTGCGCGCTATGTCGTGACGCTGCGCGGTGAAGTGACCGTGCGTTGAGCTTTCCGGGTATGCGAGGTTATGCCGTACCGTTTTCTGTTGTGTCGTGTTTTCTCCCGCTTAGGTTGTGTTTGGCGGTCTGTACCGGACGGTGCCAGTTTCTGTGTGGCTAACCGCAGGAGTGTTCGCCAGTTCACGCGGCACCCTGCCGCGTGAGGGGAATGGATCGAAAAGCGCGGAAGCTACGGTATGGTATGAAGTCCGGTAATTTTTTGCCGGCGGGGTGTGTCGTCTACGCGTGTCGTATTTTGTGTTTTGGCGGAGCATTCCGGAACTGGACGGAATCCTGAAAAATAGTTATCTTTGAGAGGCTGCCCGCAACGGAGCGGACAGCGGATATCCGATCGTTATGAATATATTGATTGCCGGTTGCACGGTGTTGCCGATGACCGCTTCGGAGGCCGATGCACACAAATATTTCACCGGGAACATCGGTATTGCCGATGGCCGGATCGCTTTTGCCGGTGCCGATCCGCAGCAGGCGGCGGCATTCCGTGCCCGTTGCGGGACATCGCTGCGCGAGATCGACGGCCGCGGCAAGGTGGCGATGCCGGGCCTCGTCAACCTGCACAACCATGTTTCAATGAGCCTGATGCGAAGCTATGCCGACGATATGCCGCTGATGCCGTGGCTCACCGAAAAGATATGGCCGTTCGAGGCGAAGCTCGACGGGGAGGATATCTACCTCGGGGCGCGGCTCGGAATCGCCGAGATGCTGCTGGGCGGCACGACCACGTTCGTCGATATGTACTGGCATTCCGACCGGGTGGCGGATGCCGTGACCGAAACCGGGATCCGGGGTGTGGTCTGTCCGACTTTCGTCGGGGCCAGTTATGATGCGTTCGAACCCGAAGCGCTGCGCATGGCCGAAAAGTACGCTTCAGGGGGACACGACCGGGTGCAGATCATGCTCGCCCCGCATGCCCCTTATACCTGTCCGCCGGAAACGCTGAAAAAGACGCTGAAGATTGCCGAACAATACGGCCTCGGCATCCAGATCCACATCAGCGAAACGCTTGACGAACAGCAGACGATCCGCGAGCAGCAGTACGGCAAGACGCCGGTCGAGCACCTGCGTGACGTGGGCCTGTTCGAACGGCCCGTACTGGCCGCGCACTGTGTCTATGTCAACGATTCGGACATTGAGATTATGGCCCGCTACGGGGTTTCGGTCGCTCATAATCCCCAAAGCAATATGAAACTTGCGAGCGGTATTGCGCCGGTCGTGCAGATGCTTGCCGCCGGGGTGAACGTGGGAATCGGTACCGACGGTCCTTCGTCGAACAACGACCTCGATATGTGGGAGGAGATGCGAACCGCATCGTTGTTGCAAAAGGTGGCGACCGCCGATCCTTGTTCGCTGTCGGCTTACCGGACGTTGCAGATGGCTACCGTTCACGGTGCGAAGGCGATCGGCCGGGAGGACGAACTGGGCGTAATCGTTCCGGGTGCGTTTGCCGACCTGCTGCTCGTGGATATGGAGCGACCGCACCTTTCACCGCGCAACGACCTGATCGCGAACCTGGCCTATTGCGGTAAGGCGTCCGATGTCGATACGGTGTTTGTCGGCGGCGAAATCGTGGTCGAAGGCGGCAGGTTGCTGACCTCAGATGTGCGTGCCCTGTGCCGCGAGGCCGGGGAGCGCGTGGCCGAGATTAAACAACGAGGATAAAAATATATAAGTAAGTTATAGTCGTATTTGTCGAAGGTCCATAAACGCTTTGGACCTTTGAAGAATATGCGTGTTTATTTTATTATTCGTGAGACGGAAAATTTGAAAGGCGTGTCCGTGTGAAGTGTTTGAGGTTCCCGGACCTGTTTCCTGATTTGCTGATTTGGGTGTTAGTTTTTGTCAAGTGGTTAAAAAACAATATATTTATAAAATATTTCATGCCTGATGCAGCCAAGGGGATTATTGCAGTATCGCTTGACTGATCATCGCATGATAAGGTGTTTTATTCGATATATAGTGTGAATTTAATCACAGATAAATACTACTAACCTTAACTTTTATCACGATGAAAAAAATACTGTTTTTTATACTGGTATTTACAAGTAATTTGTGTTTTGCCCAGATTGAAGTCCAGAAAGAGGAATTACTCGAACATCAGGGGATAGTGACTGTTAGCGGGAAAAGTGCGAATGCAATTTACGATCAGCTTAAAATATGGGCTGTGACTCAATTCCCTAATGACAGTGCTGTACAGCTAGACGATAAAGAGAACGGCAAATTGATACTTAAGGGAGAGCAAAGTTTTTCATTCAAAGCGGGGATCGGGCATGTCCCCGGACGTGTCCACTTCACACTTACGATGGAGGTGAAAGACGACCGTTATCGGTATACTTATGTGATTACCGATATAACGAGCGATATGGATAATGGGGCTTCGATGCTTCCGTCCCTGAAGCGCCATCCCAATAATGGCAGGGTTAAAACTGTTATGAATACGATAAAAGATTCTTTGAATGATTTGATACAGAAATCTTATCGTTCATTTGATACTTCCTCGGACGCAAATTGGTAAGAGTGGGGTTGAATGGTCTGAGAAAGCCGGTACAATGACCGGCTTTCATTTTTATTAGAAGCGGAGTATACGATTATTTTTTCAGGCTGTCGAAATAGTCGTTCAGCAGGTCGCGCGCGGCGATGAACGAACTCTTTTTATCCGAAAGGACCAACTCTTCATTTTCCTTGAGATGCGCTTCGACCTGCGGGTTGCGGTAAAAGTTTTCACGCAGTGCCTCGTTGATCGTTTCGTACATCCAGTATTTGGCCTGCCGGTGGCGGTTGCGCTGGTAGTAGCCGTTCTGCTTCGTGAACTTCAGGAAGTCCTCGATGCCGTTCCAGATATCGGAGAGCCCGTTGCCTTCGGTGGCCGAGCAGGTATACACCCGCGGACGCCATCCCGAATCGGGCATCGGAAAGAGGTTCAGCGCATTGAGGAAGTGGCGCTTGGCCAGCTCTGCGCGCTGCTGGTTGCCACTGTCGCACTTGTTGATCGCGATCATGTCGGCCATCTCCATAATGCCGCGTTTGATTCCCTGCAATTCGTCCCCGGCTCCTGCGATTTGGATCAGCAGGAAGAGGTCGACCATCGAATGGACGGCCGTTTCGGACTGGCCGACACCGACCGTCTCGATGAAAATCACGTCGAACCCGGCCGCTTCGCACAGGATAATGCTTTCGCGCGTTTTGCGCGCCACGCCGCCGAGCGATCCTGCCGACGGGGAGGGGCGGATGAAGACCGACGGGTTGTGCACGAGCTGCTCCATGCGGGTCTTGTCGCCGAGGATCGAGCCGCCGCTGCGTTCCGAACTGGGGTCGATCGCCAGCACCGAGAGTTTGTGGCCCAGTGATGCGACTATTTCGCCGACCGCTTCGATAAAGGTCGATTTTCCGGCGCCCGGAACCCCCGTGATGCCGATGCGTACCGAGTTGCCGCTGTACGGCAGGCAGCGTTCGATGATCTCCTGCGCCTGCGCGTAGTGTTCGGGCAGCAGGCTCTCGACCAGTGTGATCGCCTGCGCGAGGATCGTGATGTTGCCCTCGCGGATGCCTTTGATGTAGTCGTCGGTGGAGAGCGTATGACGTTTGCGGCGCTGGAAATACGGATTTACGATCGGCGGTTGCACGACGCCTTCGTTGACTTTCAGCGCGCTGTCGTCATGCTCTTTGCAGTGGATATCTTCGTAGTGTTTCATATCGGAATGGCTTTGGACGGAACGGTATCGGGACAGCCGCCTTGGTTTCGGGCGTTTTTGCCGCTTTGCTGCCGTTATTCGGAGCACTGGCAGCATAGTGCCTCCGCTGCGGGCGCTTTTGTCTGCAGACGGCGCTGTCCCGGGTTATGGAATGTTACCGAATCACCGGAGTATAGCATGTATTGGACCCGGATTTGCGGTACATTTCCCAAAGCACGAAAATACCAATTTTTATTCTGAAAACTTCGCAAACCGTCGAAAAATTGTGACCTTTGCCCCATGAACCGGAAGATTCTCGCACTGGCGATTCCCAATATTATTTCGAACATTACCGTGCCATTGGTGGGCATGGTCGATATGGCCATCGTCGGCCACCTGGGGGTCGATTCGCTGATCGGCGCGATGGCCATCGGCGTGGCCATCTTCAACTTCATCTACTGGAATTTCGCCTTCCTGCGCATGGGAACCAGCGGGCTCGTGGCGCAGGCCTACGGTGCGCGCGATTTCCGCGAAGTGGGCTCGGTGTTCGTCCGTTCGGTAAGCGTTGCGCTTGCCGTTGCGCTGTTGCTGCTCGTTGCCCGTTACGGGGTGGGGCACCTCGCTTTCCGGATGATGGACGGTACTCCGGAGACGATGCGCGAGGCGGCCGAGTATTTCTATGTGCGGCTGTGGGCCGCGCCCGCTACGCTGTCGCTCTTCGCGTTCCAGGGTTGGTTTATCGGCATGCAGAATTCGCGTTTCCCGATGTACATTTCGATCATCGTCAACCTGCTGAACGTCGCGTTCGGGTTCTGGTTCGTCTACGGCCTGCACTGGGGGATCGCGGGCGTCGCATGGGGTACGGTCGTGGCGCAGTACGGCGGCCTGGCTACCGCTTCGGCGCTGTGGCTGGTCTATTACCGCCGTTTCATCGGATATGTCGACCTTCGTACGAGTTTCAATATGCGGCCGATGCTGCGGTTTTTCCGCGTCAACCGCGATATTTTCCTGCGCACGGCCTGTATCGTCGTAGTCTATACTTTCTTTACGTCCGCATCGTCGGGTATGGGCGATGTGATGCTTGCGGTCAATGCGCTGCTGATGCAGCTCTTCACGCTCTTTTCGTACATGATGGACGGCTTCGCATTTGCGGCCGAATCGCTGATCGGGCGCTATGTCGGCGCCCGGAACCCGGCGATGGTCCGGCGCGCGTTGCACAGCCTGCTGCTGTGGAGCGGGGGTGCGGCGCTTTGCTATGTCGGGATATACGCTTTTTTCTGGCGCGATCTGTTGGGGCTTTTCACCTCGTCGGAGGCGATTCTGTCGGGAGCTTCGCATTACATACTTTGGGTGATTGCCGTGCCGCTGGTCGGTTTCGCCCCATTTTTGGTAGACGGTGCGCTGATCGGCGCGACCGCTACGCGGGTAATGCGCAATTCGGTTTTCCTTTCGATGGTGGCCTTCTTCGCCACCTATTATGCGTTGCGCGTTGCGGCGGGCAACAATGCGCTGTGGCTCGCCTTCATGGTTTTCCTCGTATTGCGGGGCGTGCTCCAGTACTTCATGACCGGGCGGCTCAGGCGGTTCTGACTGGTTTCCGTGCCGAGTTCGTTAACGGCTCCCGGAACGCCTGTGGAGTCAGGGCGGTCATCGGTTTCTTAGCTTTCGCGCAGCTTGCAGGAATGTTTGCCGTGAAGGTCAGTAATCGGCTTTGCGCACGACGATCTCGTCGATGAAAAACAGGGCGTCGTCGCCCGCATAGTAGTGCCAGGCGGGGCACAGCTCCATCGCTTTGACCCGGACACGTACGTAACGCACCGGACGCGGTGCGAAATCGCAGTCGAACTGCTTGATGCCGAAAAACGGTTCGCGCAGGACGGTGTTGGTTTGCCGTCCTGCGGTTTGGTACCGTTTGCCGTCCGTGGAAGTGTATACCTCGACGCTTTCGGGCAGGAATGCCGATTCCCAGAGGATTTGCAGGAACGATGCGTCGACGTGGTAGACCGGTTGGACGGTGTCCAGGTCGATATAGAAATCCACCTCGGGCTGGTAGTAGCCGAGCCATTGGCTTCGGTAGATCTCCGTGCCGCGAACGCCGTCGGTGAGCAGCTGTGTGCCCTGTCCCTGCGGGTTACGGTTTTCCGCGACCGGGACGCTGGCCCGGACCGGTTTGCCGAAAGCGAGGTTGTCGACCTGTTCGACCTGTGCGCTGCGGAGCATCTGGCGCAGGTAGGAGTCCGGTTCGTTGTGCCATTCGCAGACGTTCTTCACGCCGTTCAGTTTGCAGGAGGTCACGAAATCGTGCAGTTTGTCGAGCCATTCGCGTTTGACCTGCCAGCGCCCTCCCACCTCTTCGAGGTAGCCTTCCGGGCCGTAAGGATCGGTGCGGCTCAGTTCGAGCTGGGCGAATTGCACCGGCTGGCGCGTGTAGTGTACGCGGCGCAGCAGTGTCGTGTCGCCCGCCACGGCCACTTCGGCCCGGTCGAGGATCGCGAGGTAGCCGCGCAGTTTGTCGGGAGCGAGCCAGCTGCCGGCGAAATCGGTCGTATAGTTGAAAATCCCGAACGGCTCGCCCGATGCTTCCCGGTTTTGCCGCAGGAGGTCGATATATTCGCGGATGATGGGCCCGGCGGCACCGTAATAGCCGTTGAGGAAATCGTTCATCGTCGCGTCGAAGTCCAGCTCGGGATCCCACAGCAGTTTCGCGGCCAGATAGCCGCGCAGTTGGTGGAACTCGCTGCCCATCGGGCCGGAGCACTGCTCGAAGAAAATCTTGACGCCGTTTCGGACGAAATATTGGATGTTGGACTGCATCACGCCGAAGCCCGGCGTCGGCATTTGCAACTCCTTGAAGCTGCCGCAGTAGTCCCATACGAAAATGTTGTCGGTCAGTGCGGCCCAGGCCTCCATGTCGCGTCGGAAGTCGGCGCTGCCCGGATCGTCGGCGATAGGCATGTGACGGTCGCACTCGATGCTGCAGAACATGATGTTGACGTTCGGGGCGGGTTTGGTTTTGGGAGCTTTGCGCGAGTAGAGGTAACCCAGTGTCGAGATCGTTTTGTCGGGGAAACGTGCGGCCACTTTGTTTGCGAAACGGACGACCGACCCGGCCGGGCTCTCCTCTTCGGCATCTATTTTGGCACATTCGGGACAGGTACAGTAGCCGTAGTTGTCGTTCGCGCTGACCGACCAGTATTTCGCTTCGGGGTTCGCCGCGATCCGCCGCGAGAGTTCGTCGCAGACGATTTCGAGCACCTGCGGGTTCGACAGGCAGGGTTGCGTGGCGACCCGCCGGCCTTTGACCATCGCATAGTATTCGGGGTGCTGCGCGTAGTATTTCTCGGGAGGCAGCAGCGTGTTGAACGTGTGGACGAAAAGCCCGAATTCCGAGATGCGGCAGTCGAGTTCGTGGTTGAGTTTGTGCCAATCGAGGTAGAGCGAATCATACGGCATCGTATAGGTGTAACGCGAGGTGATCTGCGGAATCTGTTCGTCGTCGAGCGGCACGCCGATCCTCAGCTTTGCGGTGTGCGGCACCACGACCGGTTCGGCGGTGTATTTGCGGCAGCCGAAATACTCTTCCAGCAGTGTGTAAACGCCGTAGAGTGCCCCATGGCGCGGACCTCCGTAAATCGCGAGCCGCTTTCCGTCGGTACGGATCACGAATCCGTCCTCGCCGAAGCGTGCGAGCGAGTCGTCCCGGAGGCGGTTGGTGATTCCGATCAGTATCTCCCGGTCGGTCGGCGGTGCGGTGTCGGAAACGACAGGCAGTTCAGCCCCGGAAATTTCGAACAGGTATTTTTGCAGTTCCGATGCGGCTTTCGCTTCGGTGGCCGTTGCGGCGGCGGGTTTTACGATTACATAATCGTTCAGTACGATGCTTTTCGAACAGGCGCCGAGCAGCAGCGATGCCAGCACGCCGATTAGGGAGAGTTTGGTTTTCATGGCAGGGAGAGAAGCGGATTGGATGAGAAATATAACCGGCTCCTGTCCGGATAAAACCGGGCAGGAGCGGTGTACGATAGAATGTGCACCGCAAAAATACCAGCCTTGTCGGGTTTATGCGGTTGCATACGGCGGATGCACTTTGGCCGGGCACGGTATGCGGATGCAGGGTGTACAGGACCGCGGGTACAGGTGTGTGGGTACCCGTATCCTCAATAGGTCTGCGCCGCTATTGCTCAGGTGCGGTGCAGGCGCAAAGCGGAATTTTGTCGATGCGGCGTTGGTGGCGTCCTCCTTCGAAGTCGGTGTTGAGGAAGGTTTCGACGATTTTCACGGCCGTATCGTTGTCGATAAAGCGGGCCGGCAGCGAGCAGATATTCGCATCGTTGTGTTTGCGGGCCAGCTCGGCGATTTCGGGCTCCCAACAGATGGCCGCCCGGATGCCTTGGTGTTTGTTCAACGTGATCGTGATGCCGTTCGCACTGCCGCACAGCGCGATGCCCCGGGGCAGTTCGCCCTTTTCGATCGCGTTGGCCAACGGGTGGGCATAGTCCGGATAATCGACGCTTTCGGGACTGTTCGTGCCGAAATCATACACGTCGTACCCTTTCGAGCCGAGGTAGCCGACCAGGAACTCCTTGAGTTCATATCCGGCGTGGTCGCAGGCGATGCCGAGTTTGTTGTTGTCCATATCGTTGAAGGTTTATTGAGCTTTGGGTTGGTGCGATAGCTTTTGATTGGCCCAGACAGCCGTAGACTTCTCAAACGCAAGCATGAAGTGAGCCGGTTCTTTCAAACTGCTTGATTCGGCCGTGAATTTGAAAGCTCGTGAACGTATCAAAGCACGCCACGCCGTCGCCTGTGCTGTGTGCCATCTCAGTCGTCACGATCGACTTGAGCAAATTCCCCGCCGGATGCGCGGGCATGGTGTTTCCGTCAGCTTGCGGGCGGTGATGATGTAATCGATCAGCGCAGCACGCCCACCGCTTGCCCGGAAAGGGTGATACAATCGCCGGTCTTGTCCTTGAGCACAATGCCGGTGCGGTCGGCGTCCGGATCCAGCGCCGATAATGAGGTCGACATCGTTCCGCCGCGCCAGCTCGATCGCCGTGCTGAAGCCTTCCTGTATTCCGTGATTGGGGCTTTTTAACCGTCGGAAGTCCCTCGTCGATCTCATCTGCTCCGGCTCGCAGATGATATGCTTATAGCCCAGCCGGCAGTGATTCCCGGCAACCGCGGTAGCCCGCGCTCGTGGAACGGGTGTGACCAGCTTTAAACTCATCCGCGACCTGCTTTACACAGTCCGGATTGACTGGGTGAATCTTGAGCACCTCGTTGAGATGTTCTCGTCCGTTTCTGCCCAGAATGCGGATCACACAAATGCGCCGTAGTCGCCTCGTGCGCACGCTCGCTGAAAACAGGACGGTCGCCGCCATTTTGGCGACCACGTCGCCTCCGCGGGGGGCATCTGCGCGCCATCCTCCCAATACACCTTATAACCGTTGTGGCTCCTTAGATTGTGGGATGCGGTGATATTGATGCCCGCGATGCAGCCGTAATGGCGGATCGCAAAAAGAAAGCTCTGGGGTCGTGGACGAAGCTCGTCGAACAGCAGGGGTCTTGATGCCGCTCGCCGCAAGGGATGCAGGCCGAGACTGTTTGGCAAATTCAGGCGAAAATGGCGGCTGTCGTACGCGATCGCAACGACCGCGGTCCATGGCGGCTTTTCCGTTGGATACGATCAGGGTTGGCTTTCAAGCCCTGAGCGGCCTGTCCCACGGTAAAACGCTCATGCGGTTGAGGCCTACGCCAAGCACGCCGCGCAGGCCGGCTGTTCCAAAGCGACAGCGGGCAAAAGCGGCTTTCGATCTCTTCCCCTTATTTTTCCTGAACGGACTGGAAGCCCGCGCTCGTTCTCAGGCGCCGATGTTCTCCAGCCAACGTTTGTATTCTGCAATATAGTCCATTGGTATCAATTATCCTGTAATTTGGCCAAAGCCATTATATAAATTATACAAAATAAGCCCATCTGTCAATGCAAGGGCTTCTTTGTGAATTCGTGAAAAGCACCTTTGATACTCCGGCACTTATATACAAATATAAATATGCATTTTTGTGTATATTGTTTCATTGCAGTAAGGTTTTACAAACAAACAAAAAATCAGAAAAAATTTATTTGGCATCTATGGTTATTCATTACCTTTCCTGCATATAAGGAAAATATGTTTCAATTCTTTCCATTTTTTTATAAAATGTTTATTTTAGAGGGAATCTCTTGACCGCATTCCGGCAATTTCCTCTATATTATGTGCAGTATCGCGCCATCAGAAAAAAGGTTCTCGCACTGGTGCTGGCGTTCGCATGCGCGTTCACCATGTTTGCCGGTGGCGTTCACGGACGAGGCGGACATCCAGGCCACCGACGCCGTGAACATGCTGACGGCGCTGGGCGTAATCGAGGGCGACCCCGATGGCTCTTTCCGTCCGGATGCAACCGTTACCCGTGCGGAAATGGCGAAGATGATCTTCGTTGTCCGCAACAACTCCATTGATGATTCGGCCTACGCGAACAACCTCTGATGACCGACATCAACAGCCACTGGGCCAAGGGCTACATCAAGTTCTGCGAGTCCTCAGGGCATCATCGCCGGCTACGGCGACAACTACCTTAAGCCTCCGACGCGACCGTAACCGGCGTGGAAGCTGCGAAGATGCTGCTCAAAGGTTCCTGACCGGTTATGACGCAAACAAGGCTGGTCTGGTAGGCCACAACTGGTCCAATTAACACCCTGCAGTGTTAGCTGGTTCGCCGGCCTGTTGACGACGTCAACTCCGGCCCGGAGCAGGCTCGCCGCGTCAGTAAGTACGCGCCGCGATCGCAAATACGCTGGACACCAACCGCGTGGTGTCCACCGACTCCCGATTCCCTTTGACGACATCCCTCAATCGGCGGCATCAAGGAGACTGTCGGCTCCGCTTAGCAATACGTAACCGGAACGAAGTATTGAT
>VOFJ01001339.1_pt1 | contig 30436 bp, 64 predicted proteins | sample 5384081 | NCBI WGS metagenome assembly VOFJ01 (sample SAMN12384729, study PRJNA508395) | human gut metagenome | isolation source: healthy gut I | host: Homo sapiens | reverse complement strand
CATCATGAGGATAAATAAATACTTAAAACAAGACAGAAATGGGTTCGACCAACTCAAGTGAACAGCAAAGCAAATGAGCTTATCGGTTCGACATAAATATAAAAAATAGGGTATAAAAATACGGCTGACTATATCCGGGTTAAATGCGGATATAGTGCAGCCGTATTTATACTAAGCAGCCTCTTAATCAATATGCATTATTTATGAGGCTTGCTATAATCTTCGTGAAACAGAATCTGTGTAAAAGAATCTTACATCTGAGTCATCTGCCCAGCAGACCATACCTACTGCATCAGCCATTTTCTGTGCATCTACACTGTAGGCGGACATACAGGAACAATTCTTATACGGTCCTGCGCTCATGATCAGGATATCTTCTTTTCCCGCTTCCCTGCATCTGTCTGGCAAGCTGTTCTGTAAGAATATTCTGTGCATGCTTCGCCTGCTTGAAAAGTACCGGATCCATGATCGGATCCTTCAGAACAGTCTGGAGAACCAGTGCCTTTTCATATTTCAATGCTTTTGCCTGCATTTCTTCTACAGTACCGCAGGCAGGCGGACATGCAGGAACCAGGTTATAATTTCCACAGAGATTGTCCTCGCAGAACTGTCTGTATTCCGGCACAAATACCAGATCCTTTGTATCCATGATCGCCGCATCTGCGAAACCCATGGAAAGTGCTTCTTTTATTAAATCCATAAGAATGACTCCCTTCTTAAAGCGGATTATTTTGGCTTGAACATATCAAGGTGAATTATAACATTTTGAAATAAATAAAATCAAGTTTTGTCGAGAACTTCTGATGAGGGAAACTTGATGTAACAAAAAACTTATGTTAACATATAGATATACAAATTGGGGGATATTAATAAGAGGAAGTGATTATATGCCGGAAAATATCAGAAACATCATATATAGATTTTCTCTCCCAGGAGTTAAGACGTATTTTGGGCGATAAATTGACAAAGATTATCGTATATGGATCATATGCGAGAGGAGATTTTCGAGAAAATTCTGATATAGATATTATGATTTTGGTGAAAATGTCTGATGAAGAAATTCGATTAGTGAAGAATGATATTTATGATCTTGCATTTGAGTTTGAAATAAATACAGGAATAGAGTTTCTCCCATCATTAAAAATGAAGACCAGTATGAGTATTGGATTGATACGTTACCTTTTTTACCGAAATGTGCGAGATGAGGGGTAGTGATCGATGAATGACAAAAAAGAGGATTTATGTATATACCGTATTCGGAATGCGGTGGAGACATTGGGAGTGGCAGTATTATGCTTAGAAAGTCAACATTATAAAGATTCAATAAATCGTAGTTATTATGCTGCTTTTTTTATGCAATAAAAAGCAGTATTAGCTTTAGAAGAGATTGATTTTAAGCGTCATAAGGATGCGGTTGCGTATTTTTAATAAAACTTATATAGCAAAAGAGATTTTTCCAAGAGAAATGTGAAAGAGGTTGGGAAGACTAAAAGCAGGAGAGAGAAAAATAGTGATTATGATGATTTTTTACGTTGCATCTTTAAAAGATGCATCAGATCAATATAAGTCAGCGAAGCTTATTATTGAAAAGATAGAAGAATATCTGTCAGAGAAAGGTATTCAATATTAACTTGTCGACACACTAGAGAAATGAATTAGCGAGAGGAAATCTTATGAAGCTGACGGCAGAAAACAGCAAAAAGGTGAAAAAAATGAAATACCGTCTTGCGCGGTCGATGAAGGAATGTATGAAAACGATGTCTGTAGATAACATCACAGTAAAACAGATCACAGAGAAATTGTGGTGTTACGAGGCAGACTTTCTATCGGAATTTTATGGACAAATTTGACCTTATCAACTGGTATTTCGATAAGCTTCTGGCGAAATCCTTTGAGCATATGGGAATGGGAAAAACTGTTTATGATGCTCTGGTAAAGGGAAGTTTACCTATATTCAGGAAGAGCATGTTTTTTCTTTGCAGCAGCATTTAAGTATGACAGTCAGAACAGTCTGCGCCAGCATGATTTTTGAACTGATCCTGGACTTCTATGAGAATCTGATTCGTGAGAAAACAGGAAGGATTCCGGATGAGACCATACATTGCATTTTTGGAAATGTACTGCCATAGTTCTATTTATATGACTGTAAAAAATGGGTACTGGGAGAGTTGGAATGTGCACCGGAGGGACTGGCGAAAATTTTAGTTGACGGGATGCCTGGAAAACTCTCGGAATTGTTTGAAAAGCTGGAAATATTGTCATAAATATAACAATATTAATGCATAATTTTGCACCCAGTTTTTCGGCATTATTGCACAAAATATTGTGAGAAGGTTACATTTGAGCTAAAGTGTAACTTTCTTTTTTATTTTATATTGTTAAGATAATAACAAAGATAAGTGATGCGGAAACTTACCTAATACTGAAGAATACCGAAAGGAATGGAAATCATTATGGCAAACAGAATTAACTTAAATCAGACATCTTATCACGGAGCAGGAGCGATCGAGGAAATCGCAAACGAAGCAAAAAGCACATGGCTTTAAAAAAGCTTTCGTATGTTCTGACCCTGATCTTGATTAAATTCCATGTAACAAAGCAAAGTTACAGACATTCTTGAGAAAAACGGACTTGCATATGAACTGTATTCAGACATCAAACCGAACCCGACAATCGAGAACGTACAGCATGGTGTTCAGGCATTTAAGAATTCAGGCGCAGATTATCTGATCGCCATCGGCGGCGGCTCTTCTATGGATACCTCCAAAGCCATCGGTATCATCATCGCAAACCCAGAGTTTGAAGACGTAAGAAGCCTTGAGGGCACCGCACCGACCAAGAAACCCATGTGTACCGATCATCGCTGTTCCGACCACAGCCGGTACTGCTGCGGAGGTTACTATCAACTACGTTATCACAGACGTAGAAAAGAAACGTAAATTTGTGTGCGTAGATCCGCATGATATGCCGATCATCGCAGTTGTTGATCCCGGAAATGATGTCCTCCATGCCAAAAAGGACTGACCGCTTCTACCGGTATGGACGCTCTGACCCACGCAATCGAGGGTTACACCACAAAAGCTGCATGGGAAATGACTGACATGTTCCATCTGAAAGCCATTGAACTCATCTCCCGATCTCTTCGTGGAGCAGTTGCATAACACAAAAGAAGGCCGTGAGGGAATGGCTCTTGGTCAGTACATTGCAGGAATGGGCTTCTCTAACGTAGGTCTTGGTATTGCACACTCCATGGCTCATACTCTTGGTGCTGTTTATGATACCCCACATGGTGTTGCCTGCGCTATGATGCTTCCTATTGTTATGGAATACAACCAGGAGTGCACCGGCGAGAAGTACCGCGAAATCGCACGTGCCATGGGCGTTACAGGTGTAGATGAAATGTCTCAGGATGAATACAGAAAAGCAGCAATCGAAGCAAGTTAAGAAACTTTCTGTTGATGTAGGAATCCCGACTAAACTGGAAGCAATCAAAGAAGAAGACCTTCAGTTCCTGGCAGAATCTGCACACGCAGACGCATGCGCACCAGGAAACCCGAAAGATGCAAGCGTAGAAGATTTGAAAGATCTGTTCCGTAAGATTATGTAATTAATAATGGTTATAAGATGAAATAAAAAAAAGCACCGGCTGTAATGGAGTACTGTCACAGTCAGTGCTTTTTTATTTCCCATAAGTGTGCTGATGCTCTGAGTGTGGCGGGATTGTGCATGAGAAGCAGTGCCATATGTAAGTGTAAACGGACGAGAATTTTGTTTATAAAATGATTAGAATTGGGACACTGATTAAACACATTTCTTTTGTATGATGGAAACGTAATGGGGAAAAAATGGTTATTTTGCAGTACAAATGTGGAAAAAGGTAAGTTCTGCAAAGAAGTACAGAATAAGAAATATGAAAGACAGAAGAATAACAGCAGAGGTTTTTACAGGAGAAATAATATGACAGATGAAGAATACTATGAATTTATACAACCATATGAAGATGCTAAACAGATGCTTCTCACACGTCTTGATGTGTTGAATCACAACCTGTACGGTGAAGCATCTGCAAGACCGATCCACAACATCCAATGCAGGATCAAGAAGAAACAGAGCATTGAAGAGAAATTACAGCGAAAGGGAAAAGAACCTACTGTGATGAATGCGAAGGATTATCTTCAGGATATTGCAGGTGTCAGAGTAATCTGCTATTTTGTAGATGATATCTATAATCTGACAGAACTTCTGAAGAGTCAGAGTGATTTGATCGTGATCAAAGAACGGGATTACATTGGAAACCCGAAGCCAAATGGATATAGAAGCTATCATGTGATCGTAGGAGTGCCGGTATACTGTCTGGATGGCATGGAATACTTCCCTGTGGAAATACAGTTTCGTACTATGTCCATGGATTTCTGGGCCAGTATGGAGCATAGGATTTCCTACAAAAAAGGAACGCACAGATAAAGAACAGCTAAAAAGAGGAATTAAGAGAATATGCGAATATGCTGGTAGAGATCGAGAGCCGTTTTGAGCAGTATAATGAGACGGATCATCAACAGGAAAAAAAGAACAGCAGAAGTAAAACAGTCACTGTAAAAAGTGGCTGTTTTTGTGTCTTGTATTTTTTATAGTGGGATGTTAGTATAACATTGGTTTATAGTACTCTTATATTATTTTCTGACAGCACCTTCAGAAAATAATATATAAAGGTAACTATTCAGCAGTTTATTATCCTGCTGAGGTACTGAACAGTTGTGATTCTGGAAATAAGAGAAGGAGAAGCGTGTGAAATATAATCAGAAGAAGAAAAAAAAGAAAAACATAGAGATATTTCTGTTTATCATGGTGATGGCTGTTTTTGCTGCTGTTCTGGGAGTTATGTCACTGGGAGAAAAGATGCAGCCGGTGAACCAGATCAGGAAGATATCTTCTGGCTGGTACTATTATGACAACGGAAAAAAGAACAGAAGTTACTCTTCCGGATACAATACAGGCAGAGAAAGGGGAAGAACTGATATTATATAATGACGGATTACTGATCTGGATGCCGGTAAGGTAGTTACAACCAGAGGTGCACAGTATGATCTGAAAATCTGGCTGGGTGACCGTCCCATCTATGAATATCAGGATACAACCTTTGTAAGGAATACGCAGATGAAATCAAAACTGGAATGTGTAGGGGAAATCCCTACAGACATGCAGAATGAGCCGCTGAAGCTGATTTATTCAAACCCACATCACGGAAAGTACGTTTTGACTTCTGTTTATATTGGAACCGGAAGTGCAGTCATTGCTTTACATTTACAGAATTCAGGAATAGTTATAGGTATTGCTTTGTGTTTTCTTGTTTTTGAGCGTTATTTCTCTGTTGATTACAGTTTATCTGAAATACCGTCAGATGCCGGATGCCAGATTTCGCGATGTAGCATTGTTCCTTATGATATGTGCAGTCTGGCTGATTACAGATTCTTCTGCGATCCAGACCTATAGCAGTCATCCGGATATGCTTTGTACGATTTCTTTTTATATGTTTATGTTACATTCGGTACCGATGCTGCATTTTGCCCAGAAAATAGGTGGACTGAAAAAAGGAACGCATTTTGGATGCAGGAATTGCTGTGTTTTTATCTGAATGCATTTATTCAGGGACTTCTGGCCTATTTCGGGGTATTCACGTTTGCAGATATGCTGTTTGTAACACATGTTCTGCTGATAACGTGGGTACTGATCGTAGCGGTACTGCTCTGGAAAAGAATATAGAAAGAAGCCGGATCGAAGTGTGCAGATCATATTGATCGCTTATATGATATTATTGTTCAGTGGACTTTTGTCACTGTCATTGTACTGGCTGTTTGAAATATCCTATTATGGAGCAATATTTGAGTTTGGAATACTGGTATTTCTGGTTATGATCATTGCAGATACTGTGATCAGTCTTGTTGGAAAGGTCCGTTACCGGACAGAAATGCAGGCATATGAACGACTGATGAAAAAGGGACTGGATGACCGGAATGCAGAGCAGGGAACCTTTTGAAAATCTGCTGGCGGAAATTCCGAAAACCATGAATGAGCATAAGGATATCCTGCTGGTCTTTATGGATATTGATTATCTGCGCAGGATCAATAATGATTTTGGCAGAGCGGCAGGAGATGAGGTTATTGTGGCGGCTGCCAGATGCATTGAGAATGTTTTTGGAGCAATCGGAAAATGTTATCGCACAGGAGGAGATGAGTTTGCGGTAGTTGTGTTTGATCCGGAGGAAGACAGGAATGCATTGTCTGAGAAACTGGATAAAGAAATAAGGCGTTATAACAGAAACAGCAGATATCGTATGTCTATTTCAAGAGGTTTCAGTTCAATTCGGGATGACAGGGGAAAGCTGAAGACAACTGGTGAATGGAAGTATGAGGCAGATACGAATATGTATCAGAATAAAATGAAAGAGAGAAAGACACATGAATTATAATATAAACTTTCAGGTAGCGGCAGTTATTATTACAGCGTTACTCTTATATCATTTTCTGACGCAGAAGAAACTGCATAATGCAAATGTGAAAACATTTACATATATACTTGTCCTGAGCGGTTTATATATTTTTGTCTGACCTGTTGGGTACGCTGACAATTATGAATTACACAGCGGAAGATGAAGGAACTGTCATGGGTATTCTGACAGGAATCTATTTGCTTGATATTCTGATTCCTTATATTTTGTATTCATGTATTCCTGATTCGCGTGAAAATGAGAAAAAAAGAGCGGTGCATTATCTGTGATCTGTGCCGGGATTACGGTGGCTATGATGATAGCTGTACTTGGAAACCTTTGGAAGCGGGGATTTTTCTGTTTTGACAGTAATGGCGTTTTTCAAAAAGGAACAGGGTACGTGTTTCTTTATCTCTATGCCCTGGTTTATATCGTTCTGATAATGCAGCGTATGATCAGAAGCAGAGAGGACTATACGCCGGAAAAAGATGAGTATTGCAGGCGAATTTCTTGTGATCGAAGGCGTATGTATAGGAGTGGAACTGTACACAGGGTACATATTTCTGTCAGATTTTGGACTGGCACTTGGTCTCATATTTCTCTATCTTATGATGAACAATCCAGGTGATTATATATAGACAGTACAACAGGAGCATTTGATAAAAAGGTATTTTGATAACTGGATACAGGAGAAATTTACCAAAGGAATCGAGTTTCATGTGATTGCTGTAGAGCTGTTTATGCTGAAACAGATTAATAAGGTTTACGGAAGTAGTACAGGTGATCTGCTTCTGGTACAGATTGCAAGAGAACTGCAAAAACATTACAGGTTCTGTACAGGTGTTCCGAACCACAGGGAAACTGTTTTCTGATCATTACAGATTCATTGACAGAATATGAGAAAAAAAGACAGGAGATTGAGAACTATTTCAAAGAACCTTTTGAAACTGACGGGGAAAAAAAATCACTTTTCCGGCAATCATCTGCGGGATTATCAACGGTGAAAAGATGGAGAAGGAAGATGTACTGCTGGCATATATCGAGTATCTGATATCTTTGGTAAAACGTGCAGATGAAACGGTAGTGATCCAGTCAGATGACAGGGATTCTGGAGGGCTTCCGTTATGAAAAGAGGTGGAGCATTTCCTGAAAACAGCAGTGGATAAAGACCTGTTTGAAGTGTACTATCAGCCGGTATTCTGGACAAAGGAAGATCGTTATATTACTCTCGAAGCTTTGAGCAGGCTGAAGCATCCCTGTATGGGAAATGATCCCGCCGGATGTGTTTATCAGTATTGCAGAAAGGCAGGGGCTCATCGCACAGATCGGACTGCTTCAGTTCAGAAGGGTGTGCCGTTTTATTAAAGATAATGAATATATGATGAAACAGATTAAGAATGTAAAGTTCAATCTGTCACCTTCCGAACTGTTAAAACCGGGACACAGTCAGCTTCTGATCGATATAGTGAAGGAGTATGAGCTTTCACCGAAATATTTTCAGTTTGAGATTACTGAGACAGTGGCAACTGAATACAGTGAAAGTTTCTGCAAAGCTGTGGAGGATTTTACGAATGCGGGAATCGGATTATGTCTGGATGATTTTTGGTTCAGGGTATGCAAATCTGAATGCAGTATTGAGACTTCCGTTTGATGTGGTGAAAATGGACAGATCGTTGTTAACAGGGATTACCTGTGATGAACAGGCTGCTGTTTTTACCACAGTATTGTGACGGTTATGCAGAATATGGGTTATACAATTGTAGCAGAAGGAGCAGAAACAGAAGAAGAGGTGAGTCTGCTGAGAGAATGGGGCGTGGACATGGTCCAGGGATATTACTTCTCAAGACCACTTCCGGAGGTAGAGTTGCTGAGACTTTTTCATGTTATAGGAAATTATTCCGTAATATACCTATAACATAAAAAGGTCCTCCGGACAGAATCGCACTGCGCCGGAGAGAAAAGCAGGTGTTGTTCAATCAGATATAAATGATTACACGACATCTGCTTTTTTAAATAATTTAAAAACAGAAATACAATACACTTATAAAGATGTTCTTGCATATTCTATGTGCTTCCTTTATAATGTAACGTATCATTGTTTTATCAAATTAAAGGGAAAGAGGATTAAAGAAATGAAAAAAGTTTGGGACAAATGGACCAGGATTGCTCTTGTAAAGAGAATCCTGGTTGGCCTGATTCTGGGTGCGATTCTGGGAATTGCTGTACCGCAGGCAACAGGAATCGCAATTCTGGGTGATGTCTTTGTAAGTGCATTAAAGGCAATCGCACCTTTGCTGGTATTCTTCCTGGTTATCAGTTCCCTGTGTAATGCAGGAAAATCTCACGGAGGAGTTATTAAGACAGTTATCATTCTCTATATGTTCAGTACAGTTCTGGCAGCAGTGATCGCAGTATTTGCGAGTATGGCATTTCCTGTAAAGATGACAACTTGCAAATGCAGCAACAGATACAAGTGCACCACAGGGTATCGTTGAGGTATTAAATAACCTGCTTCTGAACGTAGTTGCCAACCCGGTATCTTCACTGGTAAATGCAAACTATGTAGGGATCCTGATGTGGGCTGTTCTTCTTGGGCTTGCTTTTCGTGCAGCTGATAAGATGACAAAGAAGGTTCTGGCTGATGTTGCAGATGGTATTTCCATGGTAGTAACCTGGATCATTAATCTTGCACCTTTTGGAATTTTTGGTCTGGTATTTAACACAGTATCTACAAACGGTCTGGATATCTTTACGACTTATGGAAAACTGTTGCTTCTTCTTGTAGGATGTATGCTGTTTATCTATTTTGTGACCAATCCGCTTCTGGTTTACTGGTGCATCCGCCAGAATCCATATCCGCTGATTTTCCACTGCCTGAAGAGAAGTGCGCTGACGGCTTTCTTTACAAGAAGTTCCGCAGCTAATATTCCGGTAAACATGAAAGTCTGTGAAGAGATGGGACTGGACAGAGATACTTATTCTGTAACCATTCCGCTTGGTGCAACTATTAATATGGATGGTGCGGCTATCACTATTACGGTTATGACAATGGCAACTGCATTTACTCTTGGTATTCATGTAGATATTCCGACAGCAATTATCCTGAGTCTTCTTGCAGCTCTGTCAGCATGTGGCGCTTCCGGTGTAGCCGGCGGATCACTTCTTCTGATCCCGATGGCATGCTCTCTGTTCGGAATTTCAGATGACATTTCCATGCAGGTTGTTGCAGTAGGATTTATCATTGGCGTAGTTCAGGATTCTGTAGAAACAGCTCTGAACTCTTCGTCAGATCTTCTGTTATCTGCTTCCGCAGAATTCAGACAGTGGAGACTTGAAGGGAAAGAGATTAAATTTAAATAAGATTGCAATGAGCGAAACGGTCGTCCGGTATGGACGGTCGTTCTTTATAAGGCACAACTATAAAAACGATTGCTACATATTCGGAAATTTCTGTGCATACACTGTAAAAACAGCGTCTTCGGAGGCTTATCCGTGAAAGATTATATCGAGGAGCGGGCAGTGGAAATTGCAAATTATATTATTGATACAAAGGCAACGGTGCGTCAGGCGGCGAAGAAATTCGGGATTAGTAAGAGCACTGTACATATGGAAGTAACAATATAGAACGGTTCGTTTGGGTAATAGAATAAGAAAAACCAAGGAGGAACGAACCATGAAGGATTTGAAAACAAGAATTACGGAGAATGGCATTGATTATGTACTTGTCGGGGATTATTATATCCCAGACTTGAAGCTGCCGGAGGAAAAGCGATCTATCGGTAAGTGGGGACGAATGCACAGGGAGTATCTGAAAAAAGCAGTGCTACGGTAGATATTCCAGTTTACTGCTGACCGGAAAACTTTGGAGCTATCTGGAGGATTTGGACGAACAAGCGGAGGAACGGTTTACGTGTATTGTTGATCAGATGAAAGCGGCTGAGGGAGTGACGGAGGAATTGAAGCGGAAAGATGCTATGCTTTGGGTACAACGGTGTAATAATATTAGAAACAGAGCAGAAGAAATTGTACTGAACGAAATGGTTTATATTTAGTATGGAGCAGTCAGCCGAAAGGCTGGCTGTTTTTTCTTTCCTAGCGACAGAAAATGATTGACAATGTTATAAGACTGTGGTAGTCTGAAAACAAGAACAGACTACTGTAGTCTTATAGGAGGCGAAACAAGTGACAGAGGAAAATATCAAACTTTTTGATTCGGAATTAAAGGTAATGGATGTTCTGTGGAAGGATGGTGACGTGCCAGCGAAATATGTTGCAGATACTTTAAACAGAGAAGTCGGCTGGAATAAAAACACAACGTATACATTGATTAAGCGGTGTATCAATAAAGGCGCGATTGAACGAACGGAACCGGGATTTATGTGCCATGCGCTTATAGCAAAAGAACAGGTACAGGATCTGGAAACAGATGAACTTATTGATAAGATATATGATGGATCTGTTGACAAGTTGTTTGCGGCACTTCTTGGCAGAAAAAACTTTCTATGGAGCAGATTAAGAACCCAAAGCAGATCGTCAGTGAATTGGAATGAGGTGATGTATATGAGCCTGCTGCAAATGAGTTTTCTGGGAACGGTTATTATTTTACTTATTGTGGTATTAAGGGCTGTGCTTATCAACAGATTACCGAAAAAAACATTTTTGATTTTATGGTGGATTGCATTAATACGGTTATTAGTTCCATTTCCATAAAATCAGTCACAAGTATTTATTCTCTGTTGCAGAGTATTTATTCTGATATAAACCCAGTGAGAACGGCGCAAACGACAACATTTTTACCCATTCATGGGAATATGCCTGAGATAGCAAATGGATTATCAGAGGCTATGGTACAGAGAACAGAATCCATTTCGATTTTGAGTGTAATATGGCTGGCAGGTCTGTTACTTTGTTTTGGATTTTTGCGGTTTCCTATATAAAATGTTATCGGGAATTTCGATTTTCGCTGCCTGTTGAAAATGATATTTTGGAAGCATGGAAGGAAAAACATCCACTAAAAAGGAGTCTATCCATCCGGCAGACAGAAACCATAGCTTGCACCACTTTCTTATGGTGTGATTCGCCCAGTTATTTTAATGCCGAAAAAATACAGAATGGAAAAATATTTATCAGCTTCGTTATGTGTTGGAACATGAATATGTGCATATCAGACGGCTTGATATGCTTACAAAGCTGATAATGATTGCTGCAGTATGCATTCATTGGTTTAATCCTCTTGTGTGGGTAATGTATATTCTTTTTAACAGAGATTTGGAATTATCCTGTGACGAAACCGTAGTCCGTAGATTTGGAATGGATATAAAGTCGGTATATGCAACTGCTTTAATATCTATGGAAGAAAAAAAAACGGACTGACACCATTATGTAACAGTTTCGGTAAAAATGCGATTGAAGAGAGGATAAGAGCAATTATGAAGATAAAGAAGACATCTAAGTTTGCAGTAATTATAAGTGCAGTATTGGTAATTTGCGTGACAGGTGGATTTGCAACTTCCGCATCATCCTTGGAGAAAAAGACAGAGACAGCGCAAGAAAACGGGTGAAACAACAGTTGCTTTAAACGAAGTGAATATCCGGGAAGATGAATCACTTTCAAGTTCGGATGTGGAATGGTGGACAGCAGAAGAGTATGCGAAATGGCTGGACGAGGAAAAAAGAAGTTCTGCAGTCTATGATTGGTGAAAAAAAAAGCTTATACAGGCGGCGACGGATGGTTTGTATGGACACAGGAAAAGGTAGATGAGACGATTGCACTTTATGAGGATAATCTTCAAAAAAAATAAAAGATGGGATGAAGTTGTCGAAATCATCTGATGATGCAGTGGGAATTACAATGGCATATTCTCCGGAAAATATAGAATATGCGAAGCAGGAAGCAGAAACGGTCACCGAAAATAAAGACAGTAATGAAAATGTATTCAGCGAAGAACAGCTTTCTGAATATGCAAAAGCAGGGAATAACTTACCAGAAAGAAACAGGATTTCTGATGTATGATGGAAAGACCATTGGATATTTCCGGGATGAGTTTAAGCCGGGTACTTATACAATAAGTTCAAACGTGGAGGTACGCTTCGAGTTGAAGTGCAAAGGGAAAACTATGGCACCATCACAGACGTAAAGGCAGAACCGTTATCAGATGATTTTTGGTCAGAACCGGCAGTATTGGTTGAAAGTTCCGGCGGAGAAGCTGTAACTGCAGATGAAAATGAAAGGATCTGTTTTTGAAGAAGGAGGAAGTGAGAACATAGCGGCTGATGACATGGGCGAATATAGCAGTGAAGAGGGAAAAGGTCTTAATATTGCTGTTCTACAGGAGTATGCTGATTATGGAGTATCTTGTGATGCTCAAGGAAACTGGGTTTATAATGGTAAGATTATAGCAGATTTATATGATGAGGGAAGGGGGAATCTTTTCTAACAGCAACGGAACTATGTACATTGAAGTAACGAGAGACAAAAGTGGAAAGATCAGCAGCTTTCAAAAAAGTAAGCAAAAATAGAATGCAGGAATTATTTACTGAATTTAATCCGGAAGCGGAAACATTTGATGGATATACTTCAGAGGCGAAACATTAAGTTAGTATTAAATGAAACGAGGACGATTAGGTGGGAAAAATATTGCTGGTATCATTCGAGGGAGCTGAGGAAGATTTGGTAAATTCTGTTATTTCTGTGTTAGATTCCGGCAGAGAGAAATTTCTTTTTCAGGAAATACAATTTCAATCGAAAATATGGCATAAGGGGTATAGCGATTGATTTGAAACGGAGAGAAGTCGTTCGTGATAATAGAAAAATAGAATTAACTTTACACCGAGTTTGAAATCCTGCAGTTATTAGCACAAAATCCAGGAAGAGTATTTAGTAAAAAGAACAGATTTATGATATAGTCTGGAAAGAATCTATTTTGGCGATTACAATATAGTAATGAGCCATATCAGTCATATTCGTGAGAAAATAGAAGATGATCCGGGTAACCCGGTATATTCAAACAAATCTGGGGTGAGGATACAAGTTCAATGAGAGGCAGGCAGCAGTAGCTAAATTCGCTGCCTTTCCTTTACAGGATGGATTCAGATTTTGCTGAGTTTTTTAAGATAATATTGCTCTGCTGATACAACCAGTCTGTGAATTCTGTCGGACTGGTTTTGCTCCTGCTTACAGCTTTCTTACGCTGCAAAGTTCTTTCTTAAAAGGTCAAACGCATTTTTTTTCATTTCTTCCAGGCGTTCAATCGGAAAATTAGCAGTTTTTTGGGACTTAGATTTGATTTTATTACGCCAATTCTGGCATTCATTTTTATAAAAAGCAGATCATAGTTATTTTCTCTGGCTCGTTCATCAAACTCCCTTTTTGTTTTTTGAAGTGCCTGTGCTTTACGGCACTTATCACTGCACAGTTCATAACGCTGGCTTTTTTTGCCAGAAAATATTTTTCCACAGACTTTGCACTGACGGAAACAAAGGCCCCAGTCATTCAGTCGATTCAAGTAATAAGTGATAAGCGGATAAAAAGAAAGCTATAGGCAGCTACGCATTCTGTTCTGCGCCTATTATCCGGAAACCAAAGTTCAAGTCGAGTGATTTCAGCAGGGAGTGTTGCGGAAATAAAGACTGCCAGTATGAAAACGTTCTGGTTTTCCGGTATCAGAATTAAAAATTCATGACATTTTCTGTTTGGAATGCCTGAGTCAAAATTTGGATTTTTTCTATAAAACGATCACAGGCAGTATTACGGTCACGATATTCCCTTGTAACAAGATATTCATTCCAAATACGGAATGTAGCATACATTCTCACCGGATCACCGGTGAGATATTTTTTTGCCAGAAAATCACCAGCAGTCTGTTCCAGTGCAGGCTGTTTCCAACGGTTAGTGTGCAATGCATCACGTAGGGGAGCAAGTCCATATATATTCCAGTTCTTTTTCTTTATCATATTCAAAATCTATCAGAAAACGTCCTAGAGGACGTGTTATATCATATATGACATCGTTATCTTTATTTCCGTCCAGTCGAAAACGGATTTGCTGTTCCGTTCCGATTAAAATTCGCTCCTTCATTTTGTCTCTATCCAATGCCAGAACGAAGAGGATGTGGTCGTAGCAAAGGTTCTTGCCTTTATAAATTGATAAGCCATTTCTATTTGCTCCTGTTTTGTATGGTAATTTTAAAAAAATATAATATTAGTTACATTTATGGTATCGCGAAAGTATTGAAAAGTCAAGATGAGATTGATAAGATACGATTGAATGGTAATTTCGTACTATGCAGTGTATTTTGACAACTTTATGACCGTCTAACCTGAGATAAACCGCCATGACCTTCGATAAAAGAAGTGAGCGCATCCGAATGGATGACGTGTTGTATGCCTTGACAGCAGTATGACTCAGGAAACAGGAAAGAGAAAACGGCAATGAGAAGCTAAAAAAAATGAGATCAAAAATGGAGGAACAACATGAGTGAAAATAAGAGATTAAACAATTATGATGAACTGCCTCTTGTACTGGATGTGGCTGATATTCAGCGGATTATGGGGATTTCAGAGTAACGGCTTATGAACTGGTTCATACACCCGGTTTTCCGGCATTTCGAAGCGGCAGATTAATTAAGGTTAGTAAAATTGCTTTTTTTCGAATGGATGGCAAAGGGAATGGAAGGGTGCCGGAGAATAGTAACTAAATCTGGAGCAGAGCGGAGAGCAGAAGTCTTTTGTGCAGGTTAAGGGCGGCAGCCATTGCCCAGTGAGTTGATGCGTGCGTCTACTCGTACTGGGTATTACCTGACGCAAATTCACGCAGGTTTGCAGCTTCGCTGCCTTATTTAATTTGGAAAACGTGAAAAGGAGGGCAAGAAAAAATATTGAAAGCAACAAGACACAATGGACGCTCCGGGAAAAATGGCACTTATAATCCCAGGCATAATGATCGCCGTTTCGACTTGGAAAACAGTGAACATATTGATGCTGGAAGAGTCAGAGAAAATATTTACTGGGACTGTTACCGTGGCTATACAACAATGCAGAACAGGGAAGAAGATTCTCAGGATATCAGTTTTGAGAAAATTGAATGTACTTTTTATCAGAACATTATGGAAAATATATAGAAGCGCAGAATGAAAAAGAAATGCAAGAACCCGTCATACAGAGCGTAACCGATCTGTGGAAGATTTACTAAAGAACAATAAAACCTGTCCAGAGGAAACTATTTTCAAATAGGAACAGTAGAAGAATCTGTTTCCTATGAAATATTACTTGCGGTCGTACAGGACTTTACAAAAGCAGTTCACAAATCGGTTCGGTTCTCATGTCCATATTCTGGACTGGGCACTGCATTTGGACGAAGGAACGCCGCACATTCATGAACGTCATGTTTTTGATTGTGAGAATAAGTACGGGGAAATCTGTCCCCAGCAGGAAAAAGCACTGGAAGAATTAGGGATTGCACTTCCAAAACCGGATAAACCTAAAGGCCGCAATAATAATCGAAAGCAGACTTTTGATGCTATTTGCCGGACAATGCTTTTTTGATATAACTCGAAAATACGGGTTGCATCTGGAAGAAGAACCGTCTTATGGAGGGCGAGATTATCTTGAAAAGCAGGATTATATCCTGTTTAAGCAAAAAGGAACAGATGAAAAACCAGACAGAAATACTGGATACACTTACTTTGAAAATTGAAGAAGTAGAAGCTTTGATCGATGAAGTTTCAGATATTGCTTACGACAAAGCTGTGGAGGTTGTGACGGATGAGGTCAGAGTGGAAACCCATAAAGAAGACATTCGTCTGGTAGAACAGTCAAAGGCGTGGGTGCTTTCCCTGAGCGCAAGGCTTCCCAAAAAGAAAGAACTTATGCTGTAAGTCGATTGGACGGAGTAATTACCAAAATTACAAAAAAGCTATGCAGACAGCAGTTAAAACAATCCAGACCACGCTGATAAAACCGGAAGTCAAAAAGGTGAATACCGAACAGATTAAGAAAAAGCCAGAAGTTCCATTCTGGATAGGCTGGCAAAAAAAGCAAAAATTACTGCGGAACAGGAGAACCGAGAGCGATGGGAACACGAAGGAAGAACTAAATTGGGAAGGAACGATATGGAGTTGTGATGTAAAAAGAAAAGAGGAAAAGGATGAATATATTTGAAGCAGTTAAACAGTCTGTGACTACCCGGCAGGCTGCAGAAAGCTATGGAATACGGGTAAACAAGAATGGAATGGCGGTCTGTCCATTTCACCGTGACAAGAATCAAGCATGAAAGTGGACAGGCGTTTTCATTGTTTCGGATGTCAGGCAGATGGGGATGTGATTGATTTTACGGCACACTTGTACAATTTAAAACCAAAAGAGGCGGCAGAGAAATTGGCAAGAGATTTTTCTATACATTATGAGAACATGGGGCACAGCCCGCCACAGAGAAAAACAAATCAAACGACAGCTAACACAGGAACAGAGGTATCTGCAGGCAGAAAAATAGATATTTCCGTGCACTGGCAGATTACCTGCATTTGTTGAAAACAGTGGAAAGAAGAGTGTGCTCCGAAACAGGTGGAAGATGTCTGGCATCCGCTGTTTATGGAGGCATTGGAAAAAAATATCAGAAACAGAGTACCTGTTGGATACATTATTATCAGGCACATTAGAAGAACGAGTTGCCGTAGTGGTGGCTCATGGGAAGGAGGTGACAGCGATTGAACAGAGAATTTCAGACTTTATCACCACAGACACGACAGGAATTGTGCGAAGTAATGGATATAATGGAAACGGAGTTGACAGTAGAGGAAATCAGAGAACAACTGGAAATGACACAGAAGGGGTGCTGTGAAAAACAATCGGCATAACTGTAAGCTAATTTTTAGAACATGATCCTCTGTTAAAAGATGTATTCCGGCACAATATTTTGACTGAGCAGACAGACATTGTAAAACCCGTGTGGTGGGAATGGATAAGCCCGGCATTCACAGATATGGATTTGAACTATATTATGCTTTATTTGGAAGAGACTTACGGTCTGACGATGGATAAGATTGTGCAGAAAAGTATTGTCCATCAGGCAGATCGGAACAAATATCACCCTGTCCGGGATTATTTGAACAGTCTGCAATGGGATGGGCAGGAACGTATCCGCTATGTGCTGCATCATTTTCTTGGTGCACCTGTGGATGAGTTGACCTATGAAAGTATGAAAATGTTTTTGCTGGGGAGCTATTGCCCGTGCGTTCCGCCCCGGAATTAAGTTTGAATATATGCTCTGTCTGGTCGGGGGTCAGGGCGTGGGAAAATCTACATTTTTTCGTTTCATGGCAGTAAAGGATGACTGGTTCACTGATGACATCGGCAAACTGGATTCGGAAAAAGTTTATTGTCAGCTTCGTGGTCATTGGATGATTGAAATGTCTGAAATGGTCGCAACGGCACGCTCTAAGAGTATTGAGGAAACAAAAGAGCTTTCTGAGCAGGCAGAAAGAGACTTATCGGGATTCTTATGCAGTATATGCTCTGATCGTCCGAGGCAATGTGTATTTGGAGGAACATCCAATATTAAGCGATTCCTGCCGTTTGACCGTACCGGAAATCGAAGATTCGTTCCGGTTCAGACGAACCGGGCAGAGATGGAGGTTCATATCCTCGAAAATGAGAAGGAATCCAGACAGTATATTGATCAGGTGTGGGCGGAAGCAATGATGTTGTACCGTAATGGAAATTTTAAACTGGCGTTTTCAAAGGAAACAGAAACACAGCTTGATAAACTGCGGCAGGAGTTCATGGCGGATGATACGGAAGCCGGAATGATACAGGCATGGCTGGATGAACATGAAGACAGAAAAGTCTGTTCATTGATGCTTTTAAAGAGGCACTGGACAATCCTTATGTAAAGCCGAAGAAGGCGGGAGACAGACCGCATCTGTGAAATCATGAATACAAGCATTGTGGGTTGGAAACAGGGACGATGACAAGATTCAAGGATTACGGTACACAGCGTTCGTGGGTATGTGTAAACGAAAACTGTAAACGAGACGCAAAAGACTTAAAAAAAATGAAAATGACTGGCATCCGATTACTGAGAAGGAAGCCCGGCAGGTGGAGTTACCTTTCCAGTAAAAATGCCAGTCAGGTTTTACGGTAGTTGGCGTGTTGTTTACACTTTTTTTCTATGGATATTGCTTTGACTTGTAGAATTTGTAAACAGTAAACAGATATATAAGAGTAATTTGGTATTGAGGAAAGAAAACTGAAAAAAAAAAAGAATTAGATTTTTTGGAGTTTGTTTACAGCGGTGGTTTACAACAGGGATGCCCTTTGACCGGCATCTATTTAAGTTGAACAGGAATGGCATTTGGCAGGACTATTTCAAAAAACATTTTCATAGTTATGGACAAAGACATACGGGAGGAGGTGGAAATTCCGCTATGAAAAAGAAAAACTTAATTATCGATTCCATAATCCAAACACTGCGGAAGTAACCGCCGACTATCTGTTAAAGATATTGATTGAAGCAAATGCAAGTAAGGTGGAACAGGCAATACAAGAAGCAGCGAATGAGCTTCCCGAGCAGATGAATGGTACAGAAGGGGCACTCTACATAGGAATGTAGGGGTGTCTTTTGAGCTGTGTGTGGAGAGAGGAATAAAAGTGTCATAAAAAGAAAAACAAGGGTAGATATAGACAAAATAAATTTGATATAATTAACCTGATAAAGTATACGGAGGTGAAAAGTATGGAAAAAGAACAAATTAAATATTTTGAATAAAATTTTTTCTCGTAGTACTTTTCGCAACTGTTTTGATAATGGATATGATAAAACATACAGTCAAGTTGTTAGAAGATACGTCGATAATGGTACAGGAAAGCAAAATTCAGAATTGATAAGTCAAATTTATAATGTATTAAGAGAAGGTTATAGAAACGAATATTATTATAAAAAATACATTGTTGAATAAATTATTATTAGGCATACATAGTGTGAATACGACAACCGCATTAACGGAAATTCCTATTGCAAAGTCTAAAGCAGATTTTGTTTTGATTAATGGTAAAGCAGTTGTGTATGAAATAAAAACGGAATTGGATAATTTTGATAGATTGGAAAATCAAATAAATGATTATTATAAGGCATTTGATCATGTAGCGGTTGTTACTTGCAAAGGAAAAATCTTCAGGTATTGAAGAAAAAGATAGAAATGATTGGAAAACCTGTTGGTATTTACATTTTGCAAAAACGTGGAACTATAACAACAATACAAAAGCCACAGGCATATAGCGTAGAGTTAGATGCTGAAATTCTTTTTTTAAGATATTGAGAAAACAAGAATACGAAGAAATCCTTTTTAATAAATATAAACATTTGCCGGATGTTTCAGAATTTAAATACTATTCAGAGTGTAAAAAAAATGTTTTTAGAGATACCATTAGAAGAAGCATATTTATCAGTTTTGAAGCTTTTAAAAAAGAGAAGTCAAATTATAAAGACGAATTTAGTAAGATTCCTTATGAACTAAAATTTTTGGCATATTTTATGAATTTGAAATCTGATGATTATAAAAAAGATAACGAAATTTTTTGAATGAATCCTATGGAGGTGTGTAAAATGTATTTTCCGTATTTACGTGGAAGACAATTTGAGTTAATTGCTTTGCGAGAATTGCTGGAAGGAAAACGTATTAGCGAAAAAGTTATTCCGATAATAGAACCGGTGAAACCATCTTCAACATTATTAAAAACATTAGAAACATTTGTTAAAAATGATAGAGAAATTGCGGTAGTATTTAATCCAACAGTGGGGGATTTCGCAAAAAAGTTGAAGGAAATGCGTGAAGAAGATTCCAAGGTTGCTAATGAATTGTATGATTTACTAACCCAAAATGATAAAGTGATTAAGTCTTATATCATGGATCGTGGTATTTTATCTGAAATAAAAAGTGAAGCATCTAAGAATAAATATCTTATTATAAATTTGAATAGGGATTGCTTGGATGACTTTTTGGATGCATACGAAGATACATTACCACGATTTACGTTAATTCCGGATGATAGAGCTTTTAGACGAGTAATTCCAGATTCAAAAGTTTTATTTGAAGATAACTTTAATAAGCAATCCAGAAATATTGATTATATAGACAATCAGGATGAATTCTTTTCAGATAGTCATTTATATTATCAGAATGAAAATTATGTTGGATTTGCAGATTATTCTGTTGTTGGAGAAGAATTTAATGAATCAGGATTTGCTCCGGTTGCAGTAGCGATTCATGTTGTTTATTTTGATAAAAAAAGGAATTGCGGATACATCATTTTGTTTCTGATTCAAATGAGGGAATCGAAGACCCGGGTGGAAAATTTGGTGAAGCACTGGAAAAAAATTAGTTTACTGGTGTGACGAAAATAATGTACAAGAATACATTAGGTTTACAAGGGTTTTATGATTGTTACATAGTTCTGGAAAATATCCAGGTTTAGGAACAGTTAAGAAATATTCTATTATGCATCATATTGAGTTGGTCAGCAATTTCTTGGGAGGAAAATAATAATGCAGATTGGATTAGAATGCTTTTTGGATGAGCAGCTCAGTTCAATGATTGCAAGTGAAAATCGACATGGTGATTGCGAAATCCAACATAAAAACGGATTGTATTATTTATGATACGGAAGAAGATCATTATTTAGAAGAGTATCTGGAAGAAATTATGGATGCTTTTACGGTAGCTAAACATCTTAAAGTTACCGAGTCAGATGTAAGGGCAGATTATTTAAAGAATTTTTGAGTAAATGGAAAGTGTTTTCTGTTACAGGGGACGATATACAGCAGATCATTACAGCTATTTGTAGTGAACGGTATCAAGATGAACCAGAGTTATTTGACGAGAAGGTTACAATACGAGAATTCTTTTTTCGGCGGATACAATGGAACAACAATGTATCCTAAAAACTTATAATTGGGATGATTTTTTGTTATAATATCAAGCATGTAAATAGATTTCATTCTCAGCAAGTTAATTTTGATCAATTAGAGAATTTGTTAAAAAACATGGTCATTGATATTCCGAAAGGTACTTTAAAATTATTTCGTTCAAGAATATGCGATGAGGATAGTTATACTTCTGGATATTCTACGAGAAAAATGGGAGTGCCACCAGTAGCATTAACAACGGCTGGACGAACAAATTCAGAAGGTATTCAATGCTTGTATCTGGCAGGTGATGAGGAAACCACCTTTCATGAAGTAAGAGCAAGGGATTATGATCATGTATCTGTCGGAGAGTTTATTCAAACAAAAGATTTGCGAATAGTGGATTTGAGTTTGTTTGATAAAATAGGTCCTTTTTCTATCCCTGATTTTGATATGACATGGTTTGCAATTAACATTGAAATCATTCGAAAAATTGGAGATGAGGTTGCAAAACCGATGCGACGATTTGACCGTGCATTGGATTTATGTGCCAACGCAGTATATTTGTGATTATATCAAGCACTTAGGATATGATGGAATAAAATTTAAAAGTACGTTGGTTGATGGTGGAACAAATTATGCTATTTTTAATGAAAAGAAATTTGAATGTACGAATGTAAAGGTTGTTCAAATAGGAAACATTGATTATAATTGAGTCCATTATAAGTATAAGGTTAAAGGCAAGGGAAAATGTGAAAGTTATCTCTTGCTTTTTTTTACTTGTTTTTGCTATAATAAAGTTGTAACAGAACGACTTAAATATAACAGAAAGGCACTGAATATGAATATAGCAGCTTACTGCCGTGTCTCCACTGATAAAGCCGACCAGCTCAACAGTCTGGAAGCTCAAAAGCAATTTTTCTCTGAGTACACCCAGCGTACTGGTGACAACTTAGTTAGATTATATGCAGATGAGGGTATTTCTGGAACCAAAATAAAAAATCGAAAAGAATTTTTACGCATGATGGCAGATGCCGAGCATGGGTTGTTTGATATGGTCGTAGTCAAGGATATTTCTCGCTTTGCCAGAAATACTGTAGACCTTCTGCAGAATGTCCGCAAGCTGAAAGCGTTGGGGATTGAAACGCAGTTTTTGACCGCCAACATGACCAGCATGGGCAACAGCGAATTTGTGCTGACGATTTTTGGGGCATTGGCACAGGAGGAAAGTGCGAATACCTCAAAGCGTGTAAAATTTGGAAAAAAGATGAACGCGGAAAAAGGACGAGTTCCGAATATTGTGTACGGGTATGATAAAACCATTGGAGATTACTTTAATTTGGCAATCAACGAGGAAGAAGCAGCTGTTATCAGGCAGATTTATAAATGGTATATCGAAGAAGGATATGGTGCCGCCAAGATTGCAAACATGCTGAATGCGAAAGGCATCCGAACAAAGCGTAATTGTCAGTGGAGCCAGAATGCGACGTACCGGATTTTAACGAATGAACTTTATACCGGAAAAATTATCAATGGAAAGCAGGGAAGTAACTGACTTCCTGACTGGACAGAGAACGGAAAAAGACGAGACGGAGTGGATGGTAACAGAACGTCCGGAACTGCGGATTATTGAGCCGGAAATGTATGAAAAGGCACAGGAGATTTTGGGTGCAGAAGCAAGACTTTTAAATTAACAAAGGAACGGCAGAGCAATAAGTATTTGTTTTCTACTCTGATTAAATGTAAGGAATGTGGCTGGTCATTTCGACGAACTGTTCGTACTTATAAGAATACTTATATTCGCTGGGTATGTTCCGGTCATAATGGACGTGGGGCGGATAGCTGCCCGAATGCTCAGACAGTGGACGAGAAGAGTTGATTGAAGTTCTGTCCGAATACTTTTCCGAGCTGCTGAAAGCAAAGAAAATGTAATTCGTCACGTAACAGGCGAATTCCAGAGGGTTTACAAAGCCAAGGATGAGAACCTGAATTACGAAAAGGAATTGAACGCACAGCTTCACAAGCTTCAAAAAAAATGCGTCAGGAAATACATAGATATGTACACCGATGACCTCATTACACGTGAGGAACTGAATGAAAAAATCGGCGGCACAAAACAGGAAATCGAGCGTCTGGAGAATGAGTTGAAAATGGTTGCTTATCACCTGACAAAAGGTGAACAACTGGAAACAATCTTGAATCGCACGTTTAAAGAGATTGAAGATATTTCCGATGTTCACCAGATGACCAATGCACAGCTTAAACGGATTATCCAGAAAATTGAAGTAGACAAGGATGGTAACGTAGATATTTACTTACGAATCTTCGGTGATTTAGGCTTAGATGAAACCGTTCTAATTAGTGACAACCAAACATAAGGACTGCACTGACCGTCTCAGTCAGCTCAATCCGGGACTGGCATGTGAAGTGAGACAGGTTCTGGATGTGAACAAGCAGGAGCGGCATATCAGAGGTGGGCTCGCCACCAGAGAGAAATATTTACATCAGCATTAACAAAAATGGCTGCTGTCGGATATGACAGTAGCTTTTTTGATACATTTTCTGTATAATAAATCCAGATATTTCAGGATATTTTGTATATACATAAGGAGAACAAGAAGATGGCATTAATGGAAGTGAACTTCTTTTCAAAAGCACTGATGCGTCCGGTAACGATGAATGTAATCCTGCCGGTTGATAAAGTGTTTTTTTGGAGAAGAAACAGAAGAAGAGAACAAACCGTTTAAGACTTTGTATCTGCTTCACGGAGTAATGGGAAATTACACAGACTGGGTAACAGGAACATGTATTAAGCGATGGGCAGAAGAAAAGAATCTGGCAGTAGTTATGCCTTCCGGAGCAAATATGTTCTATATGGATCATCCGAATGCAAATGAAAACTACAGTGAATTTATCGGAAAAAGAACTTGTAAAGATCACACGAAGAATGTTTCCGTTATCCCACAAAAAAAGAAGATACATTTATCGCCGGGTTATCTATGGGAGGATACGGTGCAATCCGAAAATGGTCTGAAATACCATGATACATTCGGATATATCGCAGGCCTTTCGTCAGCCATGATACTTGAAAAAATGGGGACAGCAGATGACAGTTCTCCTATGTTCTTTGAGAAAAAAAGTTTTCTGGAGAGTGTATTTGGAGATCTGTCCCGGATCAAAGACTGTGAGATCAATCCGGAATGGATTGCCGAAAATATGAAAAAAAAAAGATGGAATCCCATTTCCGCATATGTACCTTGCCTGTGGACTAGATGATCCGCTTCTTCCTCCGAACCGTAAGTTCAGAGATACCATGCAGAAACTGGGTGTGGATGTAACTTACGAGGAAGGTCCGGGAGCACATGAGTGGGATTTCTGGAACCGTTATATTAAGAAAGTACTGGACTGGCTGCCACTTGATAAGGACAGTAAAGAAGGGCTGAACAGCGGGAATGTAGGACTGTAAAGAGAGAGTCGCAACAGATGGATATGAAATCTGTTGTGGTTTTTTTATTTCTGTTGCAGGAAATTACCCGTAATGTTTCTTGTAACAGAATAAAGTTATATGGGCAGGACTCCTTCTTATACAAAATTATCATAGCAATTCTGCAGAAAATATATTGAATATCAGACACAGAAGTTGTGTATAATGAAAAAAAGCAAAATAAAGTATATTATTTTTAGAAAAAAAGGTAAAATAAAAACCTGAAATCATAAACTGTGGAGGTAAAAATGACTAAGCTTGTAATCAATCCATCAAAGAAACAGAGCAAAATCAACAAAGAGATTTACGGACATTTCTCAGAGCATCTGGGAAGATGTATCTACGAAGGAATCTATGTAGGCGAAGATTCCCAGATCCCGAATAAGAACGGAATGCGTACAGACGTAGTAGAAGCACTGAAGCATATCAGATTCCGGTACTTCGCTGGCCGGGCGGATGCTTCGCAGATGAATACCACTGGAAAGACGGTATCGGACCAAAGGAAACACGTAAAAAATGATCAATACACACTGGGGCGGTGTGGTAGAAGATAACAGCTTTGGTACACATGAATTTTTTGAACTCTGTGAGCAGCTTGGCTGCGAAGCTTATGTTAATGGTAACCTGGGAAGCGGAACAGTTCAGGAAATGTCTGAATGGGTAGAATATATCACATTCGAGGGTGTTTCCCCGATGGCTGACCTCCGTAAGAAAAAAACGGACATGAGAAACCATGGAAACTGGATTTCTTTGGAGTTGGAAATGAGAACTGGGGATGTGGCGGAAATATGAATCCTGACTTCTATGCAAATGAATACCGCCGTTATCAGACTTATGTCCGCAATTATCATCCGGATCACCCAATCCACAAAGTCTGCTGTGGTGCCAATGTAGATGATTATGAATGGACATTTGAAGTATTAAAGACTACACATAATCATTGCCTGAAAGAACTTCACGGAAATATGGATGGTCTTTCTCTTCATTATTATGTACATCCGGAAGGATGGGAGATCAAGGAAGTGCTACAGATTTTGATGATAAGGTATGGTATAAGAGTCTGAAATAAAGCGCTCTTTATGGAAACTCTGATCGAGCGTCACGGACATATCATGGACGAATATGATCCAGAGAAAAAAAATCGGCATGATCGTTGATGAATGGGGCGCATGGTACACAGTAGAACCAGGAACAAACCCGATTCCTGTATCAGCAGAACACAATGAGAGATGCCCTGATCGCAGGTATCACTTTGAATATCTTTAACAAAACACAGCGACAGAGTAAAGATGGCAAACCTTTGCGCAGATCGTAAATGTGCTTCAGTCCGTTATCCTTACAGATGGTGCTGATATGATCCTGACACCAACCTATCATGTATTTGATATGTACAAATATCATCAGGATGCAATGCTTGTAGACAGTTCTATCGAAAACAGAAACCATCGGTGTGGAAGAAGAGTGGCAGGTACCGAACCTGACAGAATCTGTATCTGTAGCAGAAGACGGAGCTGTACATATCACATTGACAAACCTGTCTCTGGATAAAGATTATGAGATCAGAACTATCCTTACAGACTATCAGGTAAATGAAGTTAAAGGTGAGATCGTACACGGCGAAATGCACGAAATGAATACCTTCGAAACACCGGACCAGGTACGTGTAAAAGAATTTAACGAAGTAGAAAAACAGCAGAAGGAATCAGATTCACAATTCCTAAATGCAGTGTTCTTCATCTGGAAGTAAGATAATTACAAGATTTTTAGTCGAATCAGGTAGTGAAGCGGATGATTTTATTCGCTTGACACAGATAAAGAGTTTTGTATAAAAATGAATGAACTTTACAGATTCACAGAAAATGCCGCTTCTGACAAAACAGGCAGGTATTTTCTGTGAATATTTATAATGGAAACAAAAAGGAGACTAAGGTATGAACGGGAAGCTGCGTGTGTGCAGAAAAATGTCTGCCCGGACAGAATAATGAAGAGACTTTTTACGAGGATCTGTCACGCTACATTCAGCGCATGGATGAGGATCTGAAAGTAGACCAGCAGATTTACGAAAAAAAGGCTTAACATATGCAGCACCTGTGACCGCTTAATGAATGGGATGTGCAGGCTTTGCGGATGCTTTGTGGAACTGCGGGCTGTACAGAAGGTGCGAAAATGTCCGGATCTGCCGGCAAAATGGGAGGCGCAGAAATGAGAGATGGTTTAAAAAGAAAGGTTATTAAATAATAAGGTAAAAGTAACGGATAAATTCTGGCGAGGATATCAGGAACTGGTAATGGATACAGTAATTCCTTATCAGGAGAAAATATTAAATGATGAGATTCCGGGAGTGGAGAAAAGCCATGCACTGGCAAACTTCCGCATTGCAGCAGGACTGGAAGAGGGTGAGTTTTACGGAATGGTTTTCCAGGACAGTGATGTTGCCAAATGGCTGGAAGGTGTGGCGTATGCACTGGAAGTCCGTCCGGATGCTGAACTGGAAGAACGTGCAGATAAGGTTATTGAAATTATTGAAAAGCGCAGCAGGATGACGGTTATCTGAATACTTTTTTTTTCACAATCAAAGAGCCGGAACACCGCTGGCAGAATTTACAGGAATGCCATGAATTATACTGTGCCGGACATATGATGGAAGCAGCGGCGGCTTATTATGAGGTGACTGAAAAAGACCGTCTGCTTCATGTGATGGAGCGCATGGCAGAACATATCGGGAAACGTTTTGGAACAGAAGAAGGCAAAGAACCGGGGATTCCGGGACATCAGGAAATCGAGCTGGGACTTTTTGCGTCTCTATGAAGTGACCGGAAAAGAAAATTACAAAGACCTCGCCAGATATTTTATTGAACAGCGTGGAAAAGATCCGGATTACTTTGTCAAAGAGAGGGAAAAAGAGGCTGGGTTCACTTTGATATGGATGTGCATAACAGAGAATATAATCAGGCACATGCTACTGTCTATGAGCAGAAAGAAGCAGTAGGACACAGTGTCCGTGCTGTTTATATGTATACTGCCATGGCAGAACTGGCTTCTCTTTACAAAGATGAAAAAACTCTTATCAGGCATGCTGTGATCTCTGGGAGAACATGACTCAGAAGAGAATGTATATCACCGGAGGAATCGGCAGTACCGTAGACGGAGAAGCATTTACCATTGATTATGATCTGCCGAATGACACCGTTTATGCGGAAACCTGTGCATCTATCGGACTGGTATTTTTTTGCAAAAGAAAGATGCTTGATAATGTAATGGATGGACGCTATGCAGATGTGATGGAACGTGCACTTTATAATGGGATCATCAGCGGAATGCAGCTTGACGGAAAGAAATTTTTCTATGTAAATCCACTGGAAACAGAACCTGGAGTCAGCGGGAAATTATACGGATATAAGCATGTTCTGCCGGAGCGTCCGGGCTGGTATACATGCGCATGCTGCCCTCCCAATGTAGTCCGTCTGCTGATGTCTCTTGGTAAATATCTGTGGAGTGAGACAGAAGATGGAGTTTATTCTCATATCCCGGCAGGTACAGAAGCGCACTTTTGATAAGATGGATGTAACTGTAGAGAGCAACTATCCGTGGGATGGCAGAGTGACCTATCATATAACCGGAAAAACAGAGGAAGAGACTATCCTTGGGAATCCATATCCCATCCTGGGTACGCCCGGGTTCTGTTCAGGTACGTATAAATGGAAAAGTGAAAGATATCACGGCAGATGTGGAAAAGGGATATCTGATCCTTAAGAGAGTGTGGGAAAATGATGAAGTAGAACTTGTTTTCCCGATGAAGATCCGCAAGATTTATGCAAACCTTAAAGTAAGAGAAGATGCCGGCTGTGTAGCGTTTATGCGCGGGCCGATGGTTTATTGTTTCGAGGGTGTGGATAATCCGGGTCTGCTTCAGTCTCTACCACATCTTTGAAGATGCAAAAGATGGAAGAGGAAGTCTGCAAGAGGGTCTGCTGGAAGGCTGCGTCCTGCTTAAGATCAAAGCACGTAAGCTGGAGACAGTGGGAGATTCTCTGTACAGTGAAGTTGCACCGGTGAGAACGCTGACGCGGACAACACTGACAGCAGTGCCGTATTATACATGGGGCAACCGCGGAGAAAACCAGATGAGAGTCTGGATGCGTGGGGGAATAACCGAAAAATCAGAGGGAATATAAAATAAAAGCAAGGAACTATGTGGCAAAACACATCGGTTCCTTGCTTTTACTGTTTTCAGATACTCTGTAAAATTATACATTTGGAGTATAATGCACTTTCACATTAATATCCTGATTATAGTTTCCGAAATCTTTTCCGAAGAGTGTCAGACCGCCGATATTCTGAGATGGTTCATCCACCTGGAAACGGAATACCATATCATCCTGAGAGGTAAAAGTGAGCTGCTGTGTATTCACATCAGAGATCTTTAATCCATCGATAAAAGTACCGTGACGGTCAATGACAAGCATCTTCAGCAGACCATACTGATTCCAGTTCGGGAACCACCAGTCGGGGGTGAACATACCGTGGACATCACCGAAATCCCCGGGCTTGTCCAGCTTCCGACCTTTGTATTATTCAGGAAAAAGGAAATATCAGAAGGCCAGTCATTATTGACTCCGGGAGCTTCTGAACTGATTTCAAAAGGAGAGTGTCAGCCGGTCAATCTTCTGTCCCGGAGGCAGCATATTTGGAATGCGGTAATCAATAAATCCCCGTCCAAACCATAAAATCTTTGCATCTACATGGCTCGGATGAGCAAAATAACGGGGATCATCTACCTCACCAATAAGATTATCGGTAGTAGACAGCCCACAGGTCGGATAAACAGAATAATTAAAGTAGTTGCCAATCGGAATGTCAATAGAGTAACTGTCTTCAGCCGGACTGTCATTGTTAGAGGCAATATCAACCAAAATCTTGTCAACATTAATGCGGCAGACCTTCTGGTTTCCGTGACCGGAATGCTCTGGAAGAATTGCGAGAATTCCGGCTTCTTCGAGTTTCTTTACATGGCTGGTCAGGGCACCGTTGGTAATCCCCAGACTGGAAGCCAGTTCATTCATATTCATTTCCTGATGCTCAAGGAGAGTCTGGATCAGCCGTATGCGGATGTCAGAACCAAAAGCTTTGAAGACAGGAACCGCCTGCTCCAGACTTTTAATATATAACATAACGGTTTCCCTTTCTGTTAAAAATGATTTTACAGCGTTTGATGGTAGATTATAACGAATCTGCAAAAAAATGTGCAACGAAAAGAAAAAAATATAGTTGATATTTTCTGAAAAATGCAGTATAATTTTAAATACATAAAAAATAATTTATATAAATCTAAAATAAAAACAGACAGGGGGACACACAATGAGTGAAGAACTTAAGTATAATGAGCCATGGATTCTGCAGAGAAGCAGATCCATATGTTTATCGCCACACAGACGGAAACTATTATTTTTACAGCATCCATACCGGCCTATGACCGATTGTACTGAGAAGAAGCGAAACTCTGGCAGGACTGAAAGATGCGGAAGAAGTGACAGTCTGGGAGAAACACAAAAGAAGGAATCATGAGCT
>VOFJ01000848.1_pt1 | contig 30467 bp, 26 predicted proteins | sample 5384081 | NCBI WGS metagenome assembly VOFJ01 (sample SAMN12384729, study PRJNA508395) | human gut metagenome | isolation source: healthy gut I | host: Homo sapiens | reverse complement strand
TTACTGCTTTTTCTTGCCAGTGCCTTCAGCGCACGCAGGCCGATGTCGCTGCGCTTGTGCAGCTTTTCGAAAGCTGGATCTTCTCGGCTGCCTCATAGGCATGGCTCAACGCATTGGTCAGGCGCGGGCCGGTGGCGGTGACACCCAGCACACGGCCACCGGCCGTGACAAGGGTGCCGTCCTCGGTGATGGCAGTGCCGGAGTGGTAGACCGTGACGTCCGGCTCATCGGGCAGCTGGCCGTCCACCAGACCGGTGATGGGCTTGCCCTTCTCGTAGGCCACCGGGTAGCCGCCGGAAGCGAGGATGACGCAGGCGGCAGCGCCGTCGGAGAACCTGACCTCCTCGTTTTCCAGCGTGCCGTTGGTGCAGGCCTGCATGATGTGCAGCAGGTCGCCTTCCAGCAGGGGCAGCACCACCTGCGTTTCCGGGTCACCAAAGCGGCAGTTGTACTCAATGACCTTCGGGCCGTCGGGCGTAAGCATCAGCCCGAAATACAAACAGCCTTTGAAGGGCCGGCCCTCCGCGTTCATGGCCTTGATGGTGGGCAGGAAAATTTTTCTCCATGCACTCAGCGGCCACTTCCGGGGTGTAGTAGGGGTTGGGCGCGATGGTGCCCATGCCGCCGGTGTTCAGGCCGGTGTCGCCGTCCAGCGCGCGCTTGTGGTCCATGGAGGACACCATGGGCTTGACCACCTTCCCGTCCGTAAAGCTCAGCACACTGACCTCGGGGCCGGTGAGGAATTCCTTCCACCACCACATGGTTGCCGGATGCGCCGAATTTCTTATCCAGCATGATCTCCTTCACGCCGTCCGCAGCCTGCTGCTCGTTTTCGCAGATCAGCACGCCCTTGCCCAGTGCCAGACCGTCGGCCTTAATGACCACCGGGTACTTGCCCTCGGCCTTGATGTACTCCATGACCTTGGCGGGGTCGTCAAAGGTCTCATACTTTGCGGTGGGGATGCCGTACTTCTTCATGAGGTCTTTCGAAAAGACCTTGGATGCCTCAATGCGGGCAGCGGCCTTGTCCGGGCCGAAGGCCGGGATGCCGACTGCCGCCAGCGCATCCACCAGGCCCAGTGCCAGCGGGTCGTCCGGAGCCACCACAACGTAGTCGAACTTTTCTTCTACGGCAAAGCCCACCATGGTGTCCACATCGGTAGACTTGATGTTTTTGCACTTTGCGTCATAGCTGATGCCGCCGTTGCCGGGTGCGCACCAGATCTCGCCGCAGTCAGGGCTTTTTTTCAGTGCCTTGATGATGGCGTGCTCACGGCCGCCGCCGCCCACTACCAGAATTTTTTTCTTCATAATTGCACCTTCATTTTTACACCTTCTCTTAGTGATGGAACAGCCGCAGGCCGCAGAAGGCCATTGCGATGCCGTACTTGTTGCAGGTGTCAATGACCTGCTGGTCGCGGATGGAGCCCGCCGGGCTGCACGATGGCGGTCACGCCGGAGCGGCGGGCACGCTCGATGTTGTCGCCGAAGGGGAAGAAGGCGTCGGAGCCAAGGCATACGCCGGTCACCTTTTGCTGAGATATTCCTTCTTTTCCTCAGCGGTCAGCGGGCGCGGGCTGCTCGGTAAAGGTCTCGGCCCACACATCGTCGCCAATCACATCCTCGGGCGTATCGCCGATGTAAACATCAATGGCGTTGTCGCGGTTGGGCTTTGCCACATCATCGCGGAAGGGCAGGTTGAGCCCCTTATCCATGTGGCGCAGCTGCCAGTTGTCGGCCTTCTGGCCTGCCAGACGCGTGCAGTGGATGCGGCTCTGCTGGCCTGCGCCCACGCCGATGGTCTGGCCGTGGTAGGTGTAGCACACGCTGTTGGACTGGGTATACTTCAGGGTGATGAGGGCAATGACCAGATCACGCTTCTGCTCTTCGGTCACATCCTTGTTCTCAGTGACCCAGTTGTTCAGCATGGTGTCGGCGTTGATGACCAGCTCGTTGCGGCCCTGCTCAAAGGTGATGCCGTACACGTCCTTGTGCTCGATAGGAGCGGGCTTGTAGGCCGGGTCGATGGCGACCACATTGTAGTTACCCTTTTTCTTGCCGGACAGGATAGCCAGTGCCTCCGGCTCGTAGCCCGGGGCGATGATGCCGTCGGACACCTCGTGTTGGATCAGCTTTGCAGTGGGCACATCGCAGATGTCCGACAAGGGCGATCCAGTCGCCGAAAGGAGGACATGCGGTCCGCACCGCGGGCGCGCGCATAGGCGCAGGCCAGCGGGGGACAGCTCTGCATCGGGGCAATGTGGTACGGCTTTGCGCTCCACCTCAGTGAGGGGGCAACAGCATGGGCGCCAAAAACGGCATCCTGTTCAAAACTGCCGCTTCGCTGGGCCGCACCAGATCGTGGCGCTGGACAAGACCGGCACCATCACCAGCGGTGAGCCGAAGGTCACCGACATCCTGCCCGCCGACGGCGTGACTGAGACCGAACTGCTGACCCTGGCGCCGCGCTGGAATGCAAAAGCGAGCACCCGCTGGCCGCGCTGTGTTGGCCTATGCCGAAGCACAGCAGCTGGACGCCCCGGAGGTGACCGACTTTGCAGCTCTGCCTGGCAACGGCCTGAGCGCCAAGCTGGACGGCAAGGAGATCTTTTGGCGGCAATGCAGCCTTTACCGGCACCAAGGTCACCGTCCCGGGCCGAGCTGGCACAGGCAGCAGCTGGGCTCTCGGCGCAGGGGTAAGACCCCGTTGTTCTTTGGCGGCGCAGGCCGTCTGCTGGGTGTCATCGCGGTGGCCGACACCATCAAGAGGACAGCCCCGGGCCATCCGGGAGCTGCAGGCCATGGGCCTCAAGGTCATCATGCTCACCGGGGACAACCAGCGCACCGCCGACGCCATCGGCAAAGCAGGCCGGTGTGGGACGCTGTGATCGCCGGGGTGCTGCCGGACGGCAAGGAAGCCGTGATCCGCCAGCTGCAGGCCGCCGGCAAGGCCAGCCATGGTGGGTGACGGCATCAACGACGCCCCGCCTTGACCCGCGCCGACACCGGCATCGCCATTGGCGCCGAGCACCGATGAGGCCATCGACGCCGCCATTTGCGGATCGGATGGTACGGAGGGGGAGACGTAACGGTCGGTATAGCCGATCCGGGCGGCCGCCCCGCCCGAAGGGTCGAGCAGGTGCAGGACGGTTCGCTGCAGCGTGTCGTTGAGTTCGGCCAGCAGGTCGAACCGCTGCCGGTAGAGCGGGGCGAAATGTTCTTCGTAATGCGCGAAGTAGGGCGAACCGCGATAGGCCGAGACGATCGCCTGCCAGTGGCGGTGTTGCCACCGCTTCGAATAATCGATGCGGATTTCGCGCGTGGGCGTGCCCACTCCCCCCGTGTGGTACACCGGGACGGTAAGCGACATTACGCCGCCTGCCGAGAGGATGTCGCAGCGGTTGCGGTAGCTCTGCTTGAGGTAATGCTCGTGCAGGTCGATGCAGGCCTCTCCGCTCAGCAGTTTCGAATAGTATTGCAGGTTGCCCAGGTAGGCCGTCGGAAGCAGGATCATCGTTCGTTGCGGAATTTGACCGGGGTCAGGATGCGGAACCGGTTCCGGAATTGCGGGAATTTTTTCCTTCCGGGGCAACAGCGGCCGGCCGGGGACCGTCTTGTGCTCCGGAAGAGGCTTGGGTCCCCTGTTCTGGGGCGGCCGCAGCATGCCGGTCACCGTTCGGGGCGTTGCCGAACAGGTCGACCTCGCCGCGCTCGACCTTGCGGAACACGGTAGCCAGTTCGGCCACTACCGGGGAGATGAGCGTCAGTACGTCGTCGATGTATTTTTGCCGCGACTTGCCGCTGTCGGCGATGCTGTCCGGTGCGGCTGAAACGTCCGTATCCTTATCGGCTGCGGCTTGGGGATTGGTGCCGCAGCCTTTGCCGGCATCGCCGTGTTTTCCCGCTTCCTGGATGCGCAGCAGCACGACCGAGTAGAGCGCGCGGAAAAAGAGTTCGACGTCGCTGATCTCCGGGTCTTTGAGTTTTGCCTTGAGCGCCGGGAGTTCGGGCGCCACCCGCGCGTAGAGCCGGCGGTATTCGGCCCCCACCGGCAGGACCGTCAGCTGGTTGTGCAGGTTGTTCAGGTCGGCGATCAGGTGCAGCGTGTGTTCGAGGTGGCCCTGCTGTTCCTTGCCCTCCTCGCGCAGCAGGTTCACGATATCCATATACCAGAGGAAAACTTCCTGTTTCTGCTCTTCGGGAAGTCCGAGCGGCTTCACGAGTTTCGCATAAATCGCTTCGGGGCTGAATTGCAGTGCGCGCAGCAGGTCTTCCAGCTGCCAGAGGTAGAGGATGTATTCGGCGATATTCTCTTTGCGGGTCTTTTGTGCGGTATACATGGCGGTTTGCGTTTAATAAGGTGCGGTCCGGCCGGGAACGTTTCCTGTCCCGGATGCGGGATGCCGGCCGGCGGTGCGGTGAAAGGGCAATGGCGTTAAAACGGTAACGGGATAAACGAATAGTACAAAGGTAGTTTTTTCTGCGGATTTTCCTTCAAAAAGCGGGCCCGGAAGCGCTCCTGCTGCCGGAAACGCTCCGGTGCGGTGCCGTTCAGGCCTGTTTGCGGGTAAAATGGATGCAGGGCCGAACCGATAAAGTTCAGAAAGAGTAATTTATATGTTGGAGTGTTCGGTATCGGTTATTTTTGTACCTTTGCCGGCAGACACTACTCCAGTTAAAAACGACCACCGCCACGAAATGGAATTGACTTTACTTGTCATCGCCACTTTTTTGCTGTCCGCCGCTGCGGGATGGCTCACTATTCCCCGCATCGTGATGATCTCGAAAAAGAAAAAACTGTTCGACGAGCTCAGTGCCCGCAAATCGCACACCGGCGCGGTTCCCCGGTTGGGCGGCGTGTCGTTCCTGCCGGCATTCCTTTTCTCTTTCTCCTCGCGGTAGGCCTGCGGTATATGCTCGGCCTGGACGTGGCGGCCCCGCATGAGATGGCGATTCCGCGCGAATTCATGTTCCTGGTTTCCGGAGCGACCGTGCTCTTCTGCGTGGGGCTGGCCGACGACCTGGCCGGGGTGGGTTACCGCATCAAGTTCCTCGCCCAGTTGCTCAGCGCGGCATTGCTGCTCTGCTCGGGCGTCTGGATCGACAACCTCGACGGCCTGTTCGGGCTGCACCATGTGCCGACGGCTGTGGGCGCGCTGCTGACGGTGCTGGTGGTCGTTCTGCTGACCAATGCGTACAACCTGATCGACGGCATCGACGGGCTTTGCTCCGGGCTCTCGATCCTCGCGCTGTTCACGTTCGGGGTCTGGTTCCTCACCCACCACATCTATGTGTATGCGATGATGTCGATGGCAATGGGGGGCGTGGTGACCATCTTCTTTTTCTATAACGTGATGGGGCACCGGATGAAAATTTTTATGGGCGATACCGGCTCGCTGCTGCTGGGTTTCGTAATCGCGTTCCTCGGGCTGAAGTTCTATGACCTGAACATCAACGGCGAATTTTACCGGATCGACGCGGCGCCGGCCGTCTTCCTGGGAATCGTTTTCATCCCGGCGTTCGACACGGTGCGCGTTTTCTGCGTGCGGATGGCCGCGGGCCTTTCGCCCTTTTATCCCGACCGCAGGCATATCCATCACAAACTGCTGCGCATCGGCCTGACCCACCTGCAGGGCACGCTGGTGATCGTCGTGTTGCAGGCCTGCTTTATTCTGCTCAATTTCCTGCTGCGTAACGTGAACATCAACCTGCTGTTCGGCATCAACCTCGTTCTCGGCGTGCTGCTGATCCAGGGACTCAATGCGCTGGGCGGCCGGATCGACGTTTCTTCACAACATATCGCGCAAAACCGCGTTCAAAATAATAGTGAAAAATAAAGACAGTCTATTTTATATGCTTATCAGACGTAAAGTTCAGACAGCTCTGGCGGCCGTGCTGCTGTCGGCGGCGGTGCCGGGCTACGTTTCGGCCCAACTCCCGGGCGTGACGCCCGATGTAATCCAGAAAGCGCGCCAGTCGGGCGCCACCGAAGAACAGATTCAGCAGGCGCTCGGCGGCATGTCGGTTCCGGGAACGCCCCAATCCGGGACGAATGCGGGTGCCGGCAAGAGCGCAACCGGAAGCGCTGACCGCAAAGCTTTGGACCAGAAGGTGCTCCGGGATTTGAATCCGACCAAAGTCACCGGAGTCGATACCCTTACCTGGAACCAGGTGCTGAGCAACGACTGGCAGCTGCAACAGCAGCAGCAGCGCATCCTGCAGTCGATGACGACTCCGTACCAGGACCCGGAGTTCGAGGTGCTGTGGGAAGACGGCAAGTTTGTCCGCCGGCCGATCCCGAAGGTGTTCGGCCGCGAAATATTCCAGAACAAGAACCTCACTTTCGCCCCCAATTACAACATGGCCACGCCGCCCTCGTACGTGCTGGGCGCGGGCGACGAGATCGTCGTCGAGGTGTGGGGACCGTCGGAGCTTTACGACAAGCAGAAAATTACCCCCGACGGGACGATCAACATCCAGGGCGTCGGCCCGATCAGCCTGAACGGCCTGACGATCGCCGAGGCGCAGAAGCGGATCGCTTCGAAGCTGAGCGGCGTGATGGGCGGCGCCAACGTCAAGGTGTCGCTGGGCCAGATCCGCAGTATCAAGGTCAATATCGCGGGCGAGGTGATGGTGCCGGGCACCTATACGCTGCCTTCGCTGGCTACCGTTTTCAATGCGATCTACTCGGCCGGGGGGGTCAACAAGATCGGTTCGCTGCGTGCGATCAAGGTGTTCCGCGACGGCAAGGAGGTCGCGACGCTCGACGTGTACGATTACCTGATCAATGGCAAGTACGATACGAACATCCGCATCGAGGACAACGACATGATTATCGTCCAGCCTTACGACAGCTACGTGGCTGTGACCGGCAAGGTGAAACGTCCGCGGATTTACGAAATGAAAAAAGGAGAGACGCTGGCCAAGGCGTTCGAGTATGCGGGCGGATTCACGGGCGATGCCTATAACGATAACGTGAACGTGAAGCGCAAGACCGGACGGCAGTACAGCATCCTGACGGTCGAGAAGCCCGATTTCGATGCGTTCGCGGTGGCCGACGGCGACAGCGTGTCGGTGGGCCGGATTTTCAACGAGTATGCTAACCGTTTGGTAATTACCGGGGCCGTATGGCGTCCGGGCAACTACGAATTAACCGATAATACGGCGACCCTTTCGAAGCTGATTGCAAAAGCCGAAGGCCTCAAGGGGAACGAATTCGCCTCGCGCGGGCAGGTTACGCGCCGCAAGAGCGACTATACCTACGAGGTGATTCCGTTCAACGTGCGCGAGGCTGCCGCAGGTGTCAACGATATTCCGCTCATGCGCGAAGATTCCGTCTATATCCCGAATATCCTGGAACTGCGGGAAGAGTATGTCATCGGTGTCCGGGGCGAGGTGAACCGCCCCGATACGCTGCCGTTCCGTGACGGAATGACCGTCGAAGATGCGATCCTGCGCAGCGGGGGGGCTCAAGGAGTCGGCCTCTTATGCCAAAATAGAGGTGGCGCGCCGGATCAAGGACCCCAATTCGACCTCTTATACGAACAAAACGGCCGACCTGTATACGTTCAACATCGATAAGGACCTGAGCATCGCACCCGAGGCGAGCCGCTTCGTGCTGCAGCCGTTCGACGAGGTGTACGTGCGCCGGTCGCCGGGATACAGCGAGCAGCAGCGCGTCGCGGTTACGGGCGAAGTGCTCTACGGCGGCGAGTATGTGCTGGCCACGGCGGGCGAGCGGATTTCGGACGTAATTAAAAAAGCGGGCGGTTTCACGCCGGAAGCCTATGTCAAAGGAGTCAGCGTGAAACGCAAACTGACCGGAGATGAACTCGCACAGGTCGAATCGATGCTGAAGATGGCACGCGACAGCCGCAATACCACCGGGCGCGACTCGATGGCGTTCGAGAATCTCGAAGTGCAGGACTTTTATGCGGTGGGCGTCGACGTGGCGGCCGCGATTCAGAATCCCGGCGGCAACGACGACATTATCCTGCGTGACGGGGATCAGATACTCGTTCCGAAATACACCGGAACCGTGAAGATTTCGGGGGCGGTGAATTATCCCAATTCGGTGGCTTACGACAAAGAACGTGAAAAGCTATATCGCGCAGGCCGGTTGGTACAAGCAGAGCGCACGCCGCCGTCCGTTCGTGATCTACATGAACGGCAAGGTGGCTTCGACCCGCACGGGTTTCTTCTCTAGGCGTTATCCGAAGGTGGAGCCGGGCTGCGAGATCGTCGTGCCGCAGAAGATGGAGCGCAACGGCAGGGGCCTGCAGAACGTGATGGGCATGATGACCTCGACCGCTTCGCTCGCCGCGATGGTCGCCTCGGTGATCAACCTGGCGAAATAATCCCGGGAAGCGGGGTGGAAATGCTCCTATCGCACAGGGATGCCCGCGATTAACGGCGGGCATCCTTTGCTTTTTTCAAAGATTTTTCGTACTCTTGTACCGGATTTTTCGATTCGCAGACAAATCGTTTCAAACATAAAAACTCAAAGTACAATGATTAATTACAAAGATCTTGGCCTTGTCAACACGCGCGACATGTTTGCACGGGCCATGAAGGGCGGTTATGCCATCCCGGCATTCAACTTCAACAACATGGAACAGTTGCAGGCCATTATCCAGGCTTGCGCCGAGACCAAATCGCCGGTGATCCTGCAGGTGTCGAAGGGTGCCCGCCAGTATGCCAACCAGACCCTGCTGCGCTACATGGCCGAAGGCGCCGTGGAGTATGCCAAGGAACTCGGCCTGAAGCACCCCGAAATCGTGCTGCACCTCGACCACGGCGACTCTTTCGAGACCTGCAAGTCGTGCATCGACATGGGTTTCTCGTCGGTGATGATCGACGGTTCGCACCTGCCTTACGACGAGAATGTGGCGCTGACGAAGAAGGTCGTTGACTACGCCCACCAGTTCGACGTGACCGTCGAAGGCGAACTGGGCGTGCTGGCCGGCGTGGAGGATGAAGTTTCGTCCGACCACCACACCTATACCCGCCCCGAAGAGGTGGTGGATTTCGTTACGAAGACCGGCTGCGACAGCCTCGCCATTTCGATCGGCACTTCGCACGGCGCCAATAAATTCAAACCCGAGCAGTGCACCCGCGACGCGAACGGCGTTCTCGTTCCGCCCCCCCTGGCTTTCGATGTGCTGGACGGTGTGATGAAGGAACTTCCCGGTTTCCCGATCGTGCTGCACGGTTCGTCGTCGGTGCCCCAGGAAGAGGTCGCTACGATCAACAAGTACGGCGGAGCGCTGAAAGACGCGATCGGCATTCCCGAAGAGGAGCTGCGCAAGGCCGCCGCTTCGGCCGTCTGCAAGATCAACATCGATTCGGACAGCCGTCTGGCGATGACCGCAGCGATCCGCAAGGTGTTCGTTGAGAAACCCGCCGAATTCGATCCGCGCAAGTACCTCGGCCCGGCCCGCGACAACATGAAGAAACTCTACGAGCACAAGATCGTCAGCGTGCTCGGTTCTGCCGGCAAACTGGCTGAGGAATAGTATTGTCTACCGGTCGGTTTTCGACCGTTCGGAAGCGGGGATGCGTGTGCGTCCCCGCTTTTTGTTGTCGGCGGAACTGTTGACGGCTTTTGAACGCTTGAAACTGCTGCTGTGAAAGACAATAAAAGCCCGAAGCATTGCGCTTCGGGCTTTCTTCATTTGTGCGTATCCGTATCCCTGCCGGGAGGAGGCATATCCGTTTGTACTTTCCCTTTTGCCGAGAAGGTTCGGCGGGTTACTTGCGGATTGCGGCCACGCCGGGCAGCTCGATGCCTTCCATGTATTCGAGCAGCGCGCCGCCGCCGGTGGAGACGTAGCTGACCTGGTCGGCCATGCCGAACTTGTTGATGCAGGCTACCGAGTCGCCGCCGCCGATCAGCGAGAAGGCTCCGTTCTTCGTAGCTTTCACGATCGCTTCAGCAATAGCTTTCGAGCCCTTGGCGAATTTGTCGATCTCGAATACGCCCACCGGGCCGTTCCACAGGATCGTCTTCGACTCTGCGATTACCTTTGCGAACTCGGCTTCGGCTTTCGGGCCGATGTCGAGGCCTTCCCAGCCGTCGGGAATCGCGTTGGCCGGAACGATCTGCGTATTGGCGTCGGCGCTGAATGCGTCGGCGGCCACGGCGTCTTCGGCCAGGTAGATGTTCACGCCCAGCTCTTTGGCTTTTGCGAGGATGTCTTTCGCGGTCTGGAACTGGTCGGGCTCGCAGATGCTGTCGCCCACCTTGCCGCCGAGGGCGGCCTTGAACGTGTAGGTCATGCCGCCGCCGAGGATCAGGTTGTTCACCAGTTTGAGCAGGTTTTCGATCACGCTGATCTTGGTCGAAACTTTCGACCCGCCGAGGATAGCGGTGAACGGACGTGCCGGATCTTTCAGCACTTTGTCGATCGCTTTCAGTTCGCCTTCCATCACGTAGCCGAACATCTTGTCGCTCGGGAAATATTCGGCGATCAGCGCCGTCGACGCGTGTGCGCGGTGCGCGGTGCCGAACGCGTCGTTGATGTAGCAGTCGGCGTACGAAGCGAGGCGCTTCACGAACTCTTTCTGCGAGGCTTTCACGGCCTTCTTCGCAGCGGCTTTTTCGTCGTCGGTGGCGTCTTCGGCCAGTCCGCGGGGCTTACCCTCTTCTTCGGCGTAGAAACGCAGGTTTTCGAGCAGCAGTACCTGGCCCGGTTTCAGTGCGGCGGCCTTGTCGGCGGCCTCCTGGCCCTGGCAGTCCCCCGCGAAGTCCACCTTCACGCCGAGGCGCTTCTCGATGGCGGGGATGATGTGCTTGAGCGAGAATTTGTCTTCCGGCCCTTTTTTCGGACGGCCCAGGTGCGACATCAGGATCACCGATCCTCCTTTTTCGAGTACCTTTTTGATGGTGGGGATCGCCGCACGGATGCGGGTGTCGTCGGTTACCTCCAACTTGTCGTTCAGGGGCACGTTGAAATCGACGCGGATAATCGCGCGTTTTCCTTTGAAATCATACGTTTCAATCGATTGCATGGCTGATATGTTTTAAAGTTGTCTGAATCTCCGTCTACCGGAACTTTCGCGGGGCTTCCAGTGGGCTTTCCTGCCGCGGGCGGCACGCTCTTTCAGGGAATTGCCCCTTTGAGAAGGCTAATTTAATAAAAATATTTAAAAACATCTCAAAGTTAAGCATTGTTTCCAATTTTCGCAATTTACAGCAATTTTTGCGCAAAACATTTTATTTGCGGAAGATATGTCGCCCTGAGGGGGTGAATCAGGCGCCGGGAGGTGCATGGAATTGAAAATCTTTTTTTACTTTTGTCTTAACGATTCGGCCCCCGGCTGAAATGCGTCTCCCGATGAACGAAGGCGGTTTTCTTCCATGCGGGTCGGTCGGAGAGGCCGATTCGTCGGATTGGAAATGACGAGATTTCACCAACCCTTGCGGGCGGTTGCCCGCTTTGCCTGCATCGCGGCGTTGCTATGCTGTTGCGGATTCGTGCCGCGTGAAAAACATGCCGGGCAGACTCAAGCGAATGAACTCGAAGGGGTGTATGTGGTCGGGACGCTGTATAAACGCGGGCATAATGTCGTTGTGGTATGGGAAAACGGCGTGCCGAAGCAGTTGACCGACAAAAAGGGATACGCTTTGGCTGAGGCGGTTTCGGTTTGCGGCGGTGATGTTTATGTCGTAGGGAATGTGTATGATGCCGATCGACGTCACAGTAAAGCCACTGTATGGAAAAACGGTGTGCCGCAGGTGCTGGAAACCGGTGAAGCCGCAAGTTCGCGGGCTACGGCGATGGTTGTTTCGAATGGCGATGTGTATGTGGTAGGCACTGTGTTGCAAACCAGATTTAAACCTCGGGCTGCACTATGGAAAAACGGTGTGTTGACATGGTTGACCGACGAAAACACTCCCGCCGAAGCGAAAGCGGTGGCTGTTTCGGATGCCGATGTATATGTGGCCGGTCTGGTGTACGGAGATACGACGATGGCCACACTCTGGAAGAACGGCGTGCCGCAATCGTTGCCCGATGGTGAGGATGGGAGTGTGGATGCGATTGCCGTATCGGACGGTACGGTTTATGTCACCGGAACGGCTTTCCGGGACGGAACCGGCACTTCGGCGATGTTGTGGTGCAACGGCATGCCGACTGATTTGGGGAATGAATGGTATCCCGACGGAATCAACGTAGACGGTGCGAATGTGCATAATGAATGTTTCCCTGATGGAATAAGTGTGGATGGTGCGGATGTGTATATTACGGGGTGGTTTTTGAAGTATGATTATGATAAGGGTGCGGACGGTCATGCTGTGTTGTGGAAAGCCGGCGAGTTCAGAGAGCTCAGTTTATTGCCCGGGATATCGTATTTTCTCGGGCCTGTTATGATTGTGTCGGACGGCCATGTGTATGCGGCCGGGCAGATGGATTGGCGAACCGCGATGGTTTGGAAGGACGGAAAAACGATTCCGCTGTCGCGGCCGGCAGGGCTCACTCGTTACGTACCGCAGTTCTTCGATATTTTTGTGAAGTGAATCCCTGTGCGGTCGGCTCCTGCGGCAGTGCGGCGGGAATGCACCGAAGCGGCCGCGGTATGCGGCCGGCAGGCAAATGAAAAGGATACAGACTTAATTTAATATAACACCATGTACGGAAAAATGAAAGAGCACCTCTCGGCCGAGCTCAAGGCGATCGAAGAGGCTGGATTGTACAAACAAGAACGTATTATCACTTCGCCGCAGAAGGCCGACATCACGGTCGAAGGCGGTAAAGAAGTGCTCAACTTTTGCGCGAACAACTACCTCGGGCTGTCGAACAACCCCCGGCTGATCGATGCGGCGAAACGGGCGATGGATACGCACGGCTACGGTATGTCGTCGGTGCGTTTTATCTGCGGCACGCAGGACATCCACAAGCAACTCGAAAAAGCGATCGCCGACTATTTCGGCACCGAAGATACGATTCTTTACGCCGCCTGCTTCGATGCGAACGGCGGTGTGTTCGAACCCCTCTTCACCGATGAGGACGCGATTATCTCCGACTCGCTGAACCATGCGTCGATCATCGACGGCGTGCGCTTGTGCAAGGCGGTGCGCTACCGTTATGCGAACGCCGATATGGCCGACTTGGAGAAGCAATTGCAGGCCGCCCAGGCGCAGCGCTTCCGCATTATCGCCACCGACGGTGTTTTCTCAATGGACGGCAACGTCGCCCCGATGGACAAGATTTGCGAATTGGCCGAGAAGTACGACGCGCTGGTGATGGTGGACGAGTGCCACTCGGCCGGCGTGGTGGGCAAGACGGGCCGCGGCGTGACCGAACAGTTCGATGTGCGCGGAAAGGTCGATATCATCACCGGTACGCTGGGCAAGGCGTTCGGCGGTGCCGTGGGCGGGTTCACGACCGGCCGTAAGGAGATCATCGCGTTGCTGCGCCAGCGGTCGCGTCCGTACCTTTTCTCGAACTCGCTGCCTCCCGCAGTGGTGGGCGCCGGGCTCGAACTGTTCAAGATGCTGGGCGAGAGCGATGCGATCCACGACAAGTTGGTCGAGAATGTGGAGTACTTCCGCACGAAGATGCTCGCCGCCGGATTCGACATCAAGCCGACCCAGTCAGCCATCTGCGCAGTGATGCTGTACGATGCGAAGCTGTCGCAGGACATGGCCGCGAAGCTGCTCGACGAGGGAATTTACGTGACCGGGTTCTACTATCCGGTAGTGCCGAAAGGACAGGCGCGTATCCGCGTGCAGGTCTCTGCAGGCCACGAGAAGTCGCACCTGGACAAGTGCGTGGCGGCCTTTACGAAGGTGGGCCGCGAACTGGGAGTGATTAAATAGTGTGGATGATCGCTGCGAGAGGGGAAGTCTAAACGTCTCGGGTGCAGGCGGTCTGAAAACAATTGAATTATGGGAAAAGCGACCATTGACGCCACCGACCGCAAGATTCTCAGCCTGTTGATCCGCAATGCGCGCATGCCTTTTCTGGAGATCGCGCGCGAGTGCGGTATTTCGGGCGCGGCGATCCACCAGCGGGTGAAGAAGATGGAGGAATCGGGCGTGATCCGGGGCTTCCGCCTCGAAGTCGATCCTACGGCACTGGGGTACAACGTCAGTGCGATGATCGGTATCCGCATCAACGATCCGTCGATGAATTTCGAGATTGTCGACGGTTTGAGGCGGATTCCCGAGGTGGTCGAATGCCACTTCGTCACCGGTAAATACAACATCTGGACGCGCGTTTACTGCGTGGATCACGAGCACTTGATGCACACGATCCTCGACCATATTCTGCGTGTGCCGGGCGTTTCCGAAACCGAGACCTTCATTTCGCTCTCCGATTCGTTCGGGCGGCAGGTGAGTGTCCGCGATCTGGACCAATAGGGTTGAGGGCGGTAGCTTGTCCGGAGTCTTGAGCCTGCCGCCGGGTAATCCGGCGGCAGGTGTGTTTCAGGAGAAGATGGGCATGGGCGTACGCGCCCTGCCCGGTAATGCGCTCCGTCCGGGATGATGTTTGGCCCTTGCCGGGCAATGATTAATTACAGAAAACTTATGATACGGCTGACCAAGGAATTTTCGTTCGAAATGGCGCATACCCTCGCCGGGTATGACGGACCTTGCCGTGAAATACACGGCCATTCGTACCGCCTGTTCGTTACGGTACGCGGTGTGCCGGTGAGGGATCCGCAAAGTCCGAAATACGGCATGGTGATGGATTTCGGTGACCTGAAACACATCGTTGGCCGGTTGATCGTCGAGCGTTACGACCATGCGCTCGTACTGCGCGAAACGCCTGAGAACCATGCGGCGCTGGAAGCGATGCGCGGTACTTACACGAAGATCATCGTTACTCCGTACCAACCCACCTGCGAGAATATGGTGGAGGATTTCGCCCGTGCGATCGCGGCCGAACTGCCTGCGGGCGTGGAGTTGTTCAGCGTGAAACTGCACGAGACGGCCACCTCGTTCGCCGAGTGGTATGCCTCGGATAACCTTTGATCCTGATACGTCCCGCGGTGCAGGCGGGAACGGAGAGCGGGGGCTAAGCGAGGAGACGATACAGGATAAACCGGACACAGGCAAAGGTATGGGCAGGGGTAAAAGCACGGACAGCGGTACGGGAGCACCGGCGGCGCAGCAACCGCAGCGGCCGGAGGCCGCCGATGTCGTCCGGGGCGGGCTCTATGCCGACCGGACCTTTACGCGCCTCGACGGCGCGGTACGGGATTTCGTGCAAGCCGAGTTCGAGCACTGTACTTTTACCGGGTGCGATTTTTCATATGCCGACCTGTCGCACGCCTTCTTTTCGGAGTGCCTGTTCCGCGAATGCCGCATGGTGGTACCCGGACTCAGTGCGGTACACCTGCGCAAAGCCGTTTTCGACGGCTGCCTCCTTTCGGGGCTCGATTTCGGACAGTGCGTGAAGGCGGGCTTCGGGGTATCGTTTGTTCGCTCGCGGCTCGATAACTGCTCGTTCTACGAACTGAAAATGCCCGGAACCCGTTTCGACGATTGCGAACTGACGGGATGCCTGTTCGCGGAGAGCGACCTGACCGGTGCTTCGTTCGACGGATGCAAACTGCCTGCAACCGAATTCGACCGTTGCCGGCTCGAAAGAGCCGATTTCCGCACGGCGACGGAGTTCGCGATCGATCCGGGCCGCAATATGTTGCGGCGGGCGACGTTTTCCCCTTACAACCTTGCGGGGTTGCTTGCCGTGTACGGGATTGAAATCGGGTAACCGGTACGTCGGAAATGCCGGTTGCGACAGACTTGAGGGAATAGCCCCGTGTGTGCACGGGATTTTGTTGAAACAAACGGAGAACGCATGTCCCGGTGTGGCGCACTGCGGTCTGTGCCGGGCGGTGCCCGGCTGCCCGCTGGAGTCGGACCGGCAGTCGCCCGGTGCCGGATCGCCACGGGCCGACATCGGTCCGCATCGCGCAACTCCGTTCAAAGCCAATACCGAACTGCTGATGGAGAGATTGTTCCTGATCGATGCCTACGCGCTGATTTTCCGCGCTTATTATGCTTTTATCGGCCGCCCGATGCGCAATTCCGAAGGGTTGAATACTTCGGCGATTTTCGGGTTCGTCAAATTCCTGCGGGATCTGATCCGCCGCGAGGAGCCGCGCCTGTTGGGCGTCGCGTTCGACCCCAAGGGCGGTAATTTCCGCCATGAAATTTATCCCCAGTACAAGGCGAACCGGGAGGCTACTCCGGAGGACATCATTGCGGCGGTGCCCTACATCAAGCGGGTGCTCGAGGCGATGCGTATTCCGGTGATCGAGGTTCCCGGCTACGAGGCCGACGATGTGATCGGCACGCTGTCGATGAAGGCTGCCGGGGCCGGGTATGAAGTTTACATGGTGACGCCTGATAAGGATTACGGGCAGCTGATCCGTCCGACCGTGCGCATTTATAAGCAGCGCAAGGGAGGAGACGGAATCGAGGTCATCGGCTGCGAACAGATCCGCGAGCATTACGGTATCGACGACCCGTGCCGGGTGATCGACATCCTCGCGCTGTGGGGCGATGCGTCGGATAATATTCCGGGTGTGCCGGGCATCGGCGAGAAGAGTGCGATCAAACTGGTGTGCGAGTTCGGTACCGTGGAGAACCTGCTCGAAAATACCGATAAGCTCAAAGGAAAGCAGCGCGAGAACATCGAGGCGCTGCGCGAACAGATACTGTTGGCCAAACGGCTGGCGACCATCGAGCTGAATGTGCCGGTCGAGTTCGATCCGGCGGGACTTACGATGGAGAACCCCGATCTCGAGATGCTGGCCGATGTCTACCGGGAGCTGGGGTTCCGTTCGTTCCTCAATGAATTGCAGGGCAATCCGTTCGTTACGGCGGCGGGCGTTGCAGGCACCGCATCCGGTGCCGGACGGGGAAGTGCGGGTCAGGTGACCGCACACGCTTCGGGCATTACGGATACAGGCGGAATTGCCGGTGGGGCCGGGACAACCGGAATGCCGGGAGCTTCGGATGGCCGGAGAGCGGGCGTTGCAGGCAGCCGGGCGTCGGAAAATGCCGTGCAGGATGCATCGCAGGGTTCGCTGTTCGATGCGTTCGGGCAGGTTCCGGATGCCGGGGCCGCGTTTCCCGGGGCAGGTGATTTGACACCTTCCGGTAGCGTTTCGGGGCCTTACGCGGGGAACTCCCCGGCGGGACAGCGAGACCTGTTTGCGGGACCGGGAGAGGTTTCCGGGGTTGGCGGAATGGTGCAGCATGACCCCAATCGGGATACTGCGAATGCGGGCGCGGCGGGAGACCGGGTAACGTCCGCAGGCGGCCTTTTCGGGCAGCAGTACCAGACGATCGACACGGTGCCGCATACTTACCATACCGTGACCGAACCTGCCGAACTGGAGGCGCTCGCGGCCCGGCTGGCCGCCTGCGAAGCGTTCTGCTTCGACACCGAGACGACCGGATTCGACGTGTTCGGAGACCGCCTGGTCGGAATTTCGGTCGCGATCGAACCGCACGAGGCATGGTATATCCCGTGCAACAGGGAGAACACGGACCGTGTGGTCGCGGCATTGCGTCCGGTCTTTGCCGACGAGAAGATCGCGAAAATCGGCCAGAACATCAAATTCGACCTGATGGTGCTGCGCAGTGCCGGCATCGAGGTGTGGGGCCGGCTCTACGATACGATGATCATCCATTACCTGCTCGACCCCGAGTCGCGGCACGGCATGGACCATCTCTCCCGCACGTTCCTCGGGTACGATCCTGTGCCGATCGAGGCGCTGATCGGTAAGGGGGCCAAGCAGAAAACGATGGATATGGTGCCGGTGGCGACGGTGGCCGCCTATGCCGCCGAGGATGCCGACGTGACGCTGCGGCTTTACCGTGTGCTGTGGCCGCTGCTGATGCAGGCGGGACTGACCGAACTCTATGCGAAGATCGAGGAGCCGCTGATTCCGGTGCTCGCCGACATCGAAATGACCGGCGTGAAGATCGACACTGCTGCGCTGGCCTCCTTCGGGCAGGAGCTGACCGGGGAGCTGGCGGCCCTCGAGGAGCGTATCCGTGAAACGACGGGCGATCCGTCGCTGAACGTCAATTCGGCCAAACAGCTGGGCGAGGCGCTTTTCGGCCGCATGAAGATCGACCCGAAACCGAAAATGACCAAAACCAAACAGTACCGTACCGACGAGGAGTACCTGCAGATGCTTTCCGACCGCCATCCGGTGATCGGGATGATCCTGGAATATCGCGGGTTGCGCAAGCTGCTTTCGACCTATGTCGATGCGCTGCCGCAGCTGGTCAATCCGCTGACGGGGCGGATCCATACCTCGTTCAACCAGGCGGTAACGGCTACCGGACGGCTCAGTTCGACGAATCCGAACCTGCAAAATATTCCGATCCGCGACGACCGCGGGCGCGAAATCCGCAAGGCGTTCATCCCGTCGTCGGACGACCGCGTGCTGCTGTCAGCCGACTATTCGCAGGTCGAACTGCGGCTGATGGCGCACCTGAGCGGCGACCGGGCGATGATCGAAGCGTTCGGGCACGGCGAGGATATCCATACCGCGACGGCGGCCCTGCTGTTCCATGCGGCCAAAGAGGATGTGACGCGCGAACAGCGGCGCCGGGCCAAAACGGCCAATTTCGGAATTATCTACGGCATTTCGGCGTTCGGACTGGCCCAACGGTTGAACATTCCTCGTACGGAAGCCAAGGAGATCATCGACGGGTATTTCCAGTCGTACCCCGATATCCGGCAGTACATGGAGCGTGTGATCGACCAGGCGCGCGAAAACGGGTACGTCGAGACGCTTTTCGGGCGCAAGCGGATGCTGCCCGATATCCGTTCGGGCAATGCGGTGGTGCGCGGCCTTTCGGAGCGCAATGCGATCAATGCTCCGATCCAGGGCGGCGCGGCCGATATCATGAAGCTGGCGATGATTGCCGTGCACGGCGAGCTGCGCCGCAAAGGGCTGCAATCGAAGATTATCCTGCAGGTGCATGACGAATTGGTGCTCGACGTCCTGCTCAGCGAGCAGGAACAGGTGCGTGAAATCGTTATCCGCTGCATGGAGGGAGCCGCCGAGTTGAAAGTAAAGCTGGTCGCCGAGTGCGGTGTGGGCCGCAACTGGCTCGAAGCGCATTGATGGACGGGGAAGATTTCGGAAAACCGCTTGCCCGGAACCCGGTTGCGGAGAATTTTTCGGTCGTATGGAACCCGGGGCGGGCTGTCGCCGTAGGGGAGAGAGGATAGACGTCCGGATTACCGGGCAGGCTTCCGTGCGTAGGTCAGGAACGTAAAAGGGGATGGAAACTTCTCGCCGTGCGGATGGTGTTCCTGCTCCGTGAGGAGCCATTGCGACCGGTCCCAGTCGGGGAAACGGGTATCGCCTTCGTAATCCGCGTCCACTTCGGTTAGGTAGAAGCGTTGGGCGCGCGGCAATGCCTGCGCATAGATCTCGCCGCCGCCGATAACGAAGACCTCTTCGCTCTCCGGAAACAGTGCGAGGGCTTCTTCGAGCGAGTGGACGACCGTGCATCCTTCGGCCAGGAAACTGCTTTGCCGCGTGATAACGACGTTCGTGCGCCCCGGCAGCGCCCGGCCGATCGACTCGAACGTTTTACGGCCCATCACCACCGGATGGCCCGAAGTGATCGCCTTGAAGCGGCGCAGGTCTTCGCTGATGTGCCAGATCAGGCTGTTGCCCGACCCGATGATCCCGTTGCGGGCGATGGCGACGATAATCGAAAGCATTTTGTCTGTTTGTTTGTATCGTATGGTCCGGTAAGGTTGCCGGCTCTTCCGGGGCGTCCGGGCAGCCTGCGCCCGGAGTGCCGTGGGGCGCTGGTTATACTGCAATCGGGGCTTTGATCGCCGGATAGGGATCGTAGCCTTCGAGCGAGAAATCTTCGTAGCGGAAGTCGAAAATCGATTCGATGTCCGGATTCAGCTTCATCACGGGCAGCGGCCGGGGCGTGCGTGTCAACTGCTCCGCGACCTGTTCACGGTGGTTGAGGTAGATGTGCGCGTCGCCGAGCGTATGCACGAAATCCCCCGGCATAAGTCCCGTGACCTGTGCCATCATCATTGTCAGCAGGGCGTACGAGGCGATGTTGAATGGCACGCCGAGGAAAACGTCGGCACTGCGCTGGTACAGCTGGCACGAGAGCTTGCCGCCGGCCACGTAGAACTGGAACAGGGCGTGGCAGGGCGGCAGCGCCATTTGGTCGATCTCGGCCACGTTCCATGCGCTGACGATGTGCCGGCGCGAGTCGGGATTCGTACGGATCGACTCGACCACTTGTGCGATCTGGTCGATGTGGCGTCCGTCCGGCGCGGGCCAGCTGCGCCACTGGTACCCGTAGACGTGGCCCAGATCGCCGTTCGCATCGGCCCATTCGTCCCAGATGGTCACTTTGTTATCGTGCAGGTATCGGATGTTCGTGTCGCCCTTCAGGAACCACAACAGTTCGTGAATAATCGAGCGCAGGTGCAGCTTTTTTGTCGTGAGCAGCGGAAACCCTTCGCTCAGGTCGAAGCGCATCTGGTAACCGAACGTACTGGTCGTTCCGGTTCCGGTGCGGTCGCCTTTGGGGGTGCCGTGGGTCTGGATGTGACGGAGCAGGTCGAGGTAAGCTTGCATATATCGTTTGAAGTTTTGCGGATGCCGGGGCAGTCCGTTGTACGCTGGCACGGCACCGTCGGGTTTTCGGCGCCTGTTTCGCAGATGCCGGTCCGGGAGCGCCGCCGTGGCCGCAGGGTGTTATTGCCTTGTGGTGCCGGACTTCCCGATTACGGCTCTGTCCGGATAGCCTTTCAGTTCAAATCCGCCGGGGCCCAGCACGCCGTACAGGGGATTGTCGATCCATTCGCCGAGGAAAGCTACTGCGCCGCCTTCGGGCAGCGGATACACTTCGGCGCAGTGGGTGTGGCCGCAAATGAACAGGTCGGCCGGGGCCGACGGGTGCGTCCGTTGGTATTCGTGCGCAAACCCGATGATCGGTTCCTCTTCGCCGCGGAAAATGTGCGCGACCGGCCGTGAAGTGCGGTTCGAACGGCTCCACCCCTTGCCGAGCATCATGGCCCAGTAGGGATGCAGCATTGAGAAGAGCCATTGCAGCAGCCTGCTGCGGAAAATGGCGGAGAGTATTCGTTGCCCCGCCGGACGCGGGCCCAGCATATCGCCGTGGCCGACAATCACTTTCCGGCCGTCCAGTTCGAATTCGGTGTACGGGCTGTGGTACAGTGTGACGCCGCATTCGTCGTGCAGGTACCGGTAGGTCCAGATGTCGTGGTTGCCGCCGAAAAAGTGTACGGGAATTCCGCGGTCGGTCAGCTCCGAGAGCTTGCCCAGCAGCCGCGTGAAACCTTTGGGTACCACGTAGCGGTATTCGTACCAGAAATCGAAAATGTCGCCGACCAGGAAGATCGCGTCGGCATCTTTCGATACCTCGTCGAGCCATTGTACCAACAGCCGCTCCCGGTTCTCCGGATCGGAGCCTATTTGCAGGCCCAGGTGGATGTCCGAGGCGAAATAGTACATATTAGCGCGTCAGTTCGGCTACGCGGGTGCGCAATGCGGCGCCCTGCAGGTTGCGGCCCGTGATGTTGCCCCGGCGGTCGATCAGGAAGTTGACCGGTGTGGCGGCGACGTTGTAGCTCATGGCGGGAAGGCCCGTGAAGCCGTTGGGGTCGATCACGTTCGTCCACGGCAGTTTCTGGGCCTGTACGGCCAATATCCACGAGGCCTTGTCGCTGTCGAGCGACACCTGGTAAATGTCGAAACCCTTACCGGAAAACTCTTTGTAGAGCTCTTTCATCTCGTTGTTCATGGCCGGTCCTTTCGGGTCCGTTACCGACCAGAAGGTGAGCAGGATCGCCTTGTTTTTCAATTCGGAGAGCTTATGGTCCTTGCCGAACATATCCTGCAGCGTGATTTCGGGATGGTTCAGCCCTGCCGTTTCGGCCTGTTGGCGGCTAACCTGTTGTGCGAGCGCTGCGGCATCGTCCTGCGTCTTGACGTCCCGCAGCAGTGCGATTACATGCGGTGAGGCCGGGTATTTGTCCGCGAGAGAGTCGGCTACCATCCGGTAGTAGACGCGGTCGTCGTTCGCATTGAAGAGCGCTTCGTCGTTAGGCAGGCGCTGGTAGAGCGCATAAACGGCGGCCATGGACGACGCGTTTTTGACGATAAAGGCGATGTGTTCGCGTTTGATTTTTACATAGCGCTGCGTGTATTCGCGCAACAGTGCCGTGCGCCGCGCGTCGTTGTCGGGCGTGGGGCGCGTTTCCGAATAGAGGTTTGCCAGCGAGTCGAGCGAGCGGACGCCATTGGAATACATCGTATTGAATTCCTTGAGCAGTTTCGAGTCATCGGAGCCCTCGACGGTGTAGTTGCGGCCGAGGTCGCACAGCGAATTGACCTTCACCTTTTCGCCCGGGGAGACGATCACCGGGATGCTGCTCTGTTTGTAGACGATGTTGTAGAAAGTGGGGGCTGCCACGGGGGTGCTCACCGTGAAGCGGTAGTTCCCCTGCTGGTTGGTAACGGTCGAATCGACGACGGTACGTCCTTTGGTCGTGAGCATCTCCAGGTAGATCGTGTCTTTGCTGATTCCGGAGAAGGTTCCCGAGATATGGGCTTTGTTCTTTTGTCCGCAGGAGAAGGCCACCAGGGCCGTTGCCGACAGTAACAGCAGTTTTTTCATTTCGGATATTTGGGTTCTACGGGTCAAAAATACAACAATTTTTCAACAATCGGCATCCCGCGCGGCTTTTCCTTGCGGTGGAGCCATCCGGTCAACCGGGGGTGGATCGGTATGCGTTGGCTGATGCGCGGCCACCGGCGTTGATTAACCGCCCGGATGAGCCGGAGCGCGGCTTGGTGTACGCGGGCCGGGGCTTAACCGGCGCATGCAAACGGTGTATGCGGCCTCAGGGGATTGGTTCGCATCCACCGGCCGGGAGCGGCGGATCGTACGGTCTCCGGGTACGGGGAACGATCGTCGTTCGCCGTTTGCCGTTTGTCATAGGGGGGCACCGTGGACGGGCATCCTCCTTGACAGGGTCGTTGCCGCAGGGGCCGCTTAAAACAACCCGTTCAAAACAGGGTCTCCGACGGATGGCCGGAGACCGGAATAAACCTGTTTGCGGGGGCGTGGTCCCGGAGTCCCGTTTTTCGAAAGCCCCGTATCCGGGGATCCCCTTTCGGGAAAATGCGTACGGGCGACGGCCGGACGGGTGGCGTTCGAAAACGGCAGCCGGATGATGCGCGGAGATCAGGCCGGAACGCTTTGTGCGCTGCGGTAGGCTTCCAGCCTCCGCTCGATCTGGATTTCGAAGTCGCTCAGCACGTTCATGTAGTTGATGAAGGCGTCGTATGCCGAGTCGTACGGGTTGAAGTAGGAGTGTACGTCGCCGTCCGAGAGCCATTTGGTCGCCATGTAGTAGAAGTGATCGGAGCTCTGCATGAAGCGCCAGACGTAGTTCAGGTCGGGGCTGTCCAGTTCGTGTATTTTGTCGTACAGCGCGTACAGTTTCGAGAAAGCCTCGTTCTGCAGTTCGTTGCCGAGCCATGCGGTTACGTCGCGTTCTTCGTCGGCCCACGAAATCGGGTAGGGCGAATGCAGGATCGCGACGGGCTGGTGTGCCTCGGCCACTTCGGCCGGCGTGGCGAACTTGAGCCTGCCGTCGGCGATCACCGCACCGGGCAGGTACTTCATGAATTCGAAAATACCCGATTCGGCCCACTGGTGTTCGCCGAAGGTTTCGTAATCCATGAACAGGTTGACCGTGTCGCCGCCCATATCCGGGTCGGTGAGCCAACCGACGTATTTTTCGACGGTCAGCGGCCATTCGCTCCAACTCCGGTTCGAGAAGCGGAACGCGATGTCGTCGCTGAGTTTGAAGTTGCGCAGCAGCAGCCTGAGTTTCTGGTTCAGCGCGTTGGCGTAGATGAAATTGGGGCTTTTCCAGCCGAGGATGTGCTTGGCGCCTTCGGTGAGCATCGAACTGAACCCCATATCGGCGACCATTTCGCCGATCGTGTCCGAGTAGATCAGTTCCGTGTTGCGGAACGTGCGCGGCCGCGTGCCGAACTCCTGCATGATCGCGTCGGAGTGCATCTGAACCTGCTCGGCGAACTCGTCACGGTTGATCAGCGAGGCGAGCGAGTGCGCGTAGGTTTCGCCGAGGAACTCGACGCAGCCCGTCTTGGCCAGCGCACGGAAACTGTCGAGGACTTCGGGGGCATAGATGCGGAACTGCTCGATGGCGAGTCCCGACATCGAGAAACTGACAGCGGAACTTGCCCTTGTGCGCCTTGATGAGTTTGAGCAGCAGGGCGTGTTCATCGGCAGGTAGCACTGGCGGGCGACCTTCTGCAGGATCGAACGGTTGGTGAGGTCGTCCAGGTAGTTGTGGTCCTTGCCCATGTTGAAGAAGCGGTACTTCTTCAGCCGCAGCGGTTGGTGGACCTGGAAATAGAAGCAGACGGTCTTCATATGCGTCGTGTTTTTGATTTCGTATCGTAGCGCCGGGCCGGTGTGGTCCGTGCCTGTTCATTCTGTATGTTCGGCGGCCTGTACCTCTAACGGCCGGGAGTTCCGGGAAAGCGGCGCGTTTTGTCCGGGCCGGTCTTTCCCTTGCTGTTAAAAAGTCCGAAGCGGCGCCGGGGCTCAGAGTACCGATTCGTACACGTTGATAATCTCGGTGGCGGCGTCTTCCCAACGCAGGTTCGTCGCCTCGTGCCGTCCTTTTTTCGACGACATCTCGGCCAGCGCGGGATACTTGATCAGTCCGTAGATGGCGTCGGCCAGGGCGTCCACGTCCCAGTAGTCGACCTTTACGGCGTAGTCCAGCACTTCGGCCACGCCGCTCTGCTTGGAGATGATCACCGGGACGTTCGAGCGCATCGCCTCCAGCGGCGAGATGCCGAAAGGCTCCGAGACGGAGGGCATCACGTAGACGTCGCTCAGCGCGAACATCCGCTGCACCTCGTCCCCTTTGAGGAATCCGGTGAAGTGGAAGCGGTCGGCGATGCCGAGTTTCGCCACGCGGCGGATGACGTGGTTGAGCATGTCGCCGCTGCCGGCCATCACGAAGCGGACGTTCTTGAGCCGTTTGAGCACCTTTGCGGCGGCCTCGACGAAGTAGTCGGGCCCTTTCTGGTAGGTGATCCGTCCGAGGAAGGTCACGATCTTGTCGTCCACGCCCCGTTCTTCGGCTTCGAGTTCCTGCGAGGCGAAACGCACCGCGTTGTGCACGGCCACTACCCGGTCGGGGGCGATGCCGTACTTGTTGATCACGATGTTGCGCGTGAGGTTGCTCACCGCGATTACGCGGTCGGCAGCCGCCATGCCTGCGCGCTCGATGTTGTAGACCTGCTGGTTGACATTTTCACCGCTGCGGTCGAACTCCGTCGCATGCATGTGCACCACCAGCGGTTTGCCCGAAACGCGCTTGGCCGCGATGCCGGCATAGTAAGTGAGCCAGTCGTGCGCATGGATGACGTCGAATTGTCCGGCGAGGTCTTTGGCCAGTTGGGCCGCCACCATCGCGTAGCGTGCGATCTCTTCCATCAGGTTCGCCCCGTAAGTGCCGGAGAAGCTGTAACGCTCCTTCCACAGGTCGCCCCCTACGGGAACCGTACCTCCGTTACGTACCTGCTCGGAGTAGTCGGCGAACTCTTCCGGCGAGATATAGGGCACCATGTTCGAGTTGATGTGGATGAAGGTCATCTTTTCCCAGATGTCTTTCTGCTTCGGGTCGCCGTAGAGCGTTTCCACGTCGGAAGCGTTGACCACGCGCACGAACTGCTGGTCTTCGTCGCCGTATGCTTTCGGCATCACGAAGATCACCTTTACGCCGTGCTGGGCCAGTCCGCGCGTCATGCCGTAGCAGGCGGTGCCCAGTCCTCCGGCGATATGCGGGGGGAATTCCCATCCGAACATCAGTACTCTCATCTGTTTCGTTTTTATCGTGATTACTGTTCTGTTAATTATTGTTTTAGCGGTTGCGTTTGCCGTTCGGTCTGTCTGGCGGAGCAAAACAGACGATCGGGCTTCGTTTACTTCCGGCCGGGGTTACAGGTTGTCCCAATAGCTGCTTTTGCAGCCGCCGTACTCCTCGATCATCTCGTTGATGCGCAGGATCGCCCCGACGCTCCATGCCTGCGAGATGGTGCCGCGTGCGTTATAAGGCGGATCGCCGTCGTAAATCTCCGAGATCGACGCCAGTCCGTTGTCGCTGATGTCCTCTTCGAAGTTCTTGACGATCTCGACCGCCTCGTTGCAGAACTCTTTCCCCTTGATGTCGAAGCAAGCCTTCACGTAGTGTTCGAGCAGCCACGGCCACACGGTTCCCTGGTGGTAAGCCCGGTCGCGGGTGGGCTGGTCGCCTTCGCACCGTCCTTTGTAGAGCGGGTTGCGCGGCGAGAGCGTCCTGAGCCCCTTGGGGGTCAGCAGGTGGCGCCGTACGACCGAGATTACGCTCAGTTTCCGGTCGTCGCTCAGCATGCCGTAAGGAAGCGAGCAGGCGATGATCTGGTTCGGGCGGATGAAGGTGTTCTGCCCGCGTTCGTCCACATAGTCGGCGAGATACTCCTCTTGCGGATACCAGAACAGTTCGTTGAATGCCTCTTTGATCCGGTCGGGAGCCTCCTTCCATTCGTGGACGAAGGCATTGTCGCGGTGTTTGCGCGCCAATGCCAGCGTGTAGCAAATGGCGTTGTACCACAGCGCGTTGATTTCGACCTGGTAACCGTCGCGCCCCGTCACGGGTTTGCCGTCCACCACCGCGTCCATCCAGGTCATCGCCAGGCGCGGGTTCGACGCCCAGATCAGCATGTTGTCGTGTACGCGGATGTGGTCGCCGATGCCGCGGCGGAAAGCTGCGAGCACGTCTTTCATCGCGTGGCCGTAGCTTTTCCATATCTCGTCGGCGCCGACGTGTTTCTCAAGCGCCTGCAGCGTCCAGAAGAACCAGAGCGGAGCATCGACCGAATTGTAGGCGCTGCCCATGTTCGGGAATAGCCCGTCGTGCATCTCGCGCACCATCGTGTCGATCACCTCGCGGCAGGATTCAAGTCCGCCCTGTGTGAGCGTTACGCCCGGCAGCGCGATGAACGTGTCGCGTCCCCAGCGTCCGAACCACGGGTAGCCGGCCACCAGTTCGGTGCGGTTGCCGTGCCGGACGATGAATTGCCGCCCCGAATGGCGCAGGCAGGAGAGGAAGTCGATCTTGTTCGACCGCCGCGATAATTCTTCTGCAAAAACCGTGTCGAAATTTGCCGGGTCGGCCTCTTCGGTGGAGCAGGAAAAGATAACGCTTTGGCCTTTGGCGATATTCATCTCGAAATATCCGGTCGTCAGCAGGTCTTCGTGCGCGGGGTAGCCGCGGCGCGCCTCCTCGGCGTACTCGAAGTTATAGAACCAGTCGGGTGCGGCGACGAACTCGGAAGCCGTGCCGGTCTGCAGGTAGAGCCACGGAAAGCCTTCGTAGAGGCGGTTGCGCACGCCCCCCGGGACGGGGTAACTGTGCGTGTCGGCCGCCATGTTCGCGTGGGTGAGCGTATGGCTGCAACGGAATGCGAGGAACGGCCTGAGCCGGAGCCAGGTTTCCGAGCGCGCCTCGAGCAGCGTGTAACGGATCAGCAGTTGCGTGCGGCTGTGGATCCAAAGCAGCTCCTTTTTCAGCGTGACGCCGCCTACGCGATAGGTGATCGTGGGGGTCGGCGTGTACTCGAAGTCGGTGATGTACTTGTGGCCGCGCGGCTCATAAACGCCCGGGAAACGGTGAATCGCGAGGTTGAAGCTTTGGTCGTGCTGGACGATCGTTTCGTCGACCGACGAAAGGAGCACGTAATTTTCCTCCTCCTCGTCGTTGCGCGGGCAGACTACCAGTCCATGGTACTTGCGCGTGTTGCAGCATACCATCGTGGTGCTCATGTACCCCCCGGCGCGGTTGGTGCTCAGCATTTCGCGCCGCAGCGAGTATTCGAGGTTGCCCAGTTCGTTTTTGTCAAAATGTAAAACGCTCATACGGGTTTGTTTTTCTTTACTTGTAAATATATAAAAAAATAATTAAAAAAGGAACCGTTTCCGGCAAAATATAGCGATAAGGTAACAGCGGAATGAAACCGTCCTGTAAATGCCTGTGGGGCGGTTCGGGGCGATAATGTCCTGTTGTTTGCGTGCCTTATTTGTGTCCCGGTGCCGTGGATCGCTTGCTGAGAAACCTGTTTGCCGGCTACGGCATTTGGTTCGTTGGTCGGCGCAACTTCTTTCGCTCGGACACGCTTCGTTAGACAGGCTCCTTGCGGACGCTTACCTTCTGCAACGGGCGGCCAGAGCTCGTCTCTGACGCCGCGCTCGTCCGCAATACCGGTTGTTTTTTAGTCGATATGTCTTCTTGTGGGGCGGATGCCTTCCGGAATGATAGTACGGGGCGGGTATCGCGCGGTGCGCGGTGCCGGCATTACGTGGAACCGGCGTATGTGAACCTGCATAACGAAAGGCAGCATGCGGGCGCCGGGACGGGCGTTGCTGCTGTTTGTGCAAAAAACGGAAGCCCGGGCCATTGAAGATCCCGGGCTTCCACGGTTCATACGGATGAGGTCGCTTTTAATTACATGGGAAGCGATCGCCTTCTCTGGTAGTGTTTTTTGGCGTATGCCTCTTTCCAATCTCGGCATTCCGCCGGTTTGTGTGCGTCGTTTGGCTCCCGTTTGCCCTCAGGGGCGTTCGGGGCCGTTTTGGACGCGCGCCCGGAGGGTTATGCCCATTTCACCAGCGCGAAGTCCATGCGGTGCGGCAGTTTCGCGTTCTTCGGGAAGACCCGGATCGCGATGTCGAACGACCCGGTCGTGTCGGGCGTCGAAGCGATGCGGTAGAAGGCCAGCGAGCCCTCCTGACGTTCGAGCTTCAGTTCGCGCTTGGCGACCACCTTGACGTTGTTGCCGTCGTCGATCTGGTCGGCCATGATCATTTCCACGCCGATGTCGTCCGCTTTCAGCCCGTCGATGTCGACCACCACCTCGACGTTGTAGGAGTGCCCGATGAGGATCGCCTCTTTGCCCATGTCGATGCGCTGTGCGCTGACGATGCGCACCTTGTCCCACGCGTTGCTCACCTTGCGTTTCCAGGCCGCGATTTCGCGCGCCATGCGGAAGTCGTCGGCACGCATGTGCGTGTTGCGTTCGTAAAGTTTGCCGTAGAAACGTTCCTGGTAGTCGGTGAGCATGCGGTTCGTGGTGAAGTTCGGCGCGATATCGGCGAGGCAGACCTTGATCGCCTCGACCCACTCGTGCGGAACGTTGTCCGTGCTGCGGTTGTAATATTTCGGTACGATATCGTTTTCGATGGTCGTGTAGATCAGTTCGGCGTCCAGTTCGTTCTGGAAGTTCTGGTCTTCGAACGTGCGCTCCATCGGCAGCTTCCAGCCGCCGCCCTCGTGGTAGCCTTCGACCCACCAGCCGTCGAGCACGCTGAAGTGCATCGTGCCGTTCATCACGGCCCACTTCTCGCCGCTGGTTCCCGAAGCTTCGAGCGGGCGCGTGGGGTGTTGAGCCAGATGTCGACACCCTGCACCATGCGGCGTGCGAGCTCCATGTCGTAATTCTGCAGGAAGATGATCTTGCCCACGAACTGCGGCATGGCGGCCACCTCGACGATGCGTTTGATGAGGTCCTGCCCCGGCTTGTCGTTGGGGTGCGCCTTGCCGGCGAAGATGAACTGCACGGGGCGCTCCTTGTTGTTGACGATCGCGGCGAGAGCGGTCGAGGTTCGTGAAGAGCAGGTAGGCGCGCTTGTAGGTGGCGAAGCGGCGGGCGAAGCCGATGGTCAGCACGTCGGGCTTGAGCGACTCGTGGATGCGGATCAGTTGCACGGGGGAGTCGAAACGGAAATGGGCCGGGTCGCTCACGCGTTTCTTGACGTGCGATCAGCTTGTTTTTCAGTACGAGGCGTTCGGCCCACAGTTCGCTGTCCGGAATTTCATGCACCTTCTGCCAAGCCGGGATCGAGTAGTCCGGCAGGGAGAACCCTTCCGGGAAATATTTGGCGTAAAGCCGTTGCAGGTTGGCCGCGCACCAGGTGAAGAAGTGCACGCCGTTGGTCACGTAGCCGATGTGCAGCTCGTCCTTGAAATATCCGGGCCACATGCCGCCGAGGATGTCCTTGCTCACTTCGCCGTGCAACCAGCTCACGCCGTTGACCTCCTGCGAGAGGTTGCAGGCCAGGAAGCTCATCGAGAACTTTTCGTTCGGATCGTTCGGATTCGTCTTGCCCAGGTTGATGAACTGCTCCCAAGTGATGCCGAGCCGGTCTGGGTAGTGGCCCATGTACTGGCGGATCATCGATTCGGGGAATGCGTCGTGCCCCGCCGGGACGGGCGTGTGCGTCGTGAAGAGCGCCGAGGAGCGCACCACTTCGAGCGCTTCGCTGAACGAAAGCTTGCGTTTCTCGATCAGGTCGTGGATGCGTTCGATGCCGATAAAGGCTGCATAGCAATACG
>VOFJ01000722.1_pt1 | contig 30477 bp, 63 predicted proteins | sample 5384081 | NCBI WGS metagenome assembly VOFJ01 (sample SAMN12384729, study PRJNA508395) | human gut metagenome | isolation source: healthy gut I | host: Homo sapiens | reverse complement strand
TTGCAAGTGATAATAATGTGGATGTTACCATTTGTGATGTGAATCTTCCGGATGGGAATGGGCTGGAATTTGTAAGGTGGATGAGATGCAATTATAATACATACATTATTTGTCTTACAGCACTGGATCAGGAGACAGATCAGGTCATGGGATATGAAGCAGGGGCAGATGATTATATTACAAAGCCGTTTAGTCTTTCGGTACTTCTTTTTTGAAAATAGAAGCACATTTCCGCCGCAGACAGGAGAAAAACGGAAGCCGGAAAGATGATTTCGGGAGATATCGTATTTATCGCAGGAGAAATGAAAGTCCTGATAAAGAGTCGTGAAATCAGTCTGACAAAAACGGAGTTGAAAATGCTGACTTTTTTTTTCAGAATCCGAAAAAGATTCTTTCAAAAACACAAATATTGGAAAAAATGTGTTTGATCTGGAAGGGGATTTTGTGGATGAAAATACAATCGCTGTCAATATCAGAAGACTCCGTGAGAAAATTGAAGACAATCCGGCTGCACCGGTCTATATAAAGAATATCAGAGGTCTTGGGTATATATGGAATCAGGAGGTAAGGCAGTGACAAAGAGATATCGCAAGAAGATCACAGTAGCGCTCTCCTTGGTATTGCCGGTCATATTATTGTTTGCAATATTAAATTGCTTTACCACGTATGTGTTTTATGAAGATTATAAATATAAAATGAATCTTATGACAGAGATTGCTGCAAAGGAAGAATTTTCCGGGCTGGATGCTGTTTCAGAATTGCTTAAGGATAAAGATATTGAAACTAACGAACGGGGAAGGCGATTATTGGCGCAATATGGATACTGGGGAAATAATGGGAATGCATTTTATTCACAATTCCGGCATCAGGTTATGGTGATCGGTGCTGTAAGCACTGTGATATGCGTACTTCTTTTGACTTTTTTACTTTATTGGAAGAAAAAAGAAGATGCGTGTCATCAGAAAATTTTAGAGCAGTTGGAAGAAATTCTGATCAGATTCCGTGAAAATAAATTTGATGCTTTACTGAAAACGGAAAATCCAGCAGGACTGGAAAAATTGAATGACCAGCTTGAAGCAATCGGACATCATATTCAGTTGATAAAGGAAGAAGCAAGGGCAGAAAAGGAGAACACGAAAGAAATGGTTTCTGATATTTCTCACCAGTTAAAGACACCGGTTGCAGCTTTGGATACATGTTTTAGTGTGCTGATGCAGAATGACTTAAGTGCCACAGAACAGGAGGAGTTTCGTATCCGTTGTCGGAGTGCTCTGGATGGACTGGAGACATTATTGCAGTCGCTTCTTGAAATATCCAAGATGGAAACTGGACTGATTCAGATGAATAAGAAAAAACTTCCGCTTATGGATACTGTCATATCTGCTGTGAACCGCACTTATCCTAAAGCGGATGAGAAAGAAATTGAATTCGTTTTTGACTATGAAAAAGAGCTGGAAACATGCACGATTATGCAGGATAAAAGGTGGCTTGGTGAAGCTGTGATCAACGTTCTAGATAATGCGGTCAAGTACAGTCCGTGTGGTTCAAAAATATTTATCCGGTTACAAAAAAGAAACGATCTTGTAAGAATGGAAATTGAGGATCAGGGAATTGGTATTCCGCAGAATGAGTATCACAAAATTTTTCAACGATTTTACAGAGGAAGTTCCAAGGAGGTCATGGAAAAGAGTGGTACAGGAATCGGACTTTTTCTATCGAGAGAAATTATCGAAAAACACGCAGGTACGATTACGGTAACTTCCGGCAAAAAGAAAAAAGGAAGCACGTTTGTGATTCAATTACCATATGTTGGTTAAATTTTAAGTGGGCAGAAATCTTACAATTGTGTAAGATTTCTGCTCGTTTTTTGAAAGTGAAATGAAAGATTGCCCTGATACAATTTGGATGTAGGTTGAAAAATGACCAAATATATAAACAGGCAAAGAAAGCATGTGCTGAAAAGGTACGCTTTGAATGAAAAAGGAGGCATGAGTGTGATATTAGAAACCAAGCAGCTTTGTAAATTTTATGGCGCGGGTGAGAATCAGGTCAAAGCGGTCAATCAGGTGGACATTCAGATTGAGCAGGGAGAATTTGTCGCAATTGTCGGAAAGTCAGGTTCCGGTAAAAGTACATTACTTCATATGCTTGGAGGGCTTGACACCCCGACAAAAAAGGCAGTGTTACTTTAGCAGGGAAAAGATTTATACAGGATGAAGGAAGATGCCCTTGCTGTTTTCCGCAGAAGAAAAAATCGGATTTGTTTTTCAGGCATTTAATCTGGTTTCATCTGTTAATGTCTGGGAAAATATTGTACTGCCACTGGGGCTGGATGGAAGAAAAGTGGATGAAGCATATGTAAATGATATTATTGCAACTCTGGGGATTGAAAACCGGATTTATAATCTGCCAAATCAGTTATCCGGAGGACAGCAGCAGAGAGTAGCAATTGCAAGAGCACTGGTGAATCGTCCGGAAATTATTATATTTGCAGATGAGCCGACAGGAAATCTTGATTCCAAGACCAGTGATGAGGTAATCGCTCTGCTTAAGATGACAGCAAAAAAATATGGACAGACAATTGTAATGATTACCCATGATGACGAAATTGCACAAGTCGCTGATCGTATTCTGGTGATTGAGGACGGACAGGTGGTGGATTTCAGGTGAAGACAATAAGCAGGATTGCATATAGCAATGACAAAAAAGAACAAGACAAGAAGCATACTGATTATGATGTCCATATGTCTGACTACGATGCTGCTTGTGATTATCAGTACTGTGGGAAATGGAATGATCCGTTTACAGAAAAGTCAGGCGGCAGGCTCATATGGAAGCAATTATGGTTTGTTTGTCGCAGCAGACGGATCGCAGTTAAAAGAAGTAAACCGCCGTGCGGAAATAGATGCTACAGGCACTATGTGTGCACCGAAGGTATCATAAAAGGCAACGAAAAACGGTGGTTTTGTCTGCATGGATGAGACTGCAAGAAAAATGCTTCCCTATAATAAGGAATATGAGTTAAAGGAAGGAAAGTATCCGGGGGGAACATGCAGGAAATTGCCGCAGGAAGAGCATTTTTTAGTGAAATGGGATATGATGATGTAAAGGTCGGAGATACGGTTACACTGGATTACCGCGCAGGGATGCAGTCAGAATATAAGCCGGAAGAATTTGTTGTCAGCGGAATCCTATATGATCGGGATGAGTATACCATCGAGGCATCTTATGTTGCTTTCGGATCACAGGAGTTTTATGATGAGCACGTCGCAGAGAATGACAGACAGTATAATATTTATTTTACTTTAAATGATTCTGCAAATGTATCTATGAATAATATTGATTCGGTTATAAAGCAGATTGCAGCAGCTTGTGGAATCGAAGAAAAAAACGTTATAGTCAATGATCTCTATTTGCAATGGGTCTTGCAGCCGAGTTATGAAACGATTGCGGTATGCGGGGTTTTGATTCTTGCAATTGTACTTTTTTATCTCTGTTGTGGTTATTTATAATATTTTTCAGGTCGGTATTGTCAACAAGATACAGGAGTATGGAAAAATCAAGGCTCTGGGAGCGACAAAAAAGCAGATGAAACAACTGATCTTCAGAGAGGGCATTTTTTTGACATTTTTTCAATACCAGTTGGATTGCTTTTTGGTTTTCTGATTGCAAAATGCGGTTTTAACTGGCTGGTAGAACAGGGGACCCTTGTATCAACCGGAACTGGCTCTATGGGAGTTCAAAATCAGCAGGTGCCACTGTTTTCCCTGCCTGTTATACTTCTATGTATTTTCGTATCATTTCTTACCGTTGCTTTGGCACTGCGCAAACCAATGAAAATTGTTTCACGGATTTCACCTATCGAAGCAACACGGTATATAGAAAATGCAGAAACACACAAAAAAAGGAAAACGAAATGGCAGAAAAAAAATGTCACCGTGTTTTCTATGGCAATGGCAAATATAACGGGTAATCCAAAAAGAACCATTGGTACCATCCTCACAATGGGGCTTTCCTGCGTATTGTTTGTGATTATCTCTAATTATGTGGGAAATATTGACACGGAGCATGAAGCACGTCTTTCCGTTAATCATGGACAATTTGAACTGCAGCTTGACTATTCTGCTGAGTATGATGAAAAATATCCGGAGAATAATCTGGATACGATTCTGACGGATGATCCATTGAATGATTCGCTGATTGAAGAAATCAAAAAGCATTCCGGGAGTAACAGATGTCATGACGAGAGAGATTGTCTCTGTAAATCTGAACGGAACAAGATTTCCGGCTGATATTGTGAGTAAAAAAGGATTTTGATTTTATGCGCCAAGAAGGGGATATTGGCTCTATGGACTATGATCAGGCGGTAAAGAATGGTGATATTTTCTTTGGCTGGTCAACGTGGATGGAACAAGATGGATATGCTCTGGGTGAATCCATTGCATTTGACTTTGAGAATGGAAGTGGAACCTATACCTATCAGGGAAAAGATTGCAGGATCTTTTTGTAAGTGCGGACACTTATCTTGTCATTCCGGAAGGTGTATATCGTTCCATGAATCCGAGAGGAACAGCCTATGGCTATCTGTGGGTGGACTGTGATAAAAAAGATGTGGCATCTGTGGAACAAAGTCTGAATACTTTGATTTCTAATACTTCGCATATAAAAATGGATACCTATCATGCACAGTTACAATCTGCCGAATTTGCAAGCAGCATGATGAAGCTTGGCTGTTATCTGTTTATGGCGGTTGTAGGACTCATCGGGTTTATGAATATGGCGAATACCATGATCATGAATATTACGACAAAAAAAGCAGGAATATGGTATATTACAGGCTGTGGGTATGACAAATAAACAATTAAATTTATGCCTGCAGTTACAGGGACTGATTTTTACGGTTGGCACCATATGCGTAGCTTTGATCATTGGTCTGCCGCTCGGCTATGCACTTTTTTCCTATGCAAAACATAATGGAATATTTGGAATGGAATATCTATCATGTTCCAATCGTACCAATTTTTATTATGATTTTTTGGTCGGTCTGTTGCAGATTGTACTTTCCTGCGTTTTAAGCAGTAATCTGAAAAAAGGAAACGCTGGTAGAAAGAATAAGGTATCAGGGATAGCAAGTAATATGTAGTGAACTAGGTCTTAACGAAGAGGAGAAATAGATAACTTCCAATTTGTATGTATGGTAAATCTAAACTGTATTTTAGCAATATTTTCCTGAGTGGGGGCAGAAAGCGCCCCACATATAATAAACAAAGGGTTCAAGGGAAAATCCCTTGCTAGAACAGCATTTGGATGGAGACATCTCTAATGATGCGCATCTAGCCGTCGCTGGGGACTGATATATAAGAAGGAATATTGTTTAAGCAGGAAAAAGACATAGAAGACTCTGGATATATCGCAGGATATGTGCCTTGAAAGAATTGATTTGTGATAGATAGAAATATTTGAAAACTACCATTCAGTAAAATCTATTCCATTTTAGTAAGTCTTGAGATAAAAAAGAAGAAGTAGAGGTGTGCATGATGATCAAGGATTCAATTGATGACGAGAAAGTAATCAGGCAAAAACAATTTGACCGGTTCTGTTATTACTTAGGTGGAGTAAAACAGCTTCTGGACAAAAAAGGCTGCGTAGGCAGCCGGCATCCTGTAGATAATATGCTATGGGATGTATACATATATCAGGAGGCTTCATTCATGGCGAGTGGAGTCTCTTTTATTTTGCACTGTATAATGAAAAAAGTTTTGGTTGAACAGAGGTTGGAATGATGATAAAATTTAGTTGGGACAATAGTGAACACATGTGTTCACATTTCATAACTAAGAAGTAATGGATTGGAGAGGTGCTTATGGCAGATAAAATTGGAACCGATGAATATGGGGGAAATTCTCATATACCAGACAGATAATGGGCAGACAAATATAGAAGTTAAAATAGAAGATGATACAGTGTGGTTGACACAACAGCAGCTTACTGAATTATATCAATGCAGTAAATCAAATATAAGTGAACATATAAAGCATATATTCGAAGAAGGGGAGCTGGATAAGGATTCAGTTGTTCGGAAATTCCGAACAACTGCAGATGATGGAAAAACATATAATGTTACTTATTACAATTTAGATATGATTATCTCTCTTGGATACCGTATTAAATCAGTGATTGCAACAAGATTCAGGCAGTGGGCAACAAAGCGGTTAAAAGAATATATGATTAAAGGGATTTACGATAGATGACGAGCGTTTGAAAGGAAAATGGTGGAGGAAATTACTGGAAAGAGTTACTTGACAGAATCAGGGATATCAGATCTTCAGAAAAGGTCTTGTATCGTCAGGTTCTTGATTTGTATGCTACGAGTGTAGATTACAATCCTCATAGCGAAGAGTCTGTTAGATTCTTTAAAATTGTTCAGAATAAACTTCACTATGCAGCACATGGTCATACTGCGGCAGAGGTCATATATCAGCGGGCAGATGCACAAAAACCATTTATGGGACTTACTTCATTTTCAGGTGAATTACCAGCATTAAAAGATATAGGAATTGCAAAAAAATTATCTGGATGAGAGTGAACTAAAAGTATTAAATAATCTTGTATCTGGTTATTTTGATTTGGCAGAAATTAATGCAATTGAACATAAACCTATGTACATGGATGATTATGTAAAAGCAATTGGATAGTGTTTTTGTCATCAGGAAACAGAAAGCTTTTAACTGGTTCCGGTTCTGTAAGTCATAAACAGGCATTGGAGAAAGCAAAGTCAGAATACAGAAAATATCAGGAGATTACTTTGACACCAGTCGAAAAAAGCATATCTTGAAAGCATTAAAGAGGTTTCCAAGGAAGTAAAAAGGAGATAACATCTGATGAAAAAACAGCAGAAATGTTACATATATACAAGAGTTTCCACTTCCATGCAGGTAGATGGTTACAGTCTTGATGCACAGAAGGATAAGCTTAGAAAATACGCAGAGTATCAGGAAATGTCTATCGTTGGGGAATATTCTGATGAGGGTAAATCTGGCAAAAGTGTGGAAGGCAGACCACAGTTTAAACAGATGTTATCAGATATAGAAAAGGGTAAAGATGATGTTGATTATGTGTTAGTATTTAAGCTGTCAAGATTTGGAAGAAATGCCGCAGATATTTTATCATCATTGCAGAAAATGCAGGATTATGGGGTTAATCTTATCTGTGTAGAGGATGGAATTGACAGCTCCAAGGATGCCGGGAAGCTGATGATATCTGTGTTATCTGCGGTAGCAGAGATAGAGCGTGAGAATATACTTGTCCAGACAATGGAAGGCCGCAGACAGAAAGCGAGAGAAGGCAGATGGAACGGCGGATTTGCACCATATGGCTATCAGCTGGTAAATGGTGAGCTTATCATTGCAGAGGATGAGGCAGAGATTATCCGCATAATATATGATAAATTCGTCAATACAACGATGGGAATGGCTGCGATAGCCGCATTTTTAAATAACAGTAGTTATAAGAAAAAAGCTTCGCCAGAATAACACAATTGAAGGTTTCTCTACATCATTCGTCAAAGGTGTGCTGGATAATCCGATATATTGCGGTAAGCTTGCATTTGGCAGAAGAAAAAAAATGAGAAGATTCCGGGAACAGGGAGTGAATATCATATTGTAAAACAAAAGGATTACTTGTTAAATGATGGAATCCATGAGGCAATCATATCAGAAGAAATGTGGAATCAGGCACACAGAAAGCGTCAGGAGACAGGTGTTTTACAGGTAAAAAACGCACAGCCTTGAACATGAGCATATTTTATCCGGAATTATTAAGTGTCCTGTCTGTGGAAGCGGTATGTATGGCAATGTAAACCGCAAGAAGCATCCGGATGGAGGCTATTATAAGGATTATTTCTATTATGCCTGCAAACACAGGAAGCTTGTGGACGGACACCGCTGTACTTATAAAAAGACAGTGGAATGAGGACAGGATTAATGCGGCAGTTGAGGAAATTATCCGCAAATTTGTGAAGAATCCAAAGTTTGAGCAGGAAATCCGTAAGCAGATAGGAAGCAGCATTGATACTTCGGAGCTTGATCGGGAATATGATGGATTAAAAGACAGACGGAACCAGACAACCGGGGCGAAAAAACAGGCTTGCTGACCAGATGGATCATTTATCTGTATCTGATAAGAATTATGATAAAAAATATAATGACATGCAGGAACGTTTGGACAAGCTATATGATGAAATCACTGATATTGAGGATGCCATGGAAGAAGTCGAAACAAGACTATATAATATCAGGCAGGACAAAATCTCAGAAGATAATGTTTACCAGTTCCTTTTATTCTTTGATAAGCTGTATGATAAATTTACAGATCTGAAAAAGAAGATATTTTTGAAGAGCTTCCTGTCTGATGTATTTATCTATGAGGAAGAGCAAAAAGGACGGCAGAATATTAAAAAGGTCTCCGGTTTAAATTTCCTATATATATTATGAATAGCAGAAATGTATTAGGCGTGGATTGGGACAACGAGAGTACAGATGAGACTGTGTGCATGTTGTCGAAACTCCATGAGGTGAAGTAGCATGTGAATGTGAGACTTGACATGGACGAGATGGATTTAACGGCAGCTGAGAGGCACTAAAGGTTCAGGGAACATTTGCTCAGCGCGGACCGAAGCGGAGCGTAGACAGGCTACTTATGAGGAGATAAAGAAGTATATTGCACAGATAAAGCAGAAGCATGGCATTATAGAAAGAGAGAACTATAATAAGCCAAAATCTGAGAAGGGCGGACAGCCGGAATGCCCAAAAGAAATAGCAATTGAAGAGGCATTTTATTTGGCAAAGAAAAAAGATGGGATAACCATCCGCTCAAGTGCAGTGGAATACCTGACCTATGTTGCCTCTGTAGGTGATCAACAGGACAGCATAGAAATGCGCTATGAGGATGAAAATATATGGCTGACGCAGAAGATGATGACCACATTGTATGATGTTGGTTTACCAACGATAAATGAACAATTTAAAACAGAACTTACTTGGCAGAGGATAATAGCATATCTAACATTAGCATGGGTTGAGTTTACGCAGGCAGATATTGTATGCAAAAACCATATATACATACACAAAAAAAGGTGAAGTTGTATCTATAAGTGCTTATTTAAATTATTTTTTATGTGAACATAGTGTTTTATGGATTGTTAGGGACAGATTTAAGAATCTTGGTCGACAGGATTTTGTGAATTATTTTGGCAATTTGTTTGAAAAGTATTTTGCAGAATTACTTGGTTGTACTTTTAGATAAAAAATGAATATGAAAAGATTCCAGAAGAAAAGGAGAAGAGAGCTGATTGGAAAATATGCTGTGGCAAACATAAAATACTTGTTGAACAGAAATCGGCGATTATGAGATTGTCTGCAAAACAGCAGGGAACAGACGTAAGTGCAATAAAGAGTTTTGCAGTTAAGACTGTAATTAAGGCAATGAGACAACTTGAAAGAACTGAAAATGATTTCGGTGCTGGTAAGTATATAAAAATCATTTTGCTATATGAGGATTATCTTAAACCTGAAATTTTAGAACAAATTATGGACATGCCTGAATGTGATGTAGAAAATGATAACTATTACTGGCTTGTGACAATAAGTGAAATGGAGAGGCTGCTTACTGTTGCGAAGAATGATAGAAAAAAAGTTTGACGACATCATTTGTGACAAGGTGGACAGAGAATTACATCATTCTTTGGCAGGGAAAAGTTTAGATCAATTGCTAGATGAACATGGTGTTACTGATAATGAATATATAAGATAAGAAAAAATTTATGAAATATAGGAATGCAGCTCAGGATGCTGCAAGATCATTTTTTTATAACATCAGGTGGTGAACGTATGGCTGAGATAAAAAGTATAAATGAATTATTGAATATGAAGCTGGATATTCCTGATTATCAGAGGCCGTATAAATGGGATATTCAGAACATAGATGATTTTATTATCTGATATTACGAATGCAATAAGTGATGCAGATAGATACAGAACTGATTTTTAAGTATCGTATTGGAACAATAATTCTCCATAAGACAAAAGATGATATTTTTGATGTAGTGGACGGCAGCAAAGAATTATTTCATTGGTGCTTTTGAAACAGTGTATTGAAGAGGGTTTTAATTGTACGATATTAGAGAAGAACTTTGCGAATAAAGTTACTCAATATAATATTCACAGAAATTATACCTTCATAAGAGAGTGGTTTTCATTAAAGAGCGAGGAAGCAAAGAAGGAATGGGTAAAGAAGAAAATAAGGAAATGGAGTTCTGGACACAGGAGGAATTTCAGGCATTTTTGGAGTGTGTGGCAGATAAGCCTATTTCGTATTATGCATTTGAAATACTTTATTGGACTGGTATTCGTGAAGGTGAGCTGCTTGCCTTGACACCGGGTGATTTCAATTTTGAAAACGCTTCGGATAAACAAGTCATATCAGAGGCTGGAAGGTAAAGATGTAATTACAGACCCGAAAAACACCAAAAAGAGTAACAGAACCATTGTCATGCCGGATTTCCTTACTATAGAGATGGAGGATTTTATAAAAAAAAGCATATACGGAATCAAGATGGATGACAGAATTTTTACCATTTCAAAAAAGCTATCTGCATCACGAAATGGATAGGGGAGCAAAGCTTGCAGGAGTGAAAAGAATCCGAATCCATGGATTACGACATGCGCAGTATTGTCATTTTGACAATTTTGTATTATTCACGGGTTTTAAACTTGATGGGGATTGCGTCCCCATACCCACGTGAAAATATAATTGCAGGCGATTACATTTTTTAGCAGATACGCAAGCGTTTCTGAGTAAGCGTCACAGACAACAAAATAAGAAAATTTTGATAAGACATATCACTGGAATAAGTGAGTGTTTTTTTTGTTTTCAAATATTCAATTAACTGAAAAAATAAAAAGTTTTCCTCAGGGGCTGTAAAAATACCGTCTTTCAGCGTTTCGTATTAATGAAAGGGTATTTTTTTTGCAGGAAAAATAAAAAAAATTTTTTATCAAGAGCCTGTGTTTATGCCCTTCATCTTTTATATATGTGTAAGAACATTTTTTAGCCGGCATAAAAATGATTTTTTTTACAACAGTTAGAAACAGAAATGAGGCGAGAAAAGAATGAAATATGAATACATGAAGGAGTCAGAGCAGATGATTCAGTACTTCCGGTTTCCGAAGTTTTTTGCTAAAACTGCGAATTTCTCAAACTGCAAAATTCCTTTATATGATTTTTGTATGACCGGGCGCGGATATTGAGAAAGAATAGCTGGATAGTCAAGTATGGAAACGTTTATCTGATATTTCCAATAGATGAATTGTCTGTTCAAATCGGCAAATGCAAATCTTCTGTAAAAACAACATTGAAGGAATTAGATGATGAGGGATTATTGGTTCGCAGATTCGGTGGATTTTCAAACCTAATCATTTATATGTAAAAAAAAATTCCATCTGATGAGATAGGTTTACAGCCAGTTGATAATAAGGTGTTTGAAAAGATGGCGATAACAGAGTCAGAAAAGCAACCATCATCTAGCCGAAAAAAATGGCTGTGCAGGAGTCGGAAATGTGGCACCTAGTAAAGTAACTGAGAAATATAAAAGAAATAAATATTATGAAGTAAATTAAGGTAGTTTAATATGGAAGTGGGATGACGCTCTGGCTTAGGCTGGAGTGTTTTTCTGTGGAAAAAACATAAAAAAAATATTATAATAGAAAAGAAATTTTAAGAAAAACGGAGGAGTTAGGAAAAAATGAAATCGAAATCCGGAAACAAGAAATTATGGATTGCAGTTATTATTTTCGTACTGATGATAGCCGGAGCAATCGGCAATCATTCGGATAATAAGAAAGAAAAAGCCTGACCGGGAAAGTTACGCTGCCACAGAAACACAGACTGAAACAGAGACAGAAAGCAATACAGAGCCTGGTGGTGATACGGAGAGGATTTTGTTACCGAGGGAGTCATCAGTAATACCTATAAGACAGATAGCAGTTCCGCCGGACAGATGCAGGTGCATTTCATAGATGTAGGGCAGGGCGATGCTGCCTTGATAGCTTGTGATGGTCATTACATGCTGATAGATGCCGGCAATAATGACAAAGGAACAACGGTACAGTCCTATCTTATGAGCCAGGGTGTAGAGAAACTGGATTATGTCATAGGAACGCACCCGGATGCAGACCATATTGGCGGACTGGATGTAGTAATTTATAAATTTGACTGCGATACAATTATCATGCCGGATGTGGCAAATGACACCAGAACTTATGATGATGTGGTGCAGGCAATGAAGTCCAAGGGCTATCAGACTACTTATCCGGTGGTAGGAGAGACCTATACCCTTGGAGGAGCAACCTTTACCATTGTGGCACCGAATGCAGACTATGGAAATGACATGAATGACTGGTCGGTGGGTGTGCTGGTGCAGAATGGCAACAACCGTTTTCCTCTTTACCGGAGATGCAGAAGAAAAAAGCGGAAGAGGACATTTTAAATAATGGAATTGATATTTCGGCAGATGTCTATCGCGGCAGCGCATCATGGAAGCAAGACAGCCACAAGTCAGGCATTTTTGGATAAGGTATCACCGACTTATGTGGTAATCAGTGCCGGTGAAGGCAATAAATACGGACATCCTCATGCAGAGGTGCTGAACCGTCTGCGGGCAGCCGGCATATCCGTGTTTCGTACCGATGAACAGGGTACGATTGTAGCCACGTCAGATGGAAATGATATCACCTGGAACTGCTCCCCCATCAGAAAGCTGGAAAGCAGGAGAACCGACCGGAAGTAGTGATAGTACAACAAATAATTCCACAGCAGACAGCACTACATCATCAGGCAGCAGTGATGCAGGTATAGCTGCAGATGCATCCGGCAGTTCAAATAGTGACAGCAGTTCCGTTATGGTACATATTACAGACACCGGTTCAAAATATCATTCGGCAGGCTGCTCGTATTTGAAAAAAGAGTGACCATGAGGTGACTTTGTCAGAGGCGAAGAACATGGGTTTGACACCATGCTCAAGATGTAACCCGCCACAGTAATGAGAAAAACGAATCGCCAAGCACCTTGCACTTTTTTTATTTGATTAGTATACAATGATTTGAGTTAGAAACAACTAACTTCGTGCGAATCATAGGGACTTCTTTAGAATATGGAGACGAAAATATCCGTATTCACCGGAAGAAATATTCTTCCGGGAGGCAGAGTCCTGTATCTGACAAAATATGAAGAGGAACTGCACCGAGCTTCAAAGTTATAAACTTCCAAAAGCTGGCACGGAATATACCACAGAGCAGTTAATCGTACTCCTATAGATAAATGATATTCTTTAATAAACACCAAAGAAGCTGCAGTACGGCAGCTTCTTTTGGCGTGCCGGAAAATGGAAGGGTGGTTATTATAGAGGGAAAAAAAAAATGCATAAAAAATGGATAAATATGCATCAAACTTAGTGACTATTTGTTTTGCGAAAAAGGTTGAAAAAACCTTCCCGATATGGTAGAATTTTTACAATTTAGGTAGACTGTGCAGGTTTGGTGCATTTTTTATGCAAAAAGGAAGGAAAAAGAGATGACTGACTCTTTTTTTTTTTTGCGCAGGTATCGGAAGAATAGAAAGGACAGGGTGAACAAATGAAAGCTTTTCTTATATTGGAAGATGGCAATGTATTTACCGGAACCAGCATCGGTTCAACACGGGAAGTCATCAGTGAAATCGTATTTAATACGTCGATGACAGGGTATTTAGAGGTACTGACGATCCATCTTATGCAGGACAGGCGGTAGTAATGACATATCCTTTGATTGGAAATTATGGAATTACACCGGATATGGAGTCAGGACGTCCATGGGTAGATGGATATATCGTAAGAGAATTATCCAGAATGCCAAGTAATTTCCGTTGTGAAGGAACCATTCAGGATTTTCTGAAAAAAAATACGATATACCGGGAATTGCAGGAATTGATACCAGAGCATTAACCAAGCTCTTACGTGAAAAGGGAACAATGAATGGAATGATTACAACAGATGAGAATTACAATCTGGATGAGATTATTCCAAAATTAAAAACTTACACCACAGGAAATGTGGTAGATAAAGTAACCTGTGAAGAGAAAAGCGTATTGCCTGGAAAGGGCAAAAAAGTAGCACTGTTAGACCTTTTGGTGCTAAGAGAAACATCGCCCAGTCATTAAATAAAAAGAGGCTGTGAAGTTACCGTTTATCCGGCACACACCACAGCAGAAGAAATTTTAAGCACGAATCCGGACGGTATCATGCTGAGCAACGGACCGGGAGACCCGAAAGAGTGCAAGGAGATCATTGCAGAGATCCGCAAGCTGTATGAATCCGATACACCGATTTTTGCAATCTGCCTGGGACATCAGCTCATGGCGCTTGCAAAAGGTGCAGACACATATCATTTGAAATATGGTCATCGTGGAGGAAATCATCCGGTTAAGGATTTAAAGACCAACCGTGTATACATTTCCAGCCAGAACCATGGTTATGCAGTAGATACCAATACCCTGGATGAGAAAATTGCAAAACCGGCATTTGTAAATGTAAACGATGGAACCAACGAAGGATTAGAGTATGTCGGAAAGAACATTTTTACCGTACAGTTTCATCCGGAAGCCTGCGCGGGTCCTCAGGATTCAGCATATCTTTTTGACAGTTTTATTGACATGATGGGAGGAACGAAATAATGCCTAAGAATAAAGATATTAAAAAAGTATTGGTTATCGGCTCAGGTCCTATTGTTATCGGACAGGCAGCAGAGTTCTGATTACGCCGGAACACAGGCTTGCCGTTCATTAAAAGAGGAAGGTTTGGAAGTTGTACTTGTAAACTCTAACCCGGCAACAATTATGACAGATAAGGATATTGCAGATGAAGTTTATATCGAGCCATTAACTGCAAAAGTATTAGAGCAAAGATTATCATAAAAAGAAAAACCGGACAGCGTCCTTCCTACCTTAGGTGGACAGGCAGGTCTTAACCTTGGTATGGAGTTAGCAGAATCCGGATTCTTAGAGAAACATGGTGTCAAACTGATTGGTACAACTGCTGAGACAATTTTTAAGGCTGAGGATCGTCAGGCATTTAAAGAAACGATGGAAAAGATTGGTGAGCCATGTGCACCATCCCAGGTAGTACACAATGTAGAAGATGGTATCAAATTTACCAATACCATCGGATATCCGGTTGTACTTCGTCCGGCTTACACACTTGGTGGAAGCGGCGGCGGAATCGCAGATAATGAGACAGAGCTTATCGACATCTTATCCAACGGACTTCGTCTTTCCGTGTTGGGGAAGTTCTGGTAGAACGTTGCATCGCAGGATGGAAAGAGATCGAGTACGAAGTAATGCGTGACAGCAATGGTAACTGCATTACCGTATGTAATATGGAAAACATTGACCCGGTTGGTGGTGTACATACCGGAGACTCTATCGTAGTAGCACCTTCCCAGACATTAGGTGATAAAGAGTACCAGATGCTGCGTACTTCTGCACTTAATATCATTTCCGAATTAAACATTACAGGTGGATGTAATGTTCAGTTTGCACTTCATCCTACCAGCTTTGATTATTGTGTAATCGAGGTTAACCCTCGTGTAAGCCGTTCTTCTGCATTAGCTTCTAAAGCAACCGGATATCCGATTGCCAAAAGTAGCAGCGAAAGATCGCACTCGGATATACCTTAGATGAGATCAAGAATGCCATCACCGGCAAAAAACCTATGCAAGTTTTGAGCCGATGTTAGATTATTGTGTCGTAAAGATCCCAAGACTTCCGTTTGATAAATTTATCACGGCAAAACGTACGTTAACAACACAGATGAAAGCAACCGGAGAAGTTATGAGTATCTGCAATAACTTTGAAGGTGCCCTGATGAAGGCTCTCCGTTCCTTAGAGCAGCATGTAGACAGTCTTCTTTATCCTATGACTTCAGCAAGCTTTCTGATGAGGAATTACAGGAGCAGTTACATGTAGTAGATGACCGCAGAATCTGGGTTATTGCAGAAGCACTGCGCCGTGGCTTATCTTATGATAAAATTCATGAGATTACAAAGATTGATAAATGGTTTATTGACAAACTGGCTATCTTAGTTGAGATGGAGCAGGATTTAAAGACAAAACCACTTACCGTAGAGCTTTTAAAAGAAGCAAAACGTATGGAATTCCCGGATAAAGTCATTGCAGAACTTACCGGAAAGAGTGAAAAAGAAATTCATGACATGCGTTACGAAAATGGTATCGTAGCAGCCTTTAAGATGGTTGATACCTGTGCCGCAGAGTTTGAAGCATCCACTCCATATTACTATTCCGTATTTGGCAGTGAAAACGAAGCAGAAGAGACAACACCGAAGAAGAAAGTTCTGGTATTAGGTTCCGGTCCAATCCGTATCGGACAGGGTATCGAGTTCGACTACCTGTTCCGTACACAGCACCTGGGCATTTGCCAAGAGAAGGCTGGGAGACAGTTATCGTAAATAACAACCCGGAGACCGTATCAACAGACTTTGATATTGCAGATAAACTGTATTTTTGAGCCGCTGACACCGGAGGATGTTGAGGCAATTGTAAAATTAGAAAAACCGGACGGAGCTGTAGTTCAGTTTGGTGGACAGACCGCAATCAAATGACCGAAAAGCCTTAATGAAGATGGGTGTCAAGATTCTTGGAACCAAGGCAGAAGATGTAGATGCTGCCGAGGACCGAGAGCTCTTTGATGAAATCTTAGAGAAGACCGGAATCCCAAGAGCAGCAGGCGGAACTGTATTTACCGCAGAAGAAGCCAAAAGAAGTTGCACACCGTCTGGGTTATCCGGTACTGGTTCGTCCTTCCTATGTATTGGGCGGACAGGGTATGAAGATTGCATACAATGATGAAGAGATTGAAGAATTTATCGGAATCATCAACCGTATTGCACACAGGATCATCCGATTCTGGTTGATAAATACCTGATGGGTAAGGAAATCGAAGTAGATGCCGTATGCGATGGTACAGATATTTTAATTCCTGGTATCATGGAGCATATCGAGCGTACCGGAGTCCATTCCGGAGACAGTATTTCCGTATATCCGGCACCGACCATCAGTGATGAAGTAAAGAGAAATGCTGGTAGAATATACTAAGCGTTTGGCTCAGGCATTACATGTAGTAGGACTGATTAATATCCAGTTTATCGTAATGGACGAGCAGGTATATGTTATCGAAGTAAATCCACGTTCTTCAAGAACGGTACCATATATCAGTAAAGTTACCGGTATCCCAATCGTAGACCTGGCAACCAAGGTTATCATTGGAAATACCATCAAAGGAATGGGCTACACCGGGACTTGCACCAACCGCAGATTATATCGCAATCAAGATGCCGGTATTCTCCTTCGAGAAACTGCGTGGAGCAGAGATCAGCCTTGGACCGGAAATGAAATCAACCGGAGAGTGTTTAGGAATTGCAAAGAACTTTGACGAAGCATTATACAAAGCTTTCTTAGGAGCAGGTGTTCAGCTTCCGAAATATAAGCAGATGATTATGACTGTAAAAAGATGCGGACAAGCCGGAAGCAGTCGGCGTAGCAAAACGTTTTGCAGCCTTAGGCTATAAGATTTATGCAACCAGAAGTACTGCAAAATATTTACAGGAGCATGGTGTAGATGCCTTACGTGTTAAGAAGATCACACAGGAATCCCCGAATGTCATGGATCTGATCTTAGGACATAAGATCGACCTTGTCATCGATACACCGACGCAGGGAAATGGTGATAAGAACCGTGACGGATTCCTGATTCGTCGTAATGCAATTGAGACCGGCGTATACTGTATCACGGCAATGGATACAGCCAACGCACTGGCAACCAGCTTGGAAAATGCCCAGTCAGAGCTTACTCTGGTAGATATTGCAACCGTGAAGAATATTTAAGAGCAAAGAAACAGCCTCATGTGTTTCGAGTGGAACACATGAGGCTGAAATTTTTGTTGCCGTGCATCTGTAAGAAGCTGCCGGTAACAGGCACTGCAGGCGCAGGCTGCGTTTATATAATATATACAAAAACGGAAACATAATTTGAATAAAAATGACAATTGACAAAGAAATGTAAAATGGTTAATCTGATAGGTAGTTGCTGAAGAATCAGAGGGAGTACTGAGCTATGGAAAATGATATGAAATAATCAGATAGGACAATTCATAGATACCGGAATTCTCAGGTGATAATCCCAAATGATATAAGGCAATAAAAATAGAATAGCAGGTCTCTAAGGAGATATATTATGAAACCAATATATGCAGAAAATATTATAGTAACAATAAAATCGTGCGGCTGTATAGAGTGGTATATTTTTTAGACAAAGATTATTGCTTTTTAGATTATCCTAAGTTAGAAGAAGCATATCGTAAGAAAGGCTATAATGATACTTTTGATGATGATTCAGATTTGGCATAAAAGTAGTAAATGAATTGTCGAAAACACAATTTTTGGATAATATAAAAAATATAAAATTACAGCCGAAGAATTAAAGAAAATGTTAATGAAGGAATCTGATTATAATGATAAATTAGCATATAATCCATCTATTTTAATAGATTTTGAAAATCGGGTATTTATATCGTATTATGCTGAACCGGAATCTTTTGAAGCGTTTGTTCCAGATGGCTGGATAGGAAAGTATCAGGATTTTACAGAAGAAATACCAGAAAAACAGAGATATTGTATGGATGAAAACGGTAAAAATTTGATAGGAGAATAGGAATGGATAATAATACAGTTACAATTTTAAATGAAGAATTTGAGAATGATAAAACAGGTGAGAAAGTACAGGGAATAACAATTATTGTAGATGGAAAACTTAAAGAAGTGCTTGATTTGCTTATGAAAAATAATCCTGATTACAAAAAATTATACAGAAATTGTTCGGGATGCTTTTTTTGATGGCATTAATTCAATGATAAGAGAGCATAAATAATAAGCGCAAAAGAAGTTGACAGTAGATAATAAAACAGAGGGTATTGGTATGGAATTTAATGAGACACAAACAATGGCAATTAATTTTACTAAAATGGCAAAAAAAAAAAATGGGGGATAAAGTTAAAGATTTTTGCATTTTAGACGTATATGATGATGCGAATAACCGAGCATTCAGCGTGGAATTTACAGCATATGATTATTTCCCAATAAGGTTGAATTATGAAAGAGGAAGATTTGGATGCTGCATATTATATGGAGAAAGAACAGTGGCATTAAGTAACTCACAACAATGGTGGGAAGAAGCTGATTTTGATGTCTTTTTTTTAAAGAATTAGAAAGAGAACTGAAGTTAAGAATTCCGGATAAATTCTTAAAAGCGCATCGTTGGCGATGATATGAAAGAAGCACTACTAAGGAGAAACAGACATTGCGTGATACAGTAATGAATGAAAAATATTTTTAGGGAATATATTCTGGAAGAGACAGGAAGAATAAAAAATTTTCAAAATAAATTAGAAAATAATGAGGTAAGAGAAGATAGAATTTATTCGGTAAAAAGAAAAGATTGATGCTATACAATTTGAATTACTTATTGCAAGATATTCTAGTGGTGAAGATATAGAAAAATTAGAAAATGATTTTATGCAGTTATTAAATGATATGCCATTGTATTGGAATGGTAATTCTGGCTATATTGATATGCTGTGGATGATGGCACTTTTGCAATTTTATTCGATGTAAGTAGAGAAAAGTTTGGTATATTGTCGGATTTGGTAACTCAATATAATCGGAAAGATGCTTTATTGGAATTTTTTGTTAATTACAAAATGAATGGAAACATAGGACAACTGAAAGGAGACTATTCCTTTGGCTTCCCATATGATAAGTTGACGGATATTGTTGCAAATAGAGAAAAAACAGTTGAAAAATTAAAAGAATATTTGGAAAAATATTGGTATGTGGGACATAAAAATATGGGATGGTACGATATTCATAAAGCAAAAAAGAAAAATTGTATTATGGTTACTGGAGTTTTGAAGCAGGAGCTATTGCAAAAATATTAAATTTAGATGACAGCAATTTGAAAGATGTACCGTATTATCCATATGATTTGGTTCACTATAAAAGCAATAGTATGTAATCGGATTAGAGGATATAAAAGGCGTTTTATATGTTGTGGGATAAATTAACGGAAGAGAATTATATAATATATGTAAACAGAGACATTGATTTAAGGATAAAAGTTTTTTTGAATTGATGGAGAATGATGAAATATATATCAACTATAAGGGATTTAATTTGACAATACCTATGTTGGTATGGGAGTTTGGAGAAGATTTAAAGTTGGCATCAATAGAAGATGTTCGTATGGAAGGCAACGACCGATTTGATAAACATTTTGTTATTAAAAAAGAGGATAAAGAAAAGTTTTTTAGATGAAATATATTTCTTTTTGGTTTGATAATCATATGGATCCTGTTTTAAATGAAAAGTATCGAGCAAATTGGTGATAAAGCAAAAAATATTTTATAGGATGAATATGAAAATAAAAGTAAGAAGAGAAGCTGTTAAATGCACGAATTGTGGGAAAACTCTGGATAATGCGAAAAAGGTGCAGCGAATAGAAAAAAAGCATTAATGGAAAATAAAGTTATCTAATGATACAGTAGTGTATACTAAATGGAGAAAATCAGGGAATGAGAGATTATATTAAAGTGAACAATATTTCGACGAATTCATAGCGGAACATACAGCCAGAATTTTAAAATTAACCCAAAAAGTAAATGGGGAGAAGTAAGGCAAGAAAGAATAGTGCCGGTAAAAAAGGGAATTTTTCGTATTAAACTTGGAATTATAATAGCAAGGTATTCTAGGGGAGCTGACATAGCCTGTTTAAGAAGTGATTTTGTGGAAATATATGAAGAATGGATAATGTCTTTCTTCCCGCCAGATGCATATAATGAAAATTTGAAAATGTTGTCACTTGCAGTTCTTTTTGAAATAGAGGAAAATCTGATTGCATTAACAAAAAGAAAAATGAAGGAAAAAGAGGTAAAAAGACTGGCTGTTACTTTTTTCTGATTGGCGAAGAACAACCGGATTTACCACTTTTTTTATTTCCGGACAGATTTCAAATGATGAAAGCATTAGTTGAAGAAAAGGAAACAGATAAACCAAGGCTGCTGGCAAAGTATTTGAAAGAGAACTGGTATAATGAGAAGTGCGATTGTTATGAGGCACATAAAAGCAGCCAGAATATATATTATGGCTATTGGAGTTTTGAAGCAGGAGCTATTGCAAAAATATTAAATTTAGATGACAGCAATCTGAAAGATATGCCATATTATCCATATGATTTGGTTCATTATAAAAGATAAAATTTCCGTGGAGAAAATGAAATGTGGAGAATCCAAAAGAAAGAAAAATTTGATATTTGGGAAAACGACTTATGTTCATTGAAAGTTCAATATGAAGAAAATAAATGTAGAGTTTATGTTAATTATAAAAGGGTATAATGTTGTTATTCCAATGGGGATGTACGGATTTGAAGATGAAATTCAGGAAAGAAAGATAAAGTATGAGGTTGAGGGAGAAAAGGGTGCTTTTTAATTCTTTAAGCTATGTGGTGGAGGAGAATAAAAGGTGAGGTTGTTTTTTGCAATATAATATTTTCCTTTTTATCGGAACATAATTTGGATAAAGTATTGTATGAAGAGTTTAAGTATTAAAAAAATAATCCAATGTCAAGATTTAGTACAAGTTAAAATAAGAAATTTCCACCCCCTAATTTTAACCGGTCAGAAAAAGCTGCTTTCATTTGTGCTTTTTCATACACGCGTTACCATAATGTTCTGTAAGATATGTTTGTGGGGCAACTGTACATTACATAGGGTAAAATCTGTGCGTGAAAAAGTCTGCATAAAAGCTAAGTAAGTTTTCAATAAAGTTGTGGAATTTGTTTCTCATAGATGTTCATCTCCTTTTTGTTTACGCTGTCATTATAAAACATGAAAGAGTATATTACTTGCCAAAATAAAAAAATAATTGGACAAAAATTGCAATGGGTGAGAGGGTGTAAATTCTCTTCCCATTGCAGTTTTTATATATTTTTTACGATATTCTGAGGGAGATATGCCTTTTATCTTTTTTGAATATGCGGCTGAAATATAAAAAGCATTATCATAACCAACAATTTGTGCAATTTCATTTATGTTATATTCCGTATTCAAGAGCAGGGCTTCTGCATTACAAATGCGTTTTTGCAAAATGAAATGCATGGGTGTAGAGCCGACATAAAGTTTGAAGTTGCGTATAAACCAGCTTGTGCTTACATGAATTTTTTGGCGTATTCTTCAATACTGATTGATTCGCTATAATGTTCATTAAAATAGGCAATAGCCATGTCAATAGTTTCAGCAGCACGGGAATTATCTATCCTTATGCTGTTATTAAAGTGTCGTTGCAGTTTTATAAATATCTGTCTTAAATACATTTCAAGCATTTCCTGATAACTATCCTTACACATCTGCAATTCATTTATCATTGTACGAAAAAAGATTTTGATAGGAGGGACCAGAACCACAGTAAAATACCCTTTTGTCATCGGTCAATCCATAAGAGCGTAATATATTTGTTACATCACTGCCTGTAAAATGAACCCAGTAGACTTCAGTTTGATCTTCTGCATAATATTCATATTTTTTGAGGCTCCTTTGGACGATATAAAATCATATGTCCGGCATGAACAATAGTTTCATCTTCACTATTGCGGCCAAAGTGGAAATGCGCTTTTCCGGCAGCAATATAAATCAACTGAAAATCGAGTCTGCCACGAGGTCTCCAGGTAGGTAGTTTAGGATGCGTGTATAACTTATATGTTCCACACATAGTTACAATAAGCGGCTTGGATTTATCTTTTTCTATCCATCGTTGAGTGGTTGAGATATGCATTATTTGTGTACATGTGTGCCTCCTTGTATTGAAATATAAAAAGTGTATGTAAAAAATGGCCAAAAATCTGCCCAATATAATCCTTATGTTCATTAATTTTATCATTTTGTGCATATTTTGTCCAATTTATGATATGTCATTTTGTACTTATTTTTTATATACTAACCATAATAAAGCTGTGGGGCAAAACAAAGCAAAAGGAAAAGTACTTGTGGAAGGAGAAATTCTCATGGAAGAAAAAACATACCTGAAATGGTATAACAAAGTAGGTTACGGAACGGGAGATATTGCAGGAAATGTAGTATATGCTTTTTTATCATCATTTGTCATGATTTATCTGACAAATACAGTTGGGTTAAATTCGGGCATAGTAGGCACATTGATAGCAGTATCAAAATTATTTGATGGAGTTACGGATATATTTTTCGGTACAATGATTGACCGTACAAAGAGTAGGATGGGAAAAGCAAGACCGTGGATGTTCTATGGATTCTTTGGCTGTGCTGTCACACTGTTTGGTGTATTTGCAATTCCGACCAGTCTTGGAAAAACAGCACAGTATGCATGGTTTTTTATAGCATATACATTACTTAATGCTGTGTTTTATACTGCTAATAATATTGCGTATGCAGCGTTGACATCACTGGTAACAAAAAATAGTAAAGAGCGTGTTCAGATGGGTTCTTTCCGTTTCATGTTCTCATTTGGTACAAATCTGGTCATCCAGTCTGCTACTGTTGGCGCAGTAGAAATGTTTGGTGGTGGTGCGGCCGCATGGAGAACTATCGCAGCTATTTACTGTATTATAGGTATTATTACCAATACACTTGCTGTATTTTCAGTAAAAAGAACTGCCGGACGAAGAATTAAAAGATGACAGAGTAGCAGGAGAGGAAGATGACAAACTTTCTTTTTTAAGAAGACAATAAAACTTCTCTTTAGTAATAAATATTTTTCAATGATTTGCGTAATCTATATTCTTCAGCAGCTTCGTGCAGCTATGGTGTGAATGTAGGAATCTTTTTTATGACATATGTATTACTGAATAAGAATTTGTTCGGTATATTTTCATGGGCAAATAACATTCCTTTGATTATTGCACTTGCTGTTACACCTGTACTGGTTTCAAAAATGAAAGGAATGTATAAAGTTAAATAAGTATAGTTATATGTTTGCTACAGTATGCCGTTTGATGGTTGCAGTGGCAGGTTATCTGGGTAGTGTTCCATTAATGCTGTTATTCACAGTTCTTACATCCTTCGGAGAAGGACCTTGGCAGGGAGATATGAGTGCTGTTATTGCACAATGTTCCGAATATACTTATTTAAAGAGCGGAAAGCGGATTGATGGTTCCATGTTCTCCTGTACTTCGTTAGGTGTAAAGCTCGGTGGAGGTATTGGTGTTGCACTTTCAGGCTGGCTGCTTGATATAAGCGGATATATTAATCTTGACAATGTGGTTCAGCCGGATAGTTGTATCAATATGATGTATTTTATGTATCTGTGGCTTCCATTTATATTTGACATAGTTATTGCAGTCATTCTTTCGTTTCTTAATGTAGAACGGGCAAATATGAAATTAAAAGAAAATATGCTGAATCAGTAAAGAAGATAGCCTCTCGAAATTTGCTTTAGGGGCTATATAGAAAAAGAAAATAAGAAAAGATATGAGGAGGATTATTATGAACGCTGATATGAAGTGGTTAGACAATCCGGAAGTGTTCCGTGTAAACCAGTTGGACGCACATAGTGACCATTGTTACTATATGGATTATACAGATATGGAAAAATCAGAAAATCCGTTGACACAGTCATTGAATGGACAATGGGAGTTTGCTTTTAGTAAAAATGTAATGGACCGACCGGAAAATTTCTATGAGGAAAATTTTGATGCATCTTCATTTAATAAGATTATGGTTCCTGGACATATTGAGCTGGCAGGTTATGACAAAATACGCTATATCAATACGATGTATCCGTGGGAGGGAAAAGAATATCACAGGGGGGTGCGTATAGTATGGGGAGTACCGGGGACGAGGCAGGAATGTTTTCTGAGGCAGAGTATAATCCGGTCGGATCTTATATCAAACGATTTGATCTGAGTGAGCAAATGCGTGAAAAAGAAAATCCGTATTTGTTTTGAAGGTGTGGAAGAAGCGATGTATCTGTGGCTGAATGGTCAGTTTGTAGGATATGCAGAGGATAGCTTTACACCTTCCGAGTTTGATCTGACACCATTTATCAGAGAAAAAGGAAATGTGCTGGCAGTTCAGGTTCACAAAATGAGTACGGCAGCATTTTTCGAGGATCAGGACTTTTTCCGTTTTTTTGGAATTTTCAGAAATGTAACTTTAAAAGCAGTGCCAGAGGTGCATTTGGAAGATGTATGGTTTTCAACCGACACTAAACAAGGATAATGCAAGCGGCAGGGTATCGGTAAAGATAAAAGTAACTGCTCCAGAAGGAAAGAAAGTAGCTGCCCATTTTGTGTTAAAAGACAGAGAGAATAATCAGGTGGCAGAGGACAATATCACCTTAGAGGAAAAAAAGATGGAAGTCTTGTAGGAGTGATAGATACTGAGGTTGGAAGTGTTAAGGCATGGGATAATTACTGCCCATATCTGTATCACGCATATGTAGAGCTTAGAGGCGAAGATGGAGAAATATTAGAGATAATTCCATATGACATAGGTTTCAGAAGACTGGAAATGATTGACAAGGTAATCTATTTAAATGGTAAACGTCTTGTCATTACCGGAGTAAACCGTCATGAGTGGAGTGCAAAGACAGGAAGAAGCATCAGTATGGATGAAATGACAGCAGACATTGATTGTATGATTAGAAATAATATCAATGCAGTACGCACATGCCATTATCCGGATCAGATACCGTGGTATTACCTGTGTGATAAAGCTGGTATTTATGTAATGGCAGAAACGAATATGGAAAGTCATGGAACATTCCAGAAACTTGGTGCGATTGAACCATCGTGCAGCGTACCTTGTTCTATTCCGCAATGGCGGGAGGCTGTTGTTGACAGGGCTAGGAGTAATTTTGAAACTTTTAAAAACCACACAGCAATTCTTTTTCTGGTCTTTAGGAAATGAATCTTATGCGGGTGATGACATAGAAGCAATGAATACTTACTTCAAGGAAAAGCAGGATGGCAGATTTGTTCATTATGAAAGCTCTTTCTATGACCGTAATTATGAGGAAACCATATCAGATGTAGAGAGCAGGATGTATGCAAAGCCTTATGAAGTGGAGGAATATTTAAATAATAATCCAAAGAAACCGTATCTTTTGTGTGAGTATATGCATGATATGGGTAATTCGATGGGAGGACTTGGTACTTATATGAAGTTAATAGATAAATATGACATGTACCATGGTGGATTTATCTGGGACTTTATTGATCAGGCACTTCTCGTGAAAGATGAAGTGACAGGAAAAGAAGTTTTGCGTTATGGCGGGGACTTTGATGATAAGCCTTCTGATTATGAGTTTTCAGGAAATGGAATTGTATTTGCAGACCGTAAGGAAAAAACCAGCTATGCAGGAAGTGAGGTATTATTATGGCTTATACAGATAAGAATAAATTGAGAGTTGTATATGGAGATTATACACTTGGTGTACATGGAGATGGGTTTGACTATATATTCTCTTATTCACAGGGCGGTTTGGAGTCTATAGTAAAAACGGTTATGAATGGCTGTATCGTTGTCCAAAGCCTACTTTTTGGAGAGCATTAACAGATAATGACAGAGGCAGCAGGTTTCACATTAAAAGTGGAAGCTGGCTCGCATCGGATATGTTCATTGACTGTAAAAAACTGAAGTTATTATGGATGGTGAATTGCAAAAAGCAGTATGCTCCGGACAATAACAGCTATGGCGGTGATGTGGCTGCCGGGGAAATAATTGTGAAATATACTTATGAGACTGTCAGCAATCCAGTAACAACAGTCATTGTATCTTATACCATTGATGTAACTGGGAAATATCAAGGTGGATGTGGATTACACAGGAGTAAAGGGACTGCCGGAACTTCCGGTATTCGGAATGAGGTTTATTATGCCGACACTTGCAGATAAATATATGTACAAGGGATTATCGGGGAAACCTATCCGGACAGAAAGGCAGGGGCAGAAAAAAGGAATTTATGAGGTATCAGATTTGAGCCTGACACCATATCTGGTTCCACAGGAATGTGGTATGAGAATGGATACAGAGTGGCTGGAGATTACAAGACATACAAGTCTTGATAATAGCAGAACGGATAGTTCACCACAGACATTAAGAATAGAAGAAAACGACAAGGCATTTGCTTTTTCGTGCCTGCCTTATACAGCATCAGAGATTGAAAACGCAACACACCATGAGGAACTGCCACCAGCAAGAAGAACAGTCCTTTGTGTCTATGGTGCAGTAAGAGGAGTCGGTGGAATTGATAGCTGGGGAAGTGATGTGGAAGATGATTATCGGATTAGTGCAGAAAAAGACATTCACTATTCCTTCATTATCCGCTAAGTTTGTTTGAGGAGTTGCTTGCAAGTGTTATTGGTATATGAGAACAGAACTGATGGAATAGTGGTAGAGTGGAAGAAAACAGTGCATTTTCCACCACATTTACATGAAGCAATAGAGGTAGTGTATGTAACGGATGGGGATATTGAACTTGGAGTTGGACAAGAATTGTATCACATGGATGAGGGTGATTTTGCAATCGTGTTTCCAAACGTAATACATCATTATCAAGTATTTGGGAAAAAAGAAAACAAGGTAATATACCTGTATCTTGATCCGACACTGTTTCCTTCCTATTATAAAGAGTTGCAGATATACAGCCCGAAGAACCCGGTTGTAAAAAAAGAGCAAGTGCATCCTGATGTAGTAAATGCCATAAAATATCTGGCAGGAATAACAGAGGGGAATCCCATGCTGATACAGGCTTATGTACAGATGATTCTTGCCCATGTTTTCGCAGAAATGCCAAATGGTTGATAAAAAGCACAGTAGGGAGTGATGACCTCATTTATAATGCGGTAGAATATGTAGCTAAAAATTTTAGAGAGAAAAATCAGTCTTGAAAAAATGGCATACGATTTGTGTGTAAGCAAATATGTGTTATCAAGAATGTTTGCAAAAACATTTCACTGTAATTTTAGTAAATATGTGAATGGAGTCCGGTTAAATTATGCAGTTACGGCACTGGAAAACACAATGGATTCCATTACAAATATATGTCTTGATTGTGGGTTTGAAAGTCAAAGAACTTTTAACCGTGTTTTTAAGGATAGATACAAGATTACACCAAGAGAGTACAGAAAAAGGATGGAACACAATAATAGAAACGGCAGCTTGGGGGTACGCAGATGATTAAATATCTTACAATGACGATTGAAAAACAAAAAAACATAGCTTTGATTGCTCATGATGGGAAAAAAACAGGATATGTTGAAATGGTGTATGGACAATAAAGAAATTTTACAGCAAAACATAATCTGTCGGGAACCGGAACGACTGCGAGAATGATAGCAGATCATGTAGGATTAAAGATAAAAGGATATAACAGTGGTCCATTAGGTGGAGATCAGCAGATAGGGGCAAAAATTGTAGAGGGAAATATCGACATGGTTATTTTTCTTCTCCGATCCACTGGCAGCACAGCCACATGATCCAGATGTTAAGGCACTTCTTAGAATTGCACAGGTGTATGATATACCGATTGCAAATAATATTGCAACAGCGGATTTTATGATTCATTCCACGCTTATGAATGAACAGTATTCACATCAGATTGAAAATTTTAAAAAATACTGTGGATGTCAGAGTAAAAGAAATGCAGTGATGGATATGATAAATAGCCAAAAAACGTCCGCTAATAGGATTTACAACAGAATATAAAGCAGATAAAGACGAATGGTATCAGATGTGCCATTCGTTTTTTAATAAAAGCACAAATTAACCTACTTACGAGCATAAAATGATGTGCGTTGGGTTGTTTTTTCTGGACTATGAGAATCAAAGTCCCATTGATATGATTAACATGGAAAAGAGGTGCAAAATCTTGGACACAGGAAGAAAAGATGCCAATATACAGATAGGAAAGAGACTAAGAGAGGCAAGACTGAATATGAACCTCGAAAAGTCAGAAATTGCGGATGTATTGGATGTTACAGTAGAACATTATCGAAAGCTTGAGGCGGGTATAACGGGAATATCTGTAGATAAAGTGTTGACACTCTATCATAAATATGGAATTGATCCTACATATCTGATAACAGGTGAGAGCAGTATGAAAGATTTTAATCTGGATTACTATGTTGCGAACAGCACAAAGGAGCAGAGAAATGATTTTTTTTTTGACCGTGTGCTGGCTTATTTATCTAAGTTGATTAGATAAATTGAAGTGCTTCCTACTTCCAAGCCCGAAAAGGAGGAAGTGTTATGCTTAATATTGCGGTCTGTGATGACAGCAGAACAGATGTAGAAATGCTGGAAAGTGCTTTTGATAAGTTAGCGCAGTACCAGTTTTCTTATGAAGTGTATTTTACAGCGAAGGAGTTGCTGAAGCATGTTATAGATGATGGGGAAATGTATCATCTGTATATATTTGACATTGAAATGCCGGAGATGAATGGTTTGCAGCTTGCAAAAAAGAAATCCGGAAAATAGATGCCAAAGCATTGTTTGTATTCCTGACTGGATATACGCAGTATGTTATTGATGTTTTTGAGGTTATTACCTTTGACTATATTTCTAAACCGATTACAGTGGAAAAGCTGGAGTCCGTCCTTTTAAAAGCCATGCAGTATCTTCATATGATAAAGCGTGACTTTGTCTTTCAGTTCCGAAAAAATCAGTTTCGTATTAGCTGCGATGATATTGTGTATTTTGAGAAGAAAGGTCGTCGCAGTGATACATACGATCTCAGAAAATTTCAAGGCAAATATGACAACTGAAGAAATATGGAAACAGCTTGATGATGATAAGGTTTTTGCCCATATTCATGTATCATATATCATCAATCTTGGGCATATCAGGGCGATTGAGGGAGATGAAGTAGTGATGGACAATGAAGAAAGACTTCTGATTGCCCGTTCCCATAAGCAGAATTTAAAAAGAAAAACATATGGAGTTTGTAAGGAGGATGGTTTAAGGATGGAATATGTGATACGCTTTGCCATCAGCCTGTTTGATCTGGCAGTGTTTATGTATTATTTTCATTCCAATAAGAAAATGAAACCAGTATCAAAGGTATGGATATTGGCTGGATTTACCATTGCTGCAATTATATGGACATTTGTCAGTAGCATAAAAAATCCGTATCTGAATCTTGCGACTCTTTTGATTGTGCTTATACTGTTATCATTTTATTATATATCAGGAATGTGGACGAGAATTATAAATATTGTGACATTCATGGGTATTGGAATGCTGTTTGAACCTGTAGCTTTGCTGTTACTCCATGCGATGAATTTTCATATGGGA
>VOFJ01001673.1_pt1 | contig 30486 bp, 48 predicted proteins | sample 5384081 | NCBI WGS metagenome assembly VOFJ01 (sample SAMN12384729, study PRJNA508395) | human gut metagenome | isolation source: healthy gut I | host: Homo sapiens | reverse complement strand
CTCCATTGTGCTTCGTTCAGTTACGTATTGCTGATACCGGCTCCCAACAGGGCAGGCATGTCTTCGCCCCCAAGTTCTCCCCCATTCTCGGTGAAGCTGAAAAAAGCTCACGCCCATCACCACATACAGGAAGATGATGTAGCACGCCACGAAGGCATCTCGCTTATGGAAGTTACGGCGCTGCTGCAACCACCAAAGCCTTAAAAGTAATCTCAACATAAATTATTCTTTTTTTTATGGTTTACGGGCACAAAAGGTAAACAAAAATATCCGAAATCTCCTACAAAATGATAGAAATAACTTAAAAATAACATTAGATGAAAAAGAAAACAGGAAGAGAAGAAAAGAAAGAAAAGGTATATATGTGAAAAACAAGTATCTCCTCACGAAGATGCCGTTTCCTTCTAAACTTAACAATAACTATATATCAACTATTCATCAAAATTCATTAAAACCTAAAAAATTATAATATATATTCCAGACTGAACAAACAAGATGTTATCATCCTCATCATAGAAAAGAGGAGCCTACCTTTACGCTGCGAAGCCAGGTTGTATCATTTGATGGCGGCACGCAGTCGTGATGGAACAACCACCACTGTCCCTTGTACTCACAGATGCTATGATGGGTTGTCCACACCTACTACAGGCTCAGGATAACACCCTTGTGAAGTGAACGGACCATAGGAGTTATCACCTACAGCATAGCAGAGATAATGAGTATCACCGGTAGAGTAGCTGAAGTAATACTTGCCCTTATACTTATGCATCCAGTTGGCCTCGAAGAAGCGATTTGGATCATCTGCTGGCAACATACCTCTTCGTCAACGATGACAACAGGCTTTGGCATTTCAGCAAACTGCTGCGCATCATCCCGTCATCATGGCTACACGAGATGGCAATGGGTTCTCCTTGCCTTCAAGGGGAGATGCTCATCCTTCAGAGCCTTGACCGCCGGATACCACCAGTAGCAGTAAATCTTTCATCATCATCGCGAAGAACACGCAAAGGGTCGTGCTGTATGACTTGCAGGCGATGGTGCGAATTGCTCCGACTAAGTGCTGCACTTACGACTTTGAAGTCATGGTCTGTCGTGGTAATCAGATCCTGCGTACATGGTGCTTCACCAATTAACATGCCATTTTCATCATAGCTCTTAATAATGCCGCTGATGGCATCACACTGTGCATTTACTTCATCTGATGCTACTTTATACTCGGAAGTAATCAGCAGCAGTTCATAATTTTCATTTTCCAGCTCGCCACGGATAGAATCCGGGATGACATCTCTTGGAATTGCCGGTCCGACGATTGCATCCAGACCAAGTGTTGCCTTTACACCATCCACATCATCAATTTCATCAATCATCTTCGATATGGTCTTTGGTTCTAAGCTGCTGTCTACTAAAACAATGTGGGTAGCACCCATATCAAAATTTTTCTTCCAGCTTGTTATTTGCTGCAATACTTTCCAGTGAATCCGGCAATGTACCGGCCAGATCGTAATATACGTTCGTATTGTTATAACCCCAGATTGCAGGTCCTAAGATTACCAGGAATAAAATAATGAATATGTAATAATGGCTGGTAATCCAGTTTGCAATATTTCCAAGGTCCGGCAGAATAACACGATGCTTCGTTTTCTCAATTGCCTTGTCAAACACCAGAATCAGGGATGGAAGGATGGTTACGCAGGCGATTACACCGAAGATAACACCCTAGCCATTACCACACCAAGGTCAAGTCCCAAGGTAAAGCTCATGAAGCATAATGCAATAAATCCGGCTACTGTAGTAATGGAACTTCCGACTACAGAAGTAATGGTATTTGAAATTGCATGTGCCATGGCACGATTCTTATCTCCCGAAACCGTCCCTGATTCTCCTGATAACTGTGCCACAGAAAAAAATGGAGTAGTCCATGGTAACACCAAGCTGTAAGACTGCCGCCAACGCCTGCGTTACATAGGAAATTTCCCTTTTTATTACGTTACTTCCCAGATTATATACAATTGCCATACCGATACTTAATAAGAAAAACAATGGAATAATTGCGGAATCCATGGTCAGGGAAAGTACCAGAACAGATAACAGTACTGCAATCAATACATAAAACGGAACCTCTTTGTTGGTCAGATCCTTAATGTCTGTTACAACTGCTGACATACCACTTAAGTAACACTGTTTTGTTGTAATTCCTCGAATCTCTTCAATGGCATCCATTGTCTCATCTGCTGACATGGAAGTATCAAACAAAATCGCCATCAGCGTACTGTCCGATTCGTCATTGTTGAATATGTCATAAATCTCATCCGGCAAAACATCCATTGGTACGGATAAGTCTGCCAGTGAATCATACCAGATAACAGATTTAACATGGTCTACATCTGCAATCTGTTCCCGAAGGGTGGAGATATCTTTATCTTCCATACCTTCAATGACACATAGGGAAAATGCTCCAGTACCGAACTCATCTACCAGAATATCCCTGTCCTTTCATGGACTCTAATTCATCTGGCAGATAGGAAAGGATATCATAGTTAACCCTTGTGTTAAAGTAACCAAATGCTGCTGGAATCAGTAAAAGCAAAACTGATAATAAGTATCAGGACTCTGTGCTTTACGACGCCCTTTCCAAATTTAATCATCTCTTTACCATCTCTTTCTTTTTTTCATGTTTTTCTAGGTAAGAGTATAAAAAAAAAAAAAAAGACTGCATTCGAACATATGCAATCTTTTTTTTTGGCTGTATCAATCAATATACAAATTGTAGAATCTGTAACAGTTGCTATACATATCTGCCAATTTGTATATTAATTATCGCCTATAATATCTGCGATAGAATTGCGAATCATATAATTATAAATATCCGACATCTCTTTTGCAGGCATAGACATTCCACTTTTTATCCAGGTAATTACCAGAAAACATAAGGACTGGGCATGATACCGGGCAATCCGCTCTTTTTGTAAGCCATGGCGATGGAATCTTCTTATCCAGATTCTTCTCTTCCAATACTTCTATCAGTGTTCCCGTAATGCATTCCTTTACAATATCTTCAAAAGAGTTCTGTCCCTCTAAGCGGCTTGCTTTGGTATAGAAATCTTTTTTTTTTTTTCAATACCCGCAAATATAATAATCAACGCCTGATCAATCATTCCATTCTGAATCAACGGCTTTACCGGTTCTAATAATTCAGTCCGGATAATCCACTCTAACAGTTCATACTTATCCTGAAAATGATTGTAAAAGGTCGGGCGGATAACTCCCGCTTTATCGGTTATCTCTTTGATTGTAATCTTTTCTATAGGTTGCTTGATTGTCAGCTCTTTTAGGCTCTCCGCAAGCAGTGTATCGATTGCGTTCCTTCCCTGATTTGTCATAACTTCCTCTCATCTTCTTATCAAACAGCCGTCTAAACGACCAGTCGCACTATGGTGATACTTCTTGCTTCCTTATTATTCTTAAGGTCTATGATTTCTCCTGTATCACAGACTTTTTACAATCGGGCGAAGCACAAATCCCTGATAATTATGCTTTACTACTGCCATTCTGCCATCAGAAAGTTCCACTTCACAGCCCGCCGGATAGACAGCTACCCAGCGTAAAAATACTTCCACCAGCTTCGGATCGAACTCCGAACCGTTCATTGCCATTATATATTCAATGACATCTGCCGGCGGCATCGGATCGCGGTATGGTCGTTTTGAAATCATGGCATCATACACATCTGCCAGCTTGATAATTCTTCCATAAATACTGATTTCATCACCGGATTTTCGCATCGGATAACCTTCGCCATTATAGCATTCATGATGTTCTAATACACCAAGATATACTTCCGGTGCGAAATCAAAATTATCCCTCAGGAACTCATATCCTAACTTCGGATGCTGTAATACGATTCTTCTTTCTTCGTCGGTCAGTGCACGACGTGCATTTAATATATCTATCTCTAAAATTTTTTTCCGATATCATGAAGTAATGCAGCCGTAGTAAGAATGCGGAGCTCATACTCATCCATTCCATAATGTGCTCCGATTACTGCGGATAAAATTCCCACATTTACAGAATGAAAATAAGTATAATCATCATAATTCTTAAGACTCATCATGTTATACATTACTTCTTCATTTTCCAGAAGACTGTCCACCACCTGCATGACAGCTTCCCGAATCTGCCATTCCTGTTCGCTGACATCTTCCTCTTCCATACGGTCAATAAACAGATGATGTACTATTTCCAGGCTCTTTGAGTGAATAGACGGCTTAATTACTTCGGCAATCTCTATTTCTTCAGAAAACTTATCATCAATATAAAGACCCGGATAACCCATCTTATCCAGATTCTCTATCTGCTCCTGATTTAAAATCTGATGTCTGCCTAAAAGCATGACTCCCTGACCGTCTAATATGTCCTGAGCCAGTACCATTCCGGCCTCCACCTTTTTTTTATTGGTAGATAACGCATCTAAATTGCTCCTCTTTGTCTTTTTTTGTTACCCCACACGCCTATTCTATAACATTTTATCTGCGATTACAACTTTTTTACTCATCAAATTCTACCGTCACAAAAAGCCCTTCGGTGTTTCCTTTACATCCACTACCGTCCCTTCGGTAGACTTCAGGCGTTCCCGGAAGGTATAATTTGCTGACATTGCAAATGCATTTCCAAGTGTATAGTAATAGCAGGTCGGCAGCTTTCTCTCTGTCACCGGTAACACATCTCCTACTTCCAGTAACCCGGTTCTCTCCATTTTAAACTCCATCTGCCGCATTGATAATACGCCTCCTGATTATGCTTCTAAATTATTAATTTTCTTCTGAATCTTCTTCTACTGCTTCTACATCAATGGCTTCTGCCGCCTGTTTTGCTGCTTTGACAGCACCTGCCACACGATATACTACAAACAAATCACTCAGTCCGTCATAAATCAGTGCAATTCCTACGATTACCATAGCAATCTGTACCATCTCGATGGCTTTCCAGATTAATAATATTCCGAATGCAAAATTAAGAATTGTAATCAAAAGCAGGATTCCCCATGCTGTGTCACCATTCTGCTTTGCCTCGATGGTCATCCGTAAGTCTTCCAGACCATGCATCAGCAATACGACTCCGATTACTACCGGGAATATCTTTGCAAAGTTCAATGGCTGTACCAGAATCCATACCCCCAAAATAACCAGTGCAATTCCGGTTGCCAGTCCCAGCCTGCTTTCCAGTTTATTTCTCATATAAGAAATAATATGTCCGATTCCCATCACGCATAAAATAGCTGCTAAAATATAGCAAAGTACCTTTGTTACCTGCGTAGGCCATATCATAAGAATAACTCCCAGTGCCACACAAAGAATAGCGGATAATATAACATCTGCTTTGATTCTCTTTAATGTTTCCTTCATAATAAATACGCTCCTTCCACTTGTTTTTTATTTAATTTCTTTCCTTTATTTTGCAGTAATATCTGCATAGGCTGCTCCGGTTACTGCTGCTAAGTCTGCCGGAGATAACGCCATGGATGTGCCGATTCTTCCGCCACTGATATAGATTTTATCAAACTGTTCCATACTTTTTATCTAAAATGGTCGGAAACTGTTTCTTCATTCCAAGAGGACTGCAGCCACCTCTTACATAACCGGTAATCTTTGTAATATCTTTTACATGAATCATTTCTACGGATTTCTCACCGGCCGCCCTTGCTGCCGCCTTTAGATCCACCTCTTCTGCAATCTGTACCACAAAGACATAATATGCCTTGCTTTTTCCCTGCATGACCAGTGTCTTATAAGTCTGTTCCACCGGTGCTCCGGTCAGTTCTGCCGTATGCAGTCCGTCAATAAATTCATCACATTCGTAATTTAAGATTTCATATGCCACTTTATGCCGTTCTAAAATCCGCATGGCATTGGTCTTTACTTCTTTCCCCATGGTTTTATGCTCCTTTTGGGTTCTTTACTTTTTGAAAGTCTCTGTTTTAACCTGAGCTGATTTGCATGTTACTCATCCGTTCCATTCACATAGGTTTCTAAAAAGAATGTTTTACCCCATCTTTCTTATAAGCGATAATGGTACTTAAATTTACATTTTCCACACTACGGAAGATATTATTTTCCACATATGGATTTACTTCCTTTAATCTGGCAATCAGCTGTTTGATTTCCATCCGCTTTGACACGGTACGTCCATCCGGGTCACAGGTGGTACAGGTATCGGTAAAATGGCAGGCACACTGGATAAAATGCAAATCATTATAATCTCTCCAGTGCTTGATATCATCCTCCCGAATTAAATACATCGGTCGAATCAGTTCCATTCCTTCAAAATTCGTGCTGTGAAGCTTCGGCATCATGGTCTGTACCTGAGCACCATAAAGCATCCCCATCAAAATGGTCTCAATGACATCGTCATAATGATGCCCCAATGCAATCTTATTGCACCCGAGTTCTTTTGCCTTATTATACAGATGGCCGCGGCGCATTCTTGCACACAGAGATAGCACGGAGAATTCTCAATCTCATATACCGCATCAAAAATCTGTGTTTCAAATACTGTAATCGGAATCTGCATCAGTTCTGCATTCCGTTCAATCACTTTACGGTTCATCTCACTGTATCCCGGATCCATCACTAAGAATACCAGTTCAAACTGGAATTTATTATGCCGCTGCAATTCCTGAAAGAGTTTTGCCATCAGCATGGAGTCCTTACCACCGGAAATACATACTGCCACTTTGTCTCCCGGTTGCAACAGCTCGTATTCATTGATTGCTTTTGCAAATTTACTAAAAAATTGCTTTATGAAATTTCTTGCGGATGCTCTTCTCGATTTCCTGACAGCGTTCCTCTTTCTCTGATGTTTTCTTCTGGAAACTGTCCATCAGATATGCGCCATAACCGCCCTCTAAGCTGACTGCATCAAAACCTTCTTCCCTTAGTCTTTCCGCTACTCCGATACTGTTGATTCCTTTGGCACAAAATAGTATCAGACGCTTTGTGTCCGCCGATAGTTCCTCTTTTTCTCAAAAAAAATCTCCTGCTCCGGCAGATTGACTGCTCCCTTTGATACTTCCATAGCGGAAGGCATCCTCATTTCTGATATCGATTAACTGGTATTCCCCAGCCTTATATTCTTTTTAATTGTGCCAGATTAATCTCAGTATCTGCCATGCTTCCGCTCCTTACTTTCAATTTTCTCTTATTTTATACTAGGCGTTTTCTTTTTTATCAATACCTTCTGTTTCCATTTTCCGCTCCGCCACCGTAAAATCATTCCCACTGCCCGGACACATTCATCCATTGCCATACCGATATATGCTCCACAAACCAGCAATCCTAGATGAATTCCGAAGAAATAAGATCCCCCCACCGCACACAGGTACATGAATATCGCAGCAATCACTGTAGTAAATACCGCATCACCGCTGGTCTTTAAAGCATTTCCGTATACCAGATTAGTCACCCTTCCAATTTCAAGGACAATATCAATTGCCAGAAGCTTTCCAACCAGAGATACCATCTGTGGATCATCCGTAAACATCCGTATCAGCCAATGGGACGATAAAGCAAAAAATGCTCTCCAGTATCGTCGCAACAATTACACCCACAACTGCTGCTTTTCTGGTTCCTTTATCACAGGCTTCATAATCCTGTGCACCTATCCGCCAGCCGACCATAATTGCATTTGCCTGGGCTAACGCTGCACCTACGCAGTAAGAAAAATTTGTAATCTGTATGGCATAGGAACGGGCTGTTACGTTCATTCCATTGGCATCCATCTGATTTAAGAAACGGATAATCAAAGTCATTGCCACATTATATAGTGCTGTTTCCATGGCAGAAGGCAGTCCGATCTTGACAATCTGTCCGAATACCACACGGTTCTTAAGCCTCTCCTTCTTCTCCTTCGCATGAATATAATAATGTCCGAAGCAGATTACCAGGCCAAGATTCAATACCCTTGAAATTACTGTTGCTGCAGCAACTCCTGCTACTCCATAGTGGAACCCAAAAAGGAATACTGCATTTAAGATAAAATTTAAAATGTTGGCAGATACCGTTGCCACAAGAGGCTGTCTGGTATATCCAAACGCTCTTAAGTAGCTGGAGAAAATCGGAATCAGTGCGTTTAAAATGCATCCGCCTCCCACAATCCTAAGATATGTTTTTGCATACCCATCAGAGAATCTGCCACACCAACCGCTGATAATATCATTCCTGACTGGAAGAACAAAAATACCGCAAGAATTGCTCCTACAATAGCGTTAAATAACATGCCAAGCTGTCTTGCCTGATATGCAATCCCCTCTCTTCCGGCACCGATATACTGCGTCATAACCGCAATCATTCCGGCTGAAATAACAGAAAACATAATGATAAAAATACCTATATAGGTATTGGCTGTTCCAACAGCACCGACTGCTGCATCTCCCACAGATGAAAGCATCAGTGTATCCACCATGCCGGAAAGCATATAACATAATGTTTCCAGGCAGAATTGGTACAAACAATTGTCCAAGGGTTTTTCTTTTGTTCCACGTTTTGTCCTCTTTCTTTTCTTTCGATAATTCTTTACATTTTATAATTTATCTTTTTTGAATGGCGTCTGTGTAGTCTGCCAAGACGGGATGCGGTATCAGGGTGTAAGTAGTATCTGGAATTTGTTTTTTCGTTGTCTCTGTTCCGGCAACCGGTGCAAAGTCACATCCCTGTTCCTATGCACCTCGCTGGTACATCCCTGTACCAGCGTTGCCAGATAAAGAACAAATTCCAGATACTACTAACAGCCCCGATAAGCATCCCTGCTTTGGCAGACTACACAAACGTTTATCTAAATAGCAAATACTAAATAGTAAGCTGCAAATAATAATAAAATCAATAGCTATGCGCAATTACAAGAAAATCCTGCGGACGCAAATGTAACAAACTTACATTTATTTTTTTTGGTCTGCAGGATTTTATTTTACTGCGCTATCTGACTTTTTATGCTGCCGGCTGTTCAGACTGTTTATCATGCATTACCAGCTTCAGCAGAATCGGGGTAATCAATGTTGTCACGATTACTACCAGTACGATTGGTGCGAAGAATCTATCATCTAACATGCCGCACTGATATCCCTTCTGGGCAACAATTAACGCAACCTCACCACGGGAAATCATTCCGACACCAATCTGTAATGCTTCTTTTTATTTGTATAGCGGCAGAACTTTGCGCCCAGTCCGCATCCAATCACCTTGGTCAGTAAAGCAATCACTAAAAAGGATAATGGTAAATCCTACCATAGAACCTGTCATTCCGTCTAAGGATGTCTTAATACCGATACTTGCGAAGAATACCGGTGAGAAGAATAAGTAAGACGGGAAGTTGATTCTGTCTTTTACATATTCACCGTTCTTCATGCTGCAAAGCATCAGTCCTGCGAAATATGCACCTGTAATATCTGCAATGCCGAAGAATTTTTCTGATATATAGGATAATAAGAAGCAGAATGCCAGTTGCAAATACAGTAACACGTCTTTTCTGACCTTCGCTTTCAATTAATGGTTTGCATTTTGATACCAGGAAGAATAAGATTCCGATTACAATAAAGTAAAGAACGATCTTAACCATAACAGTAACCGGATTTACGCTGGTATCCTTTAAGCTCGTTACAATGGTAAGTACAATAATTCCAAGAATATCGTCAATAACAGCTGCGCCAAGAATGGTTGTTCCGACTCTTCCCTTTAAACGTCCCAGTTCACGCAATGTTTCTACTGTAATACTCACAGATGTTGCTGTCAGCACAACTCCGATAAAGACAGATTTCAATACCTCCTGATAATCTGTAAAATCTGTATGGAAATATAATGCATACCCTAAAAATCCACCAATCAGAGGAACAATAACTCCGATTAAAAGCAACGATAAAGGATGCCAATGCATTTGCCTTGATTTCTTTCAGATCAGTCTCCAGTCCTGCGGAGAACATCAGGAAAATAACTCCGATTTCAGCTGTAATTTCAAGGTATACTCCGTTGGTTCCATCCAGTGTGATAAGTTTTAATACAGATGGTCCTAAAAATAATACCGGCTGCCAGTGCTCTACTACTGCCGGCATATGCACTTTTTCGTGAGAAAAGTCCTAATACTTTTGTTGAAATTAAAATAATTGCTAAAAAAAGCAGAAATTCATAAGATTCCATAATATGACCTCTTTCCTTCCTTCTCTTGTTTTTTCTTTTTTACATTCTCCTAAACCCGGAACTATGTTAACTCTTTTTTGTGGGTAATAGCAATACATTTTTTCTTTTTTTTGTTACTTAATATTTATATATTTTCCAGGATTTTTTGTTACTTTTTCACAATTAAAAAAATCAGTCATTCTTTTTTAGCATGAAAAACAGCCCTTCCGGACTGTTTTTTCGAGGAGTTTAGTTATGAAAATGTTTCATCTATTAAAAGGAAATTATTGCCACTTTTTTTCAAGCGAAAGGAAATCTGTTTTTATTTTTTCGTGTCCCTTCATTTGATAAATTCATTATATCCATGAAATGTGTCTAAAGTGTGTCAGTTTTCGAAAAGGATTCTAAAAAAATCTAAAAAATTATTCCTATTTAATTTATATTTTTTATTTAGAATTAAGTAATATTTCGCACAAACGCAGCTTTTCTAATGTTGCAGCGCTGTTTTTAAATATTACCCTGCCTTTTCTGTCTCCGGTATACAATAATTCCTTTTTCCATAAGCCGCCGTCTGGTCTCCCCAAAGTGCCACACCAGCTCCTCCATCAAAAAAATTCCACCGTATTTCCCATCACTTCTGCTATTGCATCCTTTACAAAAGGATAATGGGTACATCCCAAAACGATTGCATCCACCGTTCCCTCACAATATGGTTTCAACAGCCTGTATAAAAAAATGCCTTTAATCCTGCACTGTTTAATTCTCCACGCTCAACAAATTCCACAATTCCGGGACATGCCAGTGGATAAATCTCCGCATCCTTTTCATACCGTGCCATAAGCCGTTGAAATTTTTCTTCCCGGATTGTCATTGGCGTTGCCATAACAAGTACCCGTGGATGCTCCATAAACTGTACTGCAGGCTTTAATGCAGGTTCAATTCCAACCACCGGTACATCCGGATATTCTTTTCTCAAAATCGAGACATCTGCACTGGTTGCTGTATTACAGGCAATCACTACTGCTTTTGCTCCTTCTGATAACAGGTGTCTCACATGACATTCCGTCAGTTTCCGCACCTCTTCTAAGCTCTTTCCACCATACGGTGCATTTTTTTTAGAATCTCCAAAAAATATATAATTTTCATTTGGCATCAGGCGTACCAGTTCACGTAATACGCTTATTCCACCTACACCTCAATCAAATACTGCAATTGGTCTTTCGGTCTGTTTCATGATAGCCCCCTGTTTTCGCATACAAATAGGTTCTCTTCTTTCGTAAAAAACTGCTGAAAACAGTTTTTCCGTTTTCAGCAGCAATTCTTAGTTTTCCCTCGGGCATCTACGCACTCTCTTAATATTGCAGTCCTGCACATCACACGGAGCACAGTCTACCAGTCCTTTTAAGAAGCAGAACGCCTGCCGGCTCTCCTTCTTAGCCGTGTCTTCTTCCCGCGGACACCTGGACACATGCTTTACATTGCAATCCTGAATCTGTCCCGAACTGCAGTCCACAAGCCCTTTCAGGTAACAGAATTTGTTTTCCATTTTTCCCCTATCTACTCCTTATCACCCCAACATTATAATTTCTAATGTCATCTTTATTCTATCATCTTGGGATGGAATGTGCAAGCCATAACAGACCTGTGTTTTGAATACTTTTCCAGCAAAAACGATTACTTTCTATTTTTCATATAAAAATTTTTCCGGCAGTGTTACTTTAAAATCTTTTGCCAGATGCCGGAATTCATCTGGCTGGATTGTCTGACGTTTCTGACTCTGCATAGATAACATCTTCACCAGTATCTCTGCTGATTTTTCAGCCGTATGCATAAGTCCAAATGTCAAATCAAAATCTTCTCCTGCCGCAAATGTACCATGATGCGCCCAGATTGCCAGATCATATTTTTTTTCCATCAATTTGCTGGTAGCAACAGCTATTTCTCTGCCACCCGGCACCATCCACGGAACAACACCAATTCCATCCGGGAATACAACCGGACATTCTGTTGCCATTTCCCAAAGTTCTCTTTGTAAATACTTTATCTTCCAGCGGCAGAACAAAGGTCAGGGGCAATAATATTGGTGGTATGTGCATGATATACAACCCGGTAATTTGATTTTTCTTCTTTTTTTACTTCCAGATTCATCAAATGACTCGGTAATTCAGAAGTTGGTCTTCCACCATTTACCAGTCCCCAGACAATACGGTAATTTTTCTCCTTTTTCATCCAGTTCTATCATGCAGATGGAATCTTCCGGTTTCAAAATCACATTGCGAAAATACTTGCCGCTTCCAGTTACCAGAAAATATTCTCCTGCAAGATATGGCACAGATGTTCCGATTGGCTGCCATTCTTTACTATTAAAATTTTCTTTTTACCATTTCTACTTCTTCCGGTTTTACACGATACGATAAATTACCGCCATTTCTTTCATGCCATCCCTGTTCCCAGCCATCATTTGCCATACGGATGAATCCCTGTACAAATTCTGCATCTAAAAACTTCATTCTCTCTTTTTCCTCTTATTATATCTTTCTGATATTTTTTCTTTCTCAACTATTATTGTTTGTATGTTCTCTAGTTACGATTTACCAATACTTCTTTTTCATATTTTTCGATTGCATCATAGAAATGTGCATCATCTGTAACACCTTCCCTCTGCAATATTCTTCCCAGACTTCTCCAATTGGAAGCATCTTTACTGCCTCCTGCATTACCATTAATCTGCCCAGCTGATTGGTATCCTGTAATTCCTTCAACTGTTCATTCGGAGTACATAAAGCCATAAGCAGAGCCTTCTGCCAGCTTCGGAATCCTGTTGCAAGTGCAGAAACAACGATTAATGCTTGCATCAAAATAATCCAATGCCATATACACCCTGTCCAGTGCCTGATTTCTTACAATCTCTTTTGCCATTTCCTTTTTGTTTCATCATCCAGCAAAAGAACATGGTCGGAATCCCAGCGCACTCCTCTTGTAATATGTAATGCAAATTCTGGATAAAAAGCACAACATTGCAGGTATTTTATCTGAAACATATTCCTGTGGATGATAATGTCCATTATCCATAAGCGGCATACAGCCCTCATGCATTGCAGCAAAGCTTAACGTAAATTCTGCAGAACCTACCGTATAAGATTCTACTCCGATGCCAAAGACTTTCGATTCCACGCATGGTTTTACGAGATTTTTGTCATATGGTTCTGATAATATCTGCTCTATGGAATCCTTATATCTCATGCGTGGTCCCATTCGGTCTGCCGGCACATCCTTAAAACCATCTCCGATCCATATATTCATAACGCAAGGCATTCCCGTTTCTCTTGCGAAATACTCCGAAATGCGGATACATGCCTTTCCATGTTCAATCCAGAATTTTCTGATTTCCTCATCGGGACTGGAAAGTGTCAATCCATTCTTTACTTTTTCATGTGAGAAAAATGTAGGATTAAAGTCAATTCCCATATGATGTTTTTTTTGCAAAATCAACCCATTTTGCAAAATGCTTCGGCTCTAAAGCATCTCTGTCTGCAAATTCGCCTTCTTCAAAAATAGCATAAGACGCATGAATATTTAATTTTGCTGTACCCGGCATAAGTTTCATTGCTTCTTCCATATCTGCCATAAGCTGTTCTGGTGTCTTCGCTCTTCCCGGATAATTTCCTGTTGTCTGGATTCCACCGGTCAATGCACCATCATTATCAAATCCCATTACATCATCGAGCTGCCAGCAATGGAGGGAAACCGGAACCTTTTTTAACTGCTCCATTGCCTTTTTCCGTATCTACTCCCCATGCGGCATATTTTTTCTTTTGCCATTTCGTAACTTGTCATATTATTTACTTTCTAATCTCCTTCTCTATGCTTTATATAATTTAATTTCAAAGGAATGATAAATACACTCCCTCGCTTCTTTCAAATCAGCGAATTCTCCTGCTGTAATCATCTGTACGGAAATATTTCCCAATGCCGTTGCCTCTGTCGGTCCAGCCAGAACTGTTTTTCCGGTATATTTTGCTGTCAGTTTGTTCAGAAAATCTGCATTTGCACCACCTCCAACAATATGGAGTTCCTGATATTTCTGTCCGGTAATTATTTCTATCTCTTTGCTGCCATGGCATAACAGTTTGCCAGACTGTTATAAATAACAGCCGCTATTTCTCCGATTGTCTTTGGAACCTGCTGCAGCGTCTCCCAACAAGCACTTCTTACTTCCTCTACCATACTTTCCGGTGCTAAAAATCTTTCATCATTTACATCTACCAGCGAGGTTATTTTTTTCTTTCTCTGCCAGTTCACAGATTTCCGCAAAACTCATATCCGGAACAAGTTCTTTTCGAACCGACTGTATCATCCACAATCCCATGATATTTTTTAAGAAACGATAACGATATCCATAACCGCCTTCGTTGGTAAAATTGTGAAGCATACTTTCTTTGCTGCAAACTGCCTGCAGCCGTTCTGTTCCCATCAAAGACCATGTACCAGAACTGATATATAAGGTCTCTTCTTTCCGGGACGGCACTGCTACAACTGCTGATGCTGTATCATGTGTCGGTGGCAGAATCACCTTGCAGTTAAATCCCACCTGTTTTTGAATCTCCTGTTCAAGTGCTCCGACTTCACAGCCTGCCATTTTTATCTCTTGAAAGATATTCCGCTTTATTCCAAGCTTTTCAATCAGTTCATCATCCCAGTCTTTTGTTGCCGGATTTACCAGCTGTGTTGTAGTTGCATTCGTATACTCCTGCACTTTCCTGCCTGTTAACAGGAAATTAAAATAATCCGAACCATCAAAAAAGTTTCTGCCTGTTCTAACTGACCTGGTTCTGTTTTCTTTAATGCCATTAGCTGGTAAATTGTATTAAAAATCTGTTTTTGGATTCCTGTTCTCAAATATAACTGTTCTTCCGTTATTAATTTGTATACCTCTTCATCCATTCCATAGGTCCGTTTATCCCGGTAAGCAACTGTTTCACCAATTCTTCTGTCATTTTCATCTAAAAGCACATAATCCACTGCCCAGGTATCAATTCCCATGCTATATGGAATTTTTCCAAGTTCCGCACACTTTTTCATTCCTGAAAGAATTTCCTGAAACAGTCTTCTGACATTCCACACTTTATAACCTTTCCGATCAATCATTTCATTAGAAAAGCGGTAGATTTCTTCTAAAACTATTTTTCCATCCTCTAAATGTGCCAGCATGTGTCTGCCACTGGATGCACCAATGTCCACTGCAAGATAATATTTTGTATTCATTTTCACACTCCTTCTTCCTGTTCGTTAATCTAAATCTAACAAAAATAAGGACAGTTTGTTAGCCTCTCATTAGACCAAAAAACTGTCCTTATTTTCCTTGTTTTAAATTCTTATATGCACGTCTTTCTTATGTAAATCACGATATTTTTTTGTTTTCGTGTCATTCCATAGCGTTTCTGAAACTGCCGATAGAAATAGCTCTGGTTTTCATAACCAACTTCCAGTGCAATGTCCTCCACCGTAAGTTCAGTCTCTACTAACAGATATACTGCCTTTTGAAACCGTTTTCTCTGCAATAGTTCCTGAAATGTATATCCTGTTTTCTGCTTCATCAATTTACTCAATACTGTCATCGACTGATGGGTATCTTCCGCAATCTTAGTCAGATTTGCATTCTGGCAATCACTGTTAATATATTCCATCACCGCCTGTACAACAGTTTCCTTATAATCAAGGGATGAGTTATGGCTCAAATTTTCCAGATGATTCAACAGATATAAAAATACAAGCCCCATGGTATACTGATTGGCAATATCTTCATTACAATGTGTATGCAGCATGGATTCTATCATATTTTTCCATCAGATTCTCCACCTGTAAATCTTCTTTTAAACGAAATAGCAGATAATGGGAAACCGGATTCTTCTGCCGCATTGCACCAATTACAAAATCAGCCAGTACATTTTTCTCATGCAGCATCGTAAGTGGAACTTCAAAAATTCCGGTAATGCAATAAAATTAATTCCAATATCTTCATACTCAGCCCTTTTTATTGCATGTGACACATGCTGGTTCAGCATCAGCACATCTCCTTTACGCAATACCAGTTCTTTTCCTTCTATATAATGTGTAATACTGCCCTGTACCACATACATCATTTCCACATAATTGTGCCTATGCTCCGGGAAATCCACAAACCGGCTGTGTGGACGTACCGTAATCAGCTTTCCACGCTGCAGTAATCTTTTTCTGTCAATCTCTGTCAGGTTATCTTTCGCATACAGACTTTGTTCCACCGTACTTTGTCCTGATTTATATTTCTTTTTCTTCCTCCGATATTATCATCAATTCGTCCAGAAGTTCTTTTCTCATCCCGTTTTCTCCTCAATGAAACTTTTCCTAAAAACAACAATACAGCCAATATGCTTCCAGAAGCTGCCAGTAATACAAAAAGTCTGCTGCCATTCCGTCTCATCGCCTGTCTTAATCTCCTCTGTTTCCAGTGGAGTCACAGGTTCCTCCCTTTCTTCCTGCGGTTCCTGAGGTCTTGAAACTGCCTTCCTTGCCAGCTTTAAATCCACTACCGCATCCTTCATCCAGACATACTTTCCATCACCTGTTTTTTTCGATATTCTCCATAAAACCAGGCAGTGTAATCAGATACGGATCTGCCTGATAGATTTCATCGGATAAATAAAGCGGTTTCATACAAACTAAATATACTCCGGCTTCCATTCCATCCTTGTTTCCTGTATTATCTGTCAGTTCAATCTCTGCATCCGGTTCTGTCTTTGCACTCTCATCCCATTCGGTAACCCCAAGAGATGCCGCCACATCTTCTGCTTTTTTTCTTATATTCACGGGCGGATGATTCCACGGATAACTCCTGTATATTTAACCCGGAATATTTTTTTCTAAATCACGGTATTCCCCTGTCTCTGTAATATCTGCAATGCGATATAGCCTAAGCTCCAGCTTCTGCTCTTTTAAAGCTGCACGGTATGCATTTGGAATTTCAAAAGTAATAGAACATGGTTCCGATACCGGAATATTCTCCTCTGCCCGTACACTCTCTGGCTGCAGACCAGCAAAACATATCATTATGAATAGTATTTTACAAACTATTTTATTCCTGTGCTTTCTCCCTTTTGTTCCATGGCTGCTTTTTTTTTTATCATCCAGATGATACTTCTGCATATTACAATGGAGCCTATAGCAGCTATTATTCCAATAAAAATCCATGCCAGATAATTCATATGAATGCTTTTTTTTTTGCCTGTCTTTCCTGCTCCTTCTCCTGTTCCTCTACATAAGGCACTCTATGTCCACGCACCAATAAACGCTGCGTATTTACACCATATGGCGTACAGGTAACCAACGTTACATAATCCTTCCCTTCTTCTACATTTAAAATCTCTGTATCTTCCGGCATCACAGTTTCTATCTGATCCACTTGGTATGCCAGAATCTCATCTAATATATATAAGTAGAACTGGTCTCCTTCTTCCAGTAAATCGAGGTCTGTAAACAGGGACATTCCTGGAATTCCCCCCATGTGCTGCTATAGATGCATGTGTTGACGTTCCACCGATGGGCAGCGATGAACCCTGGATATGTCCTGCTCCTTTTTTTGTAATACCTCTTCTCTGGAAGTATGATATACAGGTATAATTTCGCCAATCTTCGGAATAGACAGATAACCCATCATACCATCCCCATTCTGATTCAGGCAGGACATATATTCACTATCCTGCTGTGTTACTTCCTCCTGTTCTGCCTGAATGAAACTATCAGGAATTACAATTGGCTGCAACCGCTCGTTATATGCCGCTGCTTTCTCCCACTCCTCTCTTCTAAACTGGTATCCTCCGCTTTTTCTGCATTTTCATGCTGATATTCTTCAAACTTTAATTTGCTATTATACTCGTTCCACATATTAGAAAACATTGGATAAAGCAGCAGGGCAAAGCCTGTCAAAAAGCCAACTGCCATGAGAAACATTAATGTTTTTTACGTACAGATTCTTTCATTCTACTTTGCCCTCTCTTAATTATTTTACCTGTTTTCTTTTTTTCTCAATGAAACAAACATTGTTCCAAATCCTGCCATTAAGACAACTGCTGCAACAGTCAGTGCAATCATTCCTGCTCCACCTGTCTCCGGTAAGGTAATAAGTGGTGTATTATTAATTCCAAACGTATCTGCATTTGCAGCATTGTCTGTTGTATTTATTGTTCCATTATCCAGCTTTTCATGTGTAAAAGTAATAGAATTTCCAGTTGCGCCATTTACTCTTACCGTATAATTCTTTAATTCTCCTGTCAGTTCATTATAAGTCGGTGTGATTACAATCGTATAAGTAGTCTTATCCAATGCATATCCCAATGGTGCCTTGGACTCTTTTAAAGTATATGTACCTGCATCCAGACCGGTTGCTGTCAGCTGACCATTGTTTTTTGATACAATATAATCATATGTTCCACTTGTCTCGGTAGTATATTCACCATCACTGGTAAAATATAACTGCTTTCCATTTGCATCAAATAACTTGAACTGTGCACCGTCCAGTGCTACTTTATTATCAAGTTCTGTCGTTGTCTTTACACCATATTTGGTAATCTCTGTAGTTTTCTCAGAACCAGTTCCATTTACCAGAGTATCAAATCCAAATGTATAATGATGTGTGATATCCTGCATCGGATCACTCATATCAGTACCGGATGCTACCGTAGAATACTTTAAAGTTGCTTTATTCTCATCTGAATCAAAGTTTACTTTTTTGCTTTCTCATTTACTTTTGCCTGATAAGTAATTGCAATCGTATTTCCTGCATACTGATAAACATCCTCACCCATATAAATCTAATGTAAAACCACTTGTGGAGGTTGTAATATTGGTTGAAGTACATTTCTTGTTTGTTACAAATAAATCATTGATGGATGTTCCTTCTAATTTAATAGAACTTACATCCAGAGTCAGTCCATCTGTGAGTGAATCCTTAATATTATAATGTAACTTATCAGATAACCAGGATCCCTGATAATCCGGAATTGTCATCGTAATCTTAAATTCTACTGTGTCTCCAATATTCGCATCCCCATATTTATATGCATTTCCATTTTCAATTACTTCCTTCTTCATGGTTGGATCGCTGGATTTCTTCGCTGCTACATGAATCACTCCGTTTTCATCTGCAATAGATGCTATTCCAGTACCGCTGTACTGATAATTTACCGCAACCACATTACCACTATAAGAATATTCTTTTGACCTGTTTATTTGCAGCGATTACATATAAAACCGGGTTTTTACATTTGATACACTATAGGAACCATCTACAGCATTATACTGCATGTGTAATACAGTCTTATCTACAACAGCATCTCCTTCTCCATCATGTAAATCCCAGTCATCAGCTCCCATTGTTGAACTCAGATTCATATAAAAAATAAACAAGATCATCTGTATCCACTTTGCCATCTTTTACTCTCGACTCAACATTTCCCTCCGATTGTATTTCCAGTAATGATTTCCATTTGCATCTACTGCATCAATTGCAACTGCATATGCATAAACATTACATCCTTCCTCGATTCCGGTTACCTGAATCGTAGTGACAGAATCTGCCGCCCTAACCGTTTTCGCCGGCAGAATTATACTAAGTACCAGCATTACTGCCATCATCATTGCCTTCCATCTTCTTACTCTCTGTTTCATATTCTCTCTCCTTTACTTGTTCAGACAATTATCAAAGCGGTGCTCAAAGCCGCCTTGCAATCGTCCAGTTTATATCAACACTGTCAATCATTCTTACATTTTTTAGGGAATTTAAAAAAAAACTAAGTTATACTACTGATTGGGGAAGAACCTATACTTTTTTGCTGGCGTTGGGAAATCACCAGCATTAGTACGGCAAAAAAACTCATGAAAAGTGTACCGATAACCGCAAGCGGATAGAGCCCTCCACTTTTTGTTTCTGGCATACGATATACTGCTTTATCTATAATTGAAAGTGTTAATACCTTATTTACCGCATCATATGATGCCTCTCCATAACCTGCTCCACTCTGTGTTACTTCTATTTGTGAAGCATCCTCATTTACACTTAAGATAATATCTTCCATTATTTCATATCCCACAGGTGCATGTGTTTCCCGCAGAATATAGGTTGTATTACATGCAAGCTGCAGTGGTTCTCCATTTGTATCTGTAAATTCTAATTCTCCGATTTCATGTCCATCTGTTCCATCCGAACTTGTAAGCGATATAATTTCCGTTTCGCCGGATGATTCCACCTGATATAACGTAAATTCTGCACCAGACAAAGCCAATGCATCAATTACTTTTTGTTCCATATTTTTTCTTGCCTGTAAAGTCCATGTCGGTGGTTTTTCCTCATCATAAACAGAAAATACTATGGCATCTTCCTGCCTTGTCACACGCCAGTCCCCCCCATATTCTGTTGTGCCACCTGCATCTGCCCCGGAAAGTGTATTTCCATCTTCCAATAAAACGTCATTGATAAATACCTGATTTTCTTCTTTTATCCTGATATCTATCTCATCTGACATCAGATAAAAAGTTTTCCGGTGCTTCTGCTTCTTTTTAATTTATAATGGGCTCCTTTTGAACAGGTAAATTCTGAGCCATTTAAATCCAGCAGTTTTACCGTACCATTTGTATCTGTTGTTCCGTTTGCCACCAGTGTAACCGGTTCTTCTGCTGTATATAATTCAAAATGCGCTCCTGAGAGTCTCTGCTGGTATTCTGTGTCACGGTACTTATCCACCTGAATGGTATAATCTATATTTTCTTCTAACAGTTCCGTAGAATTCTTCAAAGTAAAAAACACAATTTCTTTATTCACCAGCATTCCTTTGTCGCCATATGTAGAATTCACTACCTGTTCAGACGTTCCAAGCACTTTGTTATTGGCAACCACTTCTACAACTGATACTGTCTTTCCGGTACTTTCATCCAGCTTATGTTTAATTTCAATAACAGCTAATTCACCTCTTGCCACATACCCATCCGGCGCAGTATCCTCTGTCAAAACATAAGTTCCATCATCTACCATTAACTTTCCCATTTTCTCAGCATCCAGATAAATATAAGTTTCACCGGCCGCCACGCCATCTTCTTCCATACCGGTTGTTCCACTTATTCCGATATCTTCATAACGCACTGTTCCGTCTTCCGCTATATTCTTTTTCTTAAGTGAAAATACAGCCCCATTTAATCTGTCATCCGTTCCAATATCCCGTTTTGATATTTTGATACTATAGTACACAGCATAATCTTCCTCTAATTTATCCCGTTCTGTATAAATCAGATAATTATAATTCTGCATCTGTCTTTTGTCTCCTGGTGAATCAGAAGCCTGAATCAGCATGGTCTGTCCCTTTACATCTTTATAGGTATACTTCCTGCTGTACAAATCTGCCTGATAAGACGGCCAGTTGGACGGATATTCCTTTCCAGCCATTTCATTCTTCGTCGGGTCAAATCCGCCGAAATCATCAATCCTTTGTAGAATTAATAAAATAACTGGAATAAGTATAAAATTCTTCCTGTGAGATTGGATTTTTGCGAAGTTCCTTCGGTCTGTGTCGCATTTTCAATAACTGTATGTCCGGTACAGACTGCATTACTGTTGGGATATGCTGAATCAATATCTATATATCCATCTCCCACTACAACAAGCCTGTCTGTAACCTTAATAAAATGCTTCGTCGTGCTTGCCCAGTTATTCTGGTGCAGATATACAATTCCTTCTATATCTATAACACCCTCTATTCCAAAATATCCATAATTATATATGGCATTTTTTAGTCTTATTTCCATTATAAAGCTGCGCAATGTATCACAGCCTTGCTTTCACCGCCCTCTTCTTTCTTCGTTCCACCTTTCATATAGAAATAGCCTGGTCCATCTCCGGAATCATCTACATAAACAGCAGCTCCTTCTGATGCATTACAATTTTCAATTGTACCTCCATACATATAAAAAAAGACGGTTTCTTCCCGGAGAAAGTGCTTGCCACATATACTGCACCGCCATACTGTGATGCCTGGAAATTACGTATAACTCCACCATACATGTGGAATACCGGTGTTCCCATATTACTTCTGGATAAATTCACGCAGCCACCACTCTGTGGAAGCTTTGTCATATTCTCCCCCTCAATGTTCCACCATATAAATTTACTGTGCCGCCACTATAGATCCAGATTAACTGACATGATGCGTAAATGACACCTCCACCGGCAGAATCCCGGATATTGAGTACTGCATTATCGCTGCATAACATAAAACTTGCGTTATTCTGCATCGTCATCTTATGGCCATTTCAAATCAATATCCAAAACACCATTTAACTGACAAATGCCTGAAGCTGTCACATCCTCTGTCAAAGAAATTGTTCCTCCACCGTTATAACTGCCCAGTGAAATCGTGCCACTTCCATAAGTCTGTGAAAAAAGGCTATCTTGTTTTCTTCTGTATTATCTACATCTTCTGTGTCCTCTGTTTCTTCTGTACTCTGCTCTAACTCACCTATCTCTGTTTCATAAATTTCTTCACCATTTTCCTGCTCTTTTTTTGCATTCGCATTCTGTACAAAAAGACAGCAGAAGTAATAGTGTTACCGCTAATAATGCCTGTACTATATGAAATTTATGTTTCCTTTTTCTCCCACAAAAAAGCATTTTCCCTCTCCATTAAATATCTTCTTTAATAAACACTATATATTAATAAACCTTTTCTGTCTCTCCTTTAAGTCCATTTGATACGGTCTGATTTACATATGACTGCTCTTTGATATCTTCTACTGCTTTTGCCAAATCCTCGACACTTCCTGCGAAGACCTGTAACCCTTCCGAGCTTTCATCGATAGACGTTGCTATGGTATCCATGTTTTCTTTCATTTCATCCATTGCCTGATACATATCCTGCACATTATGATTGATTGTTCCGCAAAAATCTCCCCATATAGTCTGTATCCTGGCGGTAGCGGGAAGCCATCATTTCAAAACCGTTATAATCCTGCAATATGTTCTGATTTAAGAACTCCATCATTTTTTCCACCTGTTCAATCAGTGTGCTGACTGCTGTGGTCACAGACATATTAATTGTCTGTATCTCACCCATCGTCTCCCGGCTATTATCTGCCAGTTCCCTGATTTCAGATGCTACTACTGCAAATCCTTTTCCCGCTTCTCCCTACTCTTGCAGCCTCTATTGCAGCATTCAAAGCCAAAAGATTAGTCTGTTCTGCAATTCCAAGAATCTGTTCTGTCAGATTTCCTATTTCATAGATTTTTTGCTTCCTTTTTTAAGCTGTCCGCAATGCTATGTCCTAAACTGCCAATCATATCATTGGTTTCTTTTTTTTTGCTTTCTGCTGTTTTTTTCTCGATATAATCTGCCCCGTTCACGCATTTCATCTACGAATTGAACTCCATTTCCGGTTTCCTCTGATATATCTCTGACATTTTCTACTATTTTTTCCAACTCGTTCACTAACCTGTCCGGAACGGTCATTAATTTCCATGATTCCTGCAGATAACTCTTCAATTACAGCTGACATATTCATGGTCTCTTCTCCGATATTTCCAGCCTGCCTGTTCATTTTATCTGCAACTTCGTCCATATCGGATGAACCATCTTTTAACTGCTTCATGATATTTTGTAATTTTTCTACAAAAAGATTTACTCCTGTAACCAGTTGTCCTATCTCATCCATCCTTTTTTACCGGAATCCGGATGCTTAAATCTCCATTTCCATTCTGGATATCCTCTACCATCTGGTTTAACTGTAAACTTGCTTTTTGAGTGGCTGAATAATCGCCTTTTATTCACCAGTATGTATGTAACTAAGCAGATAATCAGAAAACATATGCCGATTGTTACACTGATAAGATAAGTTTTTTGGGTCCGGGCTTTCATATTCTGTGAACTGCGTTTTACATTCTCATCTAACTTTTCCTGAAAATCATTGCATGCCGACTCCCGCGCCTGTATTTTTTTCTAATGCACTGCCTCCAATGATGGATTTTGCTTTTGCAATATCTCCATCATCTCTTGCCTGTCTGCATTCTTTCAATTGCTCCATCAGTTCTTTATTTACACTGCTGTAAGTCATAAAACTGTCGGTTAAACTCTGCTCTGAAATATCTTTGGTCAGCTTTTCCATTTCCGTGAGATACTGGGCAATGGCTTCTTCCTCTGTTTCCATATTTCCACTGATATCCCCGGCAATCAGCATGTCTTCATCACTGAGTGCGGTTAAAATATTGGCATATTTCTGACAGGTTTCAATTTTCTTTTTTCCACTCTTCCATAATATTTCTCCATGGAAATATAGCCATCCGTAACAAGCTGCTCTGCCTGTTCAATTTTTGTTACCTCTCCGATAATTACCGTAATTCCAATTACCATTACCAGAAATAAACCAATTGCCATAAATAGAAATTCTTTTTTTTTTTGTTGTTTTCTTCATATTTACACCTTCTCTAAGGACGCATGTTTAAAATTTTTTTTTCATATTTTCCGCAGTCTAATATCTCTTCCGTTCCATCCGGCAAAATAAATCTCGCATTTGCATTAAATGGAACTTCTATGTTACAGACTACTTCCTGCTCACTCTTCCAGTTCCATGCACAGACATATTTACCAAATACACTTCTCCAGCTTCCCTCTGCTTTTTTAATCTTTGATCTGGCATCGGATATATGGTCATCTTTACCGCCTCTCCTATAGACGGATTCAGACCACACATGTATCTGTATATCCATTCTGCAATGCTTCCATATGCATAATGGTTTTAAGCTGTTCATACCGGTTCCGCTGAATACTTCCATCCTCTTCCAATGAATTCCATCGTTCCCATACCGTTGTTGCACCAAGGTTCACCTCATGCAGCCATCCTGGATAGTCCTCGTTTAAAAAGCAGGTCATAAGCAAGCTGATTTTGTCCATTCTCTGACAAAGCCATGCACAGAATTGGTGTTCCAACAAAACCTGTATTTAAATGTCCATTATTTTTCTTAAGTAACTCTGCCAGTTTTGCCGTTATAACTTCTCTTTCTCCCTCTGGATAAAGTTTTAAATAAAGCAAAAGTGCACAAGCGGTTTGTGTGTATTCCAAGCAAAAAACTTTTTATCTGGAAAGTAATAATTTAAAATTGCATTCCGAATCTCTTTTTCTCTCTGCATATACTTTTTACTTTCCTCTAATCCTAGACTTTCTGCCGCTTCTTTCACCATTTTGGTTGACCAATAATGGTAAACGGATGCGATAAAGCCACTGTCTGTCTTTCCAATCGGATTATTGATATTTCCATTGTCTAATGCCAGCCAGTCTCCCAGCTGCCTGTCATTCTGCCACAGATACGGAATCTCATTCTCTTTTGTTCTCTCATATTCGTAATCCACCCAGGCTTTCATAACAGGATACTGCTCCTCTAACATTGCCTTATCTCCATAAAACTGATAGAGTCTCCATGGAATCAGCGTTGCTGCATCTCCCCATACTGCCGCTCCGGAATCCAGATAGAAAGGATTCGTATGTTCTTCTTTTTTTACCTTTGGTCTTGGAACAAAGAACGGAATAGCTCCATTACATTTTTCCTGCTCAGCCTGCATATTTTTTCATATAGTGATGAAAGAAACTTCCGCTATCCATATGAAAACATGCTGTGGATGCAAAAATTCCCGCATCACCTGTCCAGCCCATTCGTTCATCACGCTGCGGACAATCCGTTGGAATATCCAGAAAATTACATTTCTGGGAACGCAGTGTATTTTCTAATAAATGATTTACCTTATCATGATCTGTTGCCACCCAGCCGGTTCTCTCAATATCAGACATAATACGATAAGCAATAAATTTATATTCTTTTTCCGGATTCAGACCTTTTATCTTCACATAGCGAAATCCATAATAGGTAAAATGAGGACGTATGGTTTCTCCTTTTCCCTTCGATACATATGTAAATTCTGCTTTTGGCAGTACGGAGATTATCCCTGTAAAATCTGCCCTTTTGCAGAACTTCTCCATACTGCATCATAACTTTCTGACCTGTTTCAAATGCACCAGTTATTTCTACCCAACCGGTGACTGTTTCCCCAAAAATCCAGCAAAAGTGCTTCATCTTCCTGTTTTACTGATACCGGTTGAAATTCTTCTACTTTATGAATTCTTGATTAAATCGTTCCACAAGTGGTCTTGTTTCTTCTATTTCCTCCACGGAAAGCATTTTGTGTTCTAATGTCTCATCAATATGTTCTCCATCATAGATTCCATTTTCACATATGCTGCTTTCTTCTGCCTTCCAGCTGCTGTTCTGTTACAATACATTCTTCCTGTCCATTGGCATATCGTATATGTAATTCTCCAATGCACTTCTTCTGATTACCATATAGATTTCTGTAATCACCATCAAATCCAAATCTTCCTTTATACCAGCCTTCGCCTAACAGAACCGCAATTTTATTCTTTCCCTGAGATAACAATTCTGTAACATCCAGTGTCTGATATTCTAAAAAGCTGTCATAGCAATGATAACCCGGCATAAGAAATTCTCTGCCCGCCTTCTTTTCATTGACATATGCTTCATATAATCCCAGACCACATACATGCCATCTGACAGACTCCGGTTTCTCTTTTTAATTCAAACTCTTTATATAAAAGAGGCATTCTCTTTTTCATTTTCTTCTGTTCCAATCCATTTTGCGGTCCAGCTTTCCTGCAGTTTTCCCGTTTCAAACCATGCCGGATTACTTTTTGCGCAGTCTCCCTTGTCATCTTTAACTTTTACCTGCCAGTAATATCTGGTTCTTGGTTTTTAAGTCGAAGGAAACCAGCATCTGGTTCTCATGATAATTCTCCTGTACTCCGGAATCATATACCAGCTTTTTCCATATTGCTGCTCTCTGATACTATAATTCTTGTTTCCACGGCCCATTTTCCACAGACAGCCTTTACTTCCCAGGACAAATGGATTTTTGCCAAATTAAAACCTAATGGATTTTTTTTTATGATTTACTCTTAATCTGCTGATATACATATAACCGGTTCTCCCTTATGTCTCGTTATTCTTTTAGTAGGAAAGTTCGATTCGTCCACAGAATGGATCTACCGGACTTACTCCTTTTAAATCTGCTTTCTCCGGCAATCTTTGCTATTACTGCCTCTAATACATAATCATTATTGAGTAACAGTTAATATACGTTTTTATCATTGGCACATCCAGTAAATGATATGGATTGGCTACACTGATAAAAATTACCGGTACTTCTTCTGCAAACCACGGAACATTATTTCCCTGTCCCCAGAAGGTATACCCAGTTTAACCGGTTGGTGGTCTGATTGCTGGCATTTTCCACATTTCCGATGTAAATTACCATGTCATACTTATCTTTAAAAGCTGTTACATTATCGACACCCTTTTCGAAATCTTCCTTCTCATAGAGGAATACCTGGAAATTTCTCTTTTCCAGTTCTTCTTTTACTTTTCCGACTACTCTTTCATTGGACGGAAAATGTCCTAAAATTTCCAGCAAAATACGCGGTGTCTTCTTCGCACTGATTGGAAGATTCTCTGCAATATCTTTCACCAGTGTAACAGACTGGTCTGCCAGCTCTTTTGCCCACTGTATATGCTCCGTGGTGCGTAAGTTTTTTAATGCTTCCTTTCCAGGAACCAGCTGTCTTTTTATCTTCTTTTCATGTAATCTTAAAGAAGCCTTTAATGCCAGTATGCGTCTGTTTGCATCCAGTAATCTTTCACGGGATAACAGACCATTCTTATAACCATCTAGCATAAACTGATAATCTTCTTTTTTAAATCTTTATTGAATAAAATCATGTCACAGCCATTTTCTATTGCCATTGGTACCGTTTCACTTCGTTTACCGGCTGCCGTAAATCCGACCATCGGTGTTGCATCTGTAATGACAAGTCCGTTAAATCCTAATTTGTCCCGAAGCAAATTCACCAAAAGCTCTCTGGAAAGAGAAGCCGGAACAATCTTGCCCTTTTAACTGTGGATTAAAATGTTCCTGATACGCTGGCATTGCAATATGCCCTGCCATAACAGTTTTGGCACCATCGTCAATCAGCCGCTGATAAATACTTCCATAGGATTTATCCCATTCTTCCATGCTAAGACTATTTACCGATGTCAAAAGATGCTGGTCTCTTTCATCCACACCATCTCCCCGGGAAATGCTTAATTGAGACTGCCATATTGCATTCATCTGCTGCACGAAGATACTCCCTTGCATAGGCATAAACCTTCTCCGGATCATCGCCATATGTTCTGACATTGGTAATTGGATTATGTGATAATTTCTATCTATGTCAACTACCGGTGCAAAAGCCCAGTTAATTCCTAATGCACTTCCTTCTGAGCAGGCAATCTTTCCCAGACGATATGCATATACCGGATCGTTTGCAGCTGCACATGCCATCTGTTTTCCATATGCAGTTCCATTGGTAGCCGCTCCATCTCCTCCCGCTTCTAAATTTGATGGAATCAGAAGCGGAATCTTTGTGTGCTCCTGCGCATAGGTAAATGTACTTTGCATCTCTTCTGCCACACCATCCCGGAAAAATAATCCGCCGATATGGAAATGTAATAACATATTCAGATACTCCGGATCCGTTGAATATCCAATCGGGCAGAACAACTGTCCTATCATTTCTTCCAGGCTCATATTTTCCAGCGTATTTTCTACCCAGGCAATGTCTACATCATCTAAATAAAATGGTTTTTCTTTATAATTCATCTCTTTTTCCTTTCATTTAAGGCACAAAAAGAGCAGCCACGGCTGCTCCTTTTCTTAATTAATATTTCTCAGTTCAGCAAAACCGCTCAATGGATATGTTGTCATTTCACATTCGGATGCTTCACCCAATCCTGCACTATCAAAGCCTCCATCTGTAGCTGCTTTTTATCCCTGCCACCGCATCTTCTACAACAAGACACTCCTGTGGTTCTAACTGCAGGTATTCTGCTGCTTTCAAAAATACCTCCGGATCAGGTTTTGATTTTGTAATATTCGTTCCATCACTGATGGCATCGAAATAATTTTCTAATCCTAAATGTTTTAATATTCTCTTTGCATTTTTACTGGATGAACCAATTGCCAGTAAAACTCCCCTGTTTCCTTAAATCATCTAAGGTTGTTTTTACTTCTTTTTTGCAAATCAGCCGGTGTCATGTCTTCCAGCAATTCCACATACATCTTATTTTTCTGCTCTGCGAAATCTTCTTTCTCTTCTTTGGAATATTTCTTTGTACTTTTCTCTAAAATAATCTCAAGGCTTTCCATCCGGCTTACGCCTCTTAACCGGTTGTTTATGGTTTCATCAAAATATATTCCCAGTTTATCTGCCAGTCTCTTCCATGCCAGATAATGATACTTATCGGTAAAGCAGATTACTCCGTCCAAATCAAAAATGATTCCTTTATATTTCATCTAATTATCCTCTTGTCTTTTTTTTTTCTTCAACTGTTTCTTCAGCATTACAAGCTCAATTACCTTATTCTCGTTATTCAGATAAATCAGGAACAATACCAGGATAACTGCAGTAACAATCTGCTGAATGGATGCATCTACATTTAATCTTGCATACATCAATGATATGAATGCTGTTGTTACTGCTCCTAACAGATAACCAATTTTTTCATTGCAGAACCGTCCGATAAATCCACCGATAAACATCGGTAAGAAAGCTGTAAACATTACTCCAATTGAGCCAAAGTTTAAAGACATCTGAATATTTCCTGTATTTGAAGCACTAATAAATCCAACTACACCCATGAAGCCGCCTGCAATGGTATAACAGATTACTGCATTGGATACTTCATGAATTCCTGTATTAACAGAAACCTTCTGTCCGGATAATAGTGACTTATATTCATAACCAAATTGTGTATAATCAAAAATCGCAATAAATAAAACGAGTCCAATTACAATTACAAGTACATAATTCAAAACACCTGGAAAACTTGTTAATTCTTTATTTGCTACAAATGACACGCCATAACCATCGGTAAGTGCGAATGCCATTCCTTCGTAAAACAGTGTTACTCCCAGTGACACAATAATCGGTGGTAATTTTACAATTACATAAATTGCTCCGGATATCAGTCCAAGCAATGCTCCGGATACAATAGAAATCACGAGCATATATGGTGTTGAAAGTCCATGGGATGAACAAATTGATGCACTGATTACTGATGACAATAACGAAATTGCTCCGATTGAGAAATCAAATCTTCCGGAATTCAGATTCAATGAAAGAGCAAATGTCGTTAACATTACTGTTGCTG